>ERZ857757.629-NODE-629-length-34589-cov-4.505444_pt1 | contig 34589 bp, 25 predicted proteins | sample MGYA00519764_ERZ857757 | MGnify/ENA primary metagenome ERZ857757 (study PRJEB31778, sample SAMEA3449359) | human gut metagenome | biome: human gut; feature: human-associated habitat; material: faeces | place: United Kingdom | collected 2010/2012 ...
GAATTTTAAAATCACTGGAGAAGCATTAGAAGAGGAAACTACATCAGAAATACCTACGACAAAAGAGGTTCCGACAACGACAAATGAAACAGTAACATCAACAAAGGTTTCAGAGTCAACAAAGGATATGACAACTGAGACCACGAAAGTAGATATTACTACTGAAATGCCAACAACTTATAAAATTCATGAAAGTACAACGGGTTATCTTAATCAAATAGAAACAAAGAGGCCTGGCAGAGTGAAGATTGCAAAAATAAATATAAAGAAAAAACACTCTAAAAAAGTGAAAATTTATCTGCTAAAAGTAAGTGGAGCAAATGGTTATCAAATTAGAATTTATACTTCGAAGAAAAATAAAAAAGCATTGATTACCAAGAACATAAAATCTTTTAGAAAAGTGTTTAAATCAAAGAAATTAAAAAATAAAAAAAGACTTTACGTGAAGGCAAGAGCATATAGGAATGTTGGTAAAATAAAAATTTATGGGCGATGGTCTAAAATAAAAAAAGTCAGAATCAGGTAGAAGAAGACTTGGTTTGGAAGGGCGGGTAATTTATGAATAATAGAACAGAACAGTATATTTGGATTACATTTGGAAATGAGACAAAAAATGAGCCAATAAATTATTGCAAAAAAAACAGTAATGTTATGATGGGGCTTGGATATCATATTAATCCAAAAACAAGAGAATTAGAAAGTAATTATTATTGTAGTTCAAATAGTGTGGAAAGTGATTGGGTAGCAGATAAATATGCTTTTAATCCATTAGTAGCACATAAAATCAAATTAACGGTAGGAGAAGATGGTTATATTGTATGGGTTGATGGAGAAAGACAGATTGTTTATCCTCTACCCGAAAATTATAAAGGTGGCTATGTAGGCATAGGTACAGGATATACAAGTACAGAGATAAGAAATTTAAGAATAAATCTAAAAAAAGAAGAGCCAAATAGTTGTACATACTTTACAAATTGCCAAAATGAGGGATTTGAGATGCCTGTTTCAAGTTTTTATGAAAAGGGGAAGGATGTATATAAGCGAATTTTTAATGGTTCAGGAAGTTTTATTTCTAATATACCAATTATGTTTTTTGAGGATAAAATGGAAACTTTTGAATTAGAATTTGATTTATTCTTTGCTGAGTCCATAGAAGAGAATGCTCCGGCTTCAAAAGAATTCGAAGATCCGTTTAGGACATATTCTTTTGGTCCATATCCATTACAACTATTTTCAGAGTGGAAACAGTATGATGACGTTTATGAAACCATTTTACATAAAGACAGTTTCGAGATTAAGACGAAGTCACCAGAGTGGGATCAAAAGGAACGCTCCTTGTTTATTTCGTGTCCTAATGTAGGTGGAATCAGAATATCTTCTGAAGCACCCAAAAATGCAGATGCATCTTATGTAGGAGATACTGCTATATTTGAACCGGAGTACTCACTTGCAATTGATAAAGCAGACTTTAATAATGAATTGATAGGAACTGATGGAACAAAAGTAAAAATAATATGCAAGACAGGTTATTGGGGGTTAGAGATATATAATGCTCAAAATCAACTGATACATACAATTAACAAATGGAATTTATCACGTTCTGACGACCGATTTGTTACACGTCAATATTCTCTTGAGTTGCCATTGAATAGTGATGAAATTATTTTTGGCACAGGAGAGAGATATAATCATTTCAATCAACACGGATTGAGAATGTGTTTTTGGAATACAGATATGTGTTATCAGGGATATACATCTCTTGATACACATGAATTGTGGAGAAGTTACAAAAATATTCCGGTAGTTAACAGCAACAAGGGGATTACATATTTTTTCAATACTACTTGTTATGGGGAAGGTGATTTTGGATATACGGACAAAACAAGAACGAGAATTTCTTTTGATGACAGCAGAGTAGATTTTTATGTATGGACAGGAACACCAGTAGAAAATATGGTGAAGTATACTGATTTGACAGGAAAGCCTGTATTACCACCAAAGTGGGCGTTTCGTTATCAGGCAGGCGGTTCTAATGGCTTTTGGGGACTAGGTCAGAATAGAGGGAAGGAATATCCAAGAGAAATTACGAGAACGATGATTAAAAAGTTCAGCGATATGGGAACATTACCGTCTGTTATTTATATGGAAGGCGGAGGTGCTGATGATAAAGTATGCTATGATATGTGCAACGAAAAAGATATTAAGGTAATGCAGTGGAATTGTGGCGATTTCTGGCCGGAATTTGTGCATGAAAATTATCCGGATAAGGATTATAAAGAAATGCCGATGGTAAAAAATATATATAATCCGGATGAGGTACACTATTTTGGCGATTTTACGCATAAAGATGCTCTTTCTGTTTTAAAGAAAATTCATGGAGAAAGAATCAGGTGGGGACTGCGTGGTGGAATGGTAGATTTTACTGAGTTAGTTCCTATAGATACAAAGTTTGACAATGGATTGATGGGAAATCGAATGCACAATTTCTGGGTATGGTGGTATGCAAAGGCATATCATGACTTGTATACAGAAATGACAGGTGGGGATTATCTATGTTACGTGCGCGGTGCTTGTGCCGGTTCTCAAAAATGGAATTGTACATGGACAGGAGACCAGATGAATAGCTTTGACGGATTAAAACAACAGATAGTAGGTGGATTAAGTTTGTCGGCGAGTGGTTTTTCTATTTGGGGAACCGACATGGGAGGTCTTTCAGAAAAACCGGAGGATGAAGTATATATAAGAGCGTATCAGTTTTGCACATTTATGCCAATTATGCGTACCGGAGGGGATGCAACGAAACTTCCTTGGGATTATGGTGAAAAGGTTCAGGAAGTGTTTAAGAAATTCTATTGGTTAAGAGAAAATCTTCTTGATATGATTTATAGTTATGCCATTTATTCTCATAAAACAGGTATTCCAATGACACAGGCAATGGCTCTGGCTTTTCCAGAATGTAAAGAAGCTGCAGGAAATGAAGAACAATATGTATTTTGTGACAACATTTTGTTTGCATCTGTATTTGAAAAGGCGGATACGAAGAATGTTTATTTCCCTGCAGGACGGTGGTATTCACTCTTTAATGATGAAGTAATTGAGGGAGAAGGATATCAGAAAGTTGCTGCACCACTTGATTATTCTCCGGCATATTTAAGAGATGGAGCGGTGATACCTGTAACTTTAGGGGCTTCTCTAAAATTGATGGAGGATATGCTGGAAAACAGATATAAAGGTATATTGATTGCACCACCCGAAATAGAGCGCTCAAGTCAGATATATAAAGATGAGAACACAAAATTAGTCATGATTAGCAAGCGGATTACGGATCAAATGTTTACTGTTGAGATTACAGGAGAGAATGATTTTGAAGTGGCAGTAATTTTAGCCGAAGCAAAAGAAGTATCTGTTAATGGTCAAATAATCGGGAAAAAAGCAGACATTATTTCTGAAAATGAGGGATATGTAGTGCAGGATGGCAGGACATATGTGAAATATTCAGGAACTGAAATAAAAGTAATTCAGGTAGTTACACAATGAGGTAATGAGTTTTTAGAAGATTTTTAACATAACAAAAAGACAAAAACTTTTTAGATGGTTTTTGTCTTTTTGTTTTATGGGTCGTCATAATTTAAAATGATGTCTGAAAGTTGTTAGAATACAAAAAAGTCCAAAAAATAATAAAATCCAACCCCCAAAAATATATCATTTTAATTTTATAAGAGAGATAATTTAAAATAAGTAAGAAACAATATACTTTGGAGGATAATAATAATGAGCGATAGTTTAAGAGGGATTCCAGTAGAGGAATTTGCAGAAAAGAGCCGTGAGGCAGCAGTGGAAGGTATCGTATTATTAAAGAATGAGAATGGTGTACTTCCATTTACAAAAGAAGATAAAATTTCAGTGTTTGGCAGACCACAATTAGAATATTACAGAAGAATTTGAGGATGTAGTTGTTGTTTTGAATGTTTCTAATATTATTGATATGAAGTGGATGAATGATTCGCGGTTCAATGGAAAGATTAAGGCAGTTGCATATGTCTGGTCCGGTGGAATGGAAGGCGGCAATGCAGTTGTAGATGTTCTTTCCGGCAAAGAAACACCAAGTGGAAAACTTCCGGATACCATCGCAGAGAATTTAGAAGATGTCCTTGCAGGCATCAAAGTGAAGTATATGCAGTTTAAGAAGTTAAAGAAGAAATAGAAAATAAATAAATCATGACCACCCTGACGGGTGGTCATGATTTAGAAGGGTTATTGATAATAGATATCAATAACAGAATTTCTTTTATCACGTACTTTTATAGCATCATCTCCCCATACAGTATCTCCGAAATACTCTTCGCCATCAATAATAATTTTCTCGATTTGAGCATTCCAGGTATTTTTTCTGAAAGGGTTATGCAGGATAACCTTGTTAGTTGATAAAAAATTATATGTGATACGATTATTTTGATCAAACAAGTCACCGCACAGTTTTGGACGAAGAGATAAACCTAAGCGATTATCTTTATAAATAAAAGGATGTTTACCAAGAAACATGTCTGTCCAAATGTATAAAACTTCTGAGTTAGAACCTGATAGCCTGGAAACAAAATTTCGTCCGTGTAAAGTTTCATCTGGATTAGCGGAGGAGACAATGAATGAGCAATTTTCTAATATGGAACGACCATATATTTCCGGATTGCAGAATGGAACAAACACATTTGTCAATTCTTCATAAAAACGTTCATAGATTCCACTTTCAATCAGTGAAAACAGGAATTTGTATTCCATATGAAGAAAAATGGATTCATTTTCCTGCCATCCGGGAGTAAAAACAGCAATACGGCCGAACTCAAGTCCCTCAGTAATTGTAGGAGCACTTGTTTTGTACATTTTTAGTTTTTTATCGTATAGTTCAGAGGCTTTTACTTGGTCTAAGATATGAGAAGCTTCTGAAGGATTGGTACAGTTTCGAATTTGTTTCGCAGGTCCCTCTAAAAAGTCTACAACTTTTTGTGGTTGAAATGCGTTTACTTTAATGTTTGGATAACCATTTGGGTTTTCTTTTATAATTTCATAATCAGTTGCGACATATCTAAAGTAAGTAGGACAGAGTCCGTCGCCTAGTTGCATTGCTTTTATTACTCCATCAGATAAAAGATTTATATATATATCCAGTGAATGGATGAAATCAGGTATGTCCATAGCGACAGTTTGTCCACTGATTGAGTAACAGGTTTTGTCACGATAAGTTTCTCTTGCTGTAGCCAGAGCGTCCCATAACTCAAAACCAGAACTACATGTGGCAATGGAATCATTCACTTTAGCATATAATTCAAAAAGTTCTTCAGGAACTGTAATTGTATGATTGCTATATTTTGTTAAAACATCTTTTACAAAATGGCAAGTACGTGCAACTTCGAAATTTTCACTCATACCACTGCCAAAGAGGCTAGGGAGACCATTACAGGCATCGTTCCAGCCGGCACGGTTAGCTTCCATCTCAATACCCATCTGGCAAGGATCAAGTAGAGCGATTTTATTGACAATAATGGCAATTAACTTTTCTATTAAATTAGTATAGTAAATTTCACCGGAACTGGTTTTCAGCCAGTTCGTATCCTCGGCTTTATAGCCTAATTCATATTTTTTTGTATTTACATAGAAAGCATCTAATTGTCTTGCTTTTTTTCCGTCGAAAAAATATTTTTCGTTACGGGGTTTTACTGTTTGGTCTGAATCGAAGTATTTGTAGACCTTTGATTTGAATATTAAATCTTCTATCTTTTCTGGATAGATGCGTTGATAACATAATATCATATCTAATAAATAGTCCCATTGGTCAATGTAGTTTCCGACTTTTTCTGTAGATGATTCATAGTTTTGCTGACAAAAATCTAATATACGATGGAGAAACTCGTCAATGGAAATAGTGATTGAAATGTTATTGCTAAGAATCACATTTGCCAATGAGCCTGCCGTGAATCTGTCTTCAAGTGCAGAAATTATTTTAGATTTTCCATGTAATACAGTATCATCAAGAAATTTATAAACGTCCTCTTTGTGTTTTTTTATTACAGAAAAGGTGCAGGCTTTTACGTACATAGGTGTATAGCCGTCTATTTGTACTAATGAATAAAATTGTCTGATGTCAAATTCATTAATCTCTGGATGAAAAATAATATCACATCGTCTGTTTTGTAAAACGTCTCTAAAATTACCATCACCTTGAGAATAGAATTCGGCAGCAGTAGAGAATTGATTATAATCTCTCTCAGGGTCACCATGTTTTCGGGAGAAAAGGTGAAGTACTTTATCATCATTACTGCCGGAAACAACAATAGGATATCCACCACGCAAAAAGTTATCTAAATAACTTTGGCGGAAATATTCATCAAGAATAGGATTTCCGGTTGTTGTTGCAATATCATTGGTATATTTTAATGCTAATTGGTCAGCTTCTACTAATTTTTTATTAATATATTCTTTATCTAAAATGTGTGGTATAAGACGATTAATAAAATCTTCGTTGTGTGCAAAACCACATAATGTAGATAGTGTATAGTTTTGGTTAGTACTTAACTTTTTTGCCACCGGAGCAAACGCACATGAAATTTTGTTTGTAAAGTGTTGTGAATAACCAGCTACAAATTTAAGACCGTGCATTATGAAATTTATTGGAAATTGAAGAGATGTTTCATTTTCGAATAAGGCACATGGGTCATATATTGGGCATATAGTTCCGTTATTATCAAAACACATGTAATAATAGCCGCCAACATTTTCTTTCATTTCTGCGGCATCATCACTTTCTATGCGGGAGAAAAATAAAGGAACATCATTTTTTAAGTTACTTACGGTATTATAGGAACGCATGAGATTTGCCATTGTGGTAAATTTTGTTCCTGGAATACCATAGGGAATAATGCGCGACATACCATCTAAGATTTCAAAGTCAGCTTCTTCCCCAAGATTAGTGAAAGTTACGTTTCTGACCAGAGCACCAAAAGGTTCATGTGGTAGAATAAAGTATGTAATTTCTGTTTTAAAGTTATGCGTGTAGTCGGTTTCAATAATGCGAAAAGAATTTGCTTTAATTCGCATAGTGCGTTTAACTTTTGCATCATAATTGACAGAAAAAGGCTCGAAGTATTCATCGTTTTTGCGTATGAATGTTCGAAAACCTTTTAATGAAGTGTTTTCATAGGCGATAACCGCCGGTTGAAATTCCATAATTGGATTTTCCTTTTTCTCAATACCAAAACTAGTCAGGCATTGTCCCCTGTTTACGTAAAAACTCCATAGAGGAATTCCATCTTCCCCGGTAAGTCCCGGAAGAAAACTGGTAAAGGGGGCTTTAGAATCGTAATTTTCAATGATAAATTCATTGTTTTCAAGTCTGTAATCACTCATAATAAATATATCTGCCTAAAAGGCATGTCCTTTCTAAAAATTATTATATGAAACGCCATGGTATTTTTTATTTACTCACGGCGTTTGATTATAGTTCCATCTTTTTTTGAGGTTGATACGAAAGAAGCATCCAGGTGTTTTTGCCTATATTGGGAAGGTGTGATTCCTTCCGCATTGGTGAAGACACGGCTGAAATACATCTGGTCCGGAAAACCTGTCTGCTCAGCAACTTGTCTAATGGACATTGTTGAGAGCAGCATGGATTTTGCCTTTTCTATTCTTAAATTCGTAAGATAGGCTTTAGGGCTAAGACCAAAATGTTTTGTAAACGTTTTGGAAAGCCAGCTGGAACTGTAATTCAGTTCTTTGGCAATAGAAGTAATGCTGATTTTGTTTGGATAATTAGTATTGAAAATTTCTAATACTTTTTCTAAAATCAAATCATTTTTGGAAGAAATATATGTAATAGTACAGATATCTCTGGAAATTGTGTACAATAATTCTAACATTAGAATAGATGATATATCCATAAAATGAAGTTTTCTGTTTAGCAGTTCATTAATAATTTTATCAAAAATAGTATCATATTCAGGACAGATAGTTCCCATAAATGCATGTTTCGTTGAAAGGTTTAATTCTCCAAGAATATTGTCAACATTATCTCCGGTAAAATGAACCCAGTAAATATCAGGTGCATCTTTAAGGAAAAATTCATAATGCAGTAATTCGCTTGGTTTATAAATTAGAATTCCACCTGCAGAAATTGAATATTGTTTTTTGTCAATATAGTAGTAAATGGTGCCATGCTTTACATATAGTAACTGATAATCCTGTCGTTTTTTTGATTTACGCAGAAAGAATCATGGGTATACAAAACATGCCTTCCACAGCTGGTGGCAATTACGGGATATTCATAGTTGGGTAAATCTATTTCGGAACTTGAATAACATGAACTATTAATAGATAACATAAGATACCTCCACGAATAAATTAATTTTATTATAACAAGAACAACTAAAAAAAAGAATGGATTTAATTGACAGTAGATAAAAAAATATGGATTTTTTTGTTGCATATAATGGAATTATTTCTATATATGTCCTGTAAAAATATATTTTTGATAAATTTAAAAAGAAATATAAAAAATAAATCCATATCAATCAAAAGAAGTGTAAAAAATCCATATGCTTTATTGTCAAAATAAAGTAATATAAAATTACATAAACAGTAGTAAGTAGTAGTAAGTAAACAAATATAGAAGGGACGGATTTTATGGATAAGAAAAAAATGTACCGTCAGGTGGAAAAAAATGAATTTGGTAAATTTAATAGTGGAGCATCGCCAACAGAACCAATTGTAGATGAATGGAGAATATTGGAAAAAATGGTTGATATTGTAAAGTTCGAGGAACGGTTAAAGATTACATATCAATTAGGAAATGAAAATATAGATTTTGTCATATCGGCTCCAAGTTTGGGAGGAATCCGAATTACAACAACAGAGAGTAGTTTTTTTAATCCGACAGAAAGAGAAGAAATTCATTTTATAGAAAGTGACGACAAGGATATTATTCTTTTTAGGACAATGGATGGTACAGAATTTCATTTAGTAAATGGTCCGGAGTGGACAATCAAAATTTTTGATATTTATAATGTACTTCAATATTGTTTGACAAAAGACAGCGTTCGTTTTGGATTCTATGAAAATAAATTAGTAAAAATCCGCTTGGAATTTGATATTGATCCAGATGATGTGCTTTTAGGAATGGGAGAAAAATTTTCAGATATAAACCAAAATGGAAAACGACAGTTTCTTTGGAATACGAATTGTGAATATAATATTGATAGTGATGGATTGGAATTGTGGAAATCTTATAAAAATGTTCCATTGTTACATAGTTCCAGAGGCAATACGTTGTTTTATGCTTCTTATTATCCGGCTGTCAGCGACTTGGGATATACAAATCCGTATAAAGGAATATGGGAGTTTTGGGAAACAGAATTTGATATATATATTTGGACAGGAACTTTAGACAAAAGGTTACGTTCTTATACAAGATTGACAGGAAAGCCGTTTCTTCCACCTAAATGGGCGTTTCGTTATACTATGGGGGCAGGAAATCAGGTATGGTATGGGGAGAATTGGGAAAAGGAAAATAATCCGGAAAAATACTTAAAGATATTAAAGGAAATGTTGAATGGATATAGGAGATTAGGAATTACAAATCTTTCTGCAATATATGGAGAAGGATGGATTTCAGAAAATAGGATTGCTTATGAAATACTTAATGCACAAGGAATTCGTATGATTGTCTGGTGTACACCGGATTCAGAGTTAGAACAGAATAGAAAATATCTGCCAAACGTTAAGGAGGAAGACTATCCTATCATTAAAATAAAAGAAGGTTCGAAACAGGAATCAGGGGGACGTATTGATTTTTTTAACCACAATGCAAAAGTTTTAATTAGAAACCAAAAGAATGATTATTTTATTAAGGGTATGCGTGGTGGAATGCTGGGATATAGTGAACAGATTACAGAGGACGATATGTATTGCAATGGTATTACAGGAAAAGAGATGCATAATTGGGGGGCATACTGGTACACAAAGGTTTATGGTGAGGCAACGCGTGAAATCATAGATGACGATTATATATATTATTGTCGGGAAGGGTGTGCAGGAAGTCAGCAGTGGGCAGCAGTTTATTCGGGAAATCAGCCAGCAGAGTTGTATGGATTAAAACAACAATTAAATGCAGGATTATCTGCCGGCTTATGTGGATTCGCAGTATGGGGTGGAGATATGGCAGGTTATGAAGGTAAGCCGAATGTAGAGACTTACATCAGAGGAGTTGAGTTTGCAGCTTTTCAGCCATTAATGCGGAGTCATGGAACAAAAACACGCTGTCCATGGGATTTTGGAAAAGAGGCGGAAACAGTATATTTGAAATATTATTGGTTACGGGAAAACCTTATAGAAATGCTTTATAGTGCGGCAATTTCATCAAATCATAGAGGATTACCAATGATGAAAGCAATGGCTCTGGCGTTTCCTGAAGAGAAAGATTATCTGAACAATGGAGAACAATATTTATTCTGCGATACAATATTAGTTGCACCGGTTCTGGAAGAAAAGGCACAGACAAAGAAAGTCTGTTTTCCGAAAGGAACATGGTATGAATTGTGGAGTGGTAATGAAGTTTTAGGAAGTTGTGAGAGAGAGGTTCCGGTATCTTTAAAAGATTGTCCGGCATATTTAAAGTCCGGAATTGTACTTCCTGTTATTATGAATGAAAAAATGAAGTGGGCGGTCCCATTTTCAGAACAGAATCAGACAAAAGTGATAGTGATTACACCACCGAATATGGATGCTGAATATCGTTATTATGCAGAGGAAGATGATAAATATGTATTCAAGTGTGTAAAAGAAGATGAAAGAGTATTTACAATTTATTCTTTGAAAGACATTTTCATTAATAAACTCTTAATATATGGAAACGTGCATGAAATAGAGGTTGATGGCAAGAAAGAGGAATTTTCTATTGTATATGAAAATCAGACGATGACTGCACTTAGATTAAAGAGCGATAGGTGGAATAAACTGACAATTACTTGTAAATAAATAACAAGCTTAGAAAGAGAGAGGAAAATGAGAAATTACGAGAATCCGTTGGTAACCAGCGAAAATAGAATGAATCCTAGGAGTTACTATATTCCTGAAGGAGTATCGGAACTTCAAATGTTAAATGGAGAGTGGAGTTTTAAATATTACAAACGAGATATTGATGTCAAAGATGAAATTGCAGACTGGGACAAGATAATGGTTCCTTCCTGCTGGCAGTTACAGGGATATGATGATTTAAATTATACCAATATTAATTATCCATATCCTGTAGATCCACCTTATGTTCCGGATGATAATCCATGTGGAGTATATCAGAGAGAGTTTGATATAAAGAAAGTATGGGGAAAGATTTATTTTGTGTTGGAAGGTGTTTCTTCCTGTGCGTATATATATGTTAATAAAGAATATGTAGGATTTACACAAGGAAGTCATTTACAGGCAGAGTTTGACATTACGAAGTTTGTGACTAAGGGAACGAATACGATTCAGGTAAGAGTTTTAAAATGGTGTTGCGGAAGTTATTTGGAAGATCAGGATTTTCTAAGATATAATGGTATTTTCAGGGATTGCTATATTCTACAGCGTCCGAAAGATCATATAGAAGATGTGAGGATTTTATCAGATGCGGAGAAGATTTCAGTAGATGTGGGAAAAGAAGCAGATATTGCATTATTAGATGCAGAAGAAAATGTTCTTCAGTTGGAGAGGAATGCATGCAATGTAGAATGGAAGATAGAGAATCCTATATTGTGGAATGCGGAAAAACCATATTTGTACACAATCAAAATTAAGCGAAACGGAGAAGAAATTGTCCAGAAAACAGGAATGAGAAGTATTGCTATTTCGGAAAAGTCAGAACTTTTGATTAATGGTGTGCCTGTAAAACTACATGGGGTAAATCATCATGATACAGATCCAAAAACGGGCTGGTATCAGACCCCGGAAGCACTGGTGAAAGATTTAAAATTAATGAAAGAATTGAATATTAACTGTATTCGTACCTCACATTATCCACCGACACCGCATATGATTGAACTGTGTGATGAAATGGGATTTTATGTTATTCTGGAAAATGATATGGAAACGCATGGATTTCGTATGAGAAATCCTAATGAAGAGGACCGATATGATATAGAGACAGGAGAATGGCCATGTCAGAGAGCCGAATGGAAGAAAGAGATGGTTGAGCGTATGCAAAGAACTGTTATGCGGGATAAGAACCATACCAGCGTTATTATGTGGTCATTAGGAAATGAAAGTGCTTTTGGAGAAAACATGAAAGAGATGGTCCGCTTCATTAGAACGCAGAAGGATTGTCGTTTAATACATAGTGAAGATGCCAGCAGATTAGGAGAAAGTGATTATGTAGATGTACATTCTACAATGTATCATTCTCTCGAAGAAGTAGAAGCGTTTTTTAAAACAGGAAGCAAACAGCCATATTTTTTCTGTGAATATTGCCACGCTATGGGAAATGGACCGGGGGATATATATGATTATAATGAACTGATTCATGCAACGCCACAAATGATAGGAGGATGTGTATGGGAATGGGCAGATCATGTCGTTTTGGATGAAAAGGGAGTACAGAGATACGGTGGAGATTTTCAAAATGAAAAAACACATGACAGTAATTTCTGCTGTGACGGTATGGTTTTTTCTGATAGAAGTATTAGAAGTGGTTCCTTAGAAGTAAAAACAGCATATCAGCCAATGGTGACGCAGTATGAGAATGGCGTGCTTACAGTAACAAACAGATATGATTTTACAAATATGGAAGATTGTGAATTTACATATGAAATACAGGCAGATGGGGAAACGATTGTATTCAGAACGATGAAACTGGCGATAGAACCACATGAGAGCCGGAAATTAAACATAGATGTGCCAAAGGTAGAATATCAATATGGATTGTATTTAAACTGCAGATTATACAAAGATGGGAAGGAGTATGCTGTCACACAGCATAAGTTAGCAGATACCCCGGCAAGACAGAAAAGTGATGAAGCAGCGGTACAGGCAGTGTATGAAGGAGAAAATGTGGTTATAACCGGGGAACATTTTCGATATGTATTTTCCAGACATTATGGAACATTTACGAGTATGAAAATCAATGGAAAAGAGCAATTGGCAGGACCAATGAGACTTACAGCATGGCGGGCACCTACGGATAATGACTGTAATGCACAGTTAGAGTGGGGCGGATTAGAGAGTTACCGTCAAAATGGCAGAAGTGAAAATTTAGACAAACAGTTTTCTAAAATATATGATTGCGAAATCAAGGATGGAAGAATTATTGTAAAAGGAGCCTTAGCTGGAGTAGCGAGAAGACCATTTTTTAAATATATGATGTCAGTTAATGTTACAAAGGATGGTAGGATTGATATACTTTTAGAAGGCAACGTTCATGAAAGAACAAAATATTTGCCGAGACTTGGTTTTGAGTTTGATATTCCCGAAAGTAATGCAGCATTTACATATTATGGACGTGGAGAAGGTGAAACATATTGCGACGAGTGCCATTATGCAACGATTGGCATGTATGAAAGTAATGCAGAAAAAGAATATGTTCATTATGTGAGACCACAGGAACATGGAAATCATATAGATGTTAAGATGCTGAAAATAGGAAATTTAAAGTTTGAAACAGAAAAGACATTTGAATGTAAGGTCTCTCAGTATAGTACAGAAGTGTTAACCAGAGCACAGCATACGGATGAATTAATTAAGGATGGAAAAACACATGTAAGGGTAGACTATAAAGTTTCAGGTGTAGGTTCTAATGCCTGTGGACCATTTCTGGCTGAAAAGTATCAGTTAAATGATAAACAGATATGTTTTGAAGTAGAGATAAGCCCTGATGAACATTATGAGTAAAAATAATAAAGTATATTATAGTGAAAGGGGATGAAAAATTACCCTGACAGATGACCTGCATCAGCTAATGCTGATGCAGGTTTTTTCATTTCAAAACGATGTTTGAAAGTTGTTAGAATACAAAAAAGTCCAAAAAAACAATAAAACCCAACAAAAAAATATATCATTATAATTTTATAAGAGAGATAATTTAAAATAAGGAAGAAATTAATAATATTCAATATAAAAAGATATACTTATATGTACCTTATTCAGAAAAAGAAGAAGCTAAAGCACTTGGCTCAAGATGGGATGCTAATAAAAGGCAGTGGTACATAACTGAGAATTTATACACATCAGCTTTTACGTGATGGTCATAACTTTGAGTGGCGGAATATTTCCGCCACTTCTTTTTTTTCTAAATTAATACATTTTAAATACGAATAATTATTATAGGATTATATGAAAAAACTTTTATATCAAATTGAAAATTATGACGGAGAAAACTGCATAAAGTGATGAATAATATTACAGTAATACGAACAAAAAGAAAAACAATATCAATTAAGGTAAATAATGATTTGACAGTAACAGTTAGAGCTCCAATTTTTACTTCTGATAATGAAATAAGCGAAATTTTGAAAACAAAAGAAAGTTGGATTTCTAAATGCATTGAACAAATAAAAAGAGAAAATGAAGAGTTATCTAAAGTTGACTATTTTTCAGCAGAAGAAATTGATGAGCTGTCAGATAAGGCATTGGATTATATTCCTGGCAGGGTAAAATATTATTCGGATATTATGGAGGTTACATACGGAAAAATAACAATTAGAAATCAAAAGACCAGATGGGGAAGCTGTAGTGGTAAAGGAAATCTTAATTTTAAATTGTCTGCTTATGCTTATGCCACCTGAAGTAATAGACTATGTTGTGGTTCACGAATTATGCCATCGGAAGGAAATGAACCACTCAAAAGCTTTCTGGAAAGAGGTAGAGAAAATACTTCCAAACTACAAAGAGGCAGTCGGCTGGTTAAAGAAAGAAGGAAGAGGAATTATAAGAAGAATGGGATGAAAATGAAATGATTTGCTAAAAAAACGTTACAATATTCCAAAATGTTGATAAACGGATATTTTTACACCCCAAAATGTTGATGAAGTTACATTTTTGGATTCCAAAATGTTGATTATAGTATTTGGAAAAAATAATTTTAAACAGATGTCTTCTGCAATGGATAGTTTATCTGTATGTTTTTGATGAATGAAAGTACTAATCTCCCCTGGTTGTAGGAAGAAACAAACGATGATAAGGGCAGCTATCGTGAGATGGAATCTGTAATTGGTATAAAAAAATAAAATTGTCTTTGGTAAATGCTTTTGAAGAGCAAATTGTTTACTGTAAAATATGAATAAAAAAGATCGCACCAATGGTGCGAGAAATTAATTAGGTTAAAAAATGATTACTAACTAACAATAATAACATTGATGTTATAATTCATCCATAATGCAATAAAACTAAATCTCCTTTCGTTTAATTGACATATGACGTTAGATAGATAACAAATCTAAAATTATATTTTTAATATCGGGAGGAATTATTATGAGAAAATCAAAAAAAATTTTAGCGGTTACATTGGCGGCAGCAATGCTTTGTTCTGTATTACCGGCATCGCAGGCTAATGCAGCGGTAAAACATAAAGGAGTATATTCCACATTAAAAAATGGAGTTCTTACAATTAGCGGAAAAGGTAAAATGCCAAAAAACATGAAATTTAGAGGAAACACCAAAATAAAAAAAGTTATTATAAAAAAAGGTGTTACTTCTATTCCGGATAATGCATTTAAATCATGCAAAAAATTAAAGAGTGTTTCCATTCCAAACACTGTAAAATCCGTAGGTTCTTACAGTTTTTATAATACAGCCATTGAAAACATAACAATACCTAAAAGTGTAAAAACAATTGGGGCAGGTTCTTTATGTAATTGTAAATTATTGACGACTGTAACAATGCCCGGGAAATTTAAGGTTTACGCTCCAAATCCGGAGAAAAATGAAGATATAATGAGCCGTTATGATAATATTAAAAGTGTAAAGCTTAATACAATATTAGACATTTCCAACATGAAGTATTTTTCTGCAATGAATGTCTATACATGGAATAAAGATACCAAATATAAAAGTTACGACGGTGTAGTATACTCAAAGGATGGTAAAACAGTTTTGGGAATGCCACTAAAAAGAGATGAATTGGCAGTAAGAGAAGGTTGCACAACCTTTGATGTTCAGGCAGTTGCATATGACAGTGTTTCCAAGGACTCTGACACATTTGCGTGTGGTTTACTTAGAAAAGTAATAATTCCGGAATCAATCGAAAAAGTAGTGGATAGTAGAAATTTGCTTTCAAAGACAAAAAGAGCAGAATTTAAAGTTGAAGATATTATTGTAAAATCCAAAAAATTGGATGGAAATAGCATTGCCTTGTTATCCACATGCTTCAATCATATTGAAACAGAAAAATTTATGAAAAAGTTTTCTAATCAAATAAAGAAAGAAGATGGAATGTACATAAGTAATGACAATGTACTTGTAAAGTATGATGGGAAAGCAAAGAATGTTGTCATACCTTCTTATGTGAAAGGAATTGCCGATAATGCGTTTTATACTGCTAATGTGGAGAGCGTAGATATACCTGACAGCGTTATGAAGTTTGGTAAAAATATATTTGAATTATCTAGTATTGTAAAGGTAAATCTTCCTAAAAACATGAAAACTATCCCTGAAGGAATGTTTAAAAACTGCAGAAATCTTGTTGATGTGAAAATTCCTGATTCAGTGGAAATCGTTGAAAATGAGGCATTTTCCGGATGCTCCAAGATTGATGTTAATATTGCATTTGGAGCGAATGTGAAAGTGATAAAATCAAAGGCGTTTTCATACGTTTCATGGGAGAAAATTACAATACCTGAATTAATAGTAAGAATTGACAAAAATGCGTTTGAAGGACCATATGGGGAGTCAATGAAGAAAAGTGTGGTTATAGAGAGTAGTTCAAAGAAAATCACACCGGAAGCATTTTATGTTAGTGGAGACGATTTAGACTTTATTGGCAAGACAAGTTTGGAATACAGTAAAAGTTTTAAATATGCAGCAACGAAAGCAGTGGCAAGGAACATAAAATATTATGAAAACAAAAAAACAAAATCAGAATACAGCTGGGCAAAAGTAAAAGATGCCGATGGATATCAGATTTATGCCAGCAATAATAAGAAATTTAAGAAAAAAATTGTAGTGAATGTTTCGAAAAAACATACTAGTACAAAAATAACTTTTAACAAAAAAGTGTCAAAGATATATACGAAAATAAGACCATATAAAAAGATAAAGGGTAAGAAAATGTATGGAAGATGGGTGAAAACGGTTGGAAACCGAATATATTGATAGTTTGTATTGCAGTGTTAGCTTAATAGAAAAGGAGGAGAGCAAAATTCCTCATACAATTTTTCAAATTCGTCAGGAGACATATAATCACAATGACTATGAATTCTGACAGTGTTATAAAAGGTTTCAATGTATTCAAAAATCAGGTTGTATGCGTGTCTGTAATTCTTAATGTTAAAACGGTTAAGCCATTCCCTTTTTATGAGTGAATGGAAGAATTCAATGCAGGCATTGTCATAAGGATAACCTTTATGTGAATAACTGCGTTGCATGTTTTTGTTGGCTTCACGCCATGCCTGAGACACATACTGGCTTCCGAGGTCGGTGTGTATTATTAATGGTAAATCAGTGTTACGTATTGCCTTATCTTTTTCAATTGTCTTTATTACAGTGCAAACTTCCATTGTGTCGGCAAGAGTCCACGCAATTATTTTTCGGGCAAACAGATCTATTACACAGTTAAGATAAACAAAGCCGTCATTGGCCCAAACGTATGTAATGTCAGTACACCAGACAGCATTTGGCCGTTCGGGATTGAATTGTTCTTTAAGTATGCTATGGAGTTCGCGTTTAAGACGTGCAATTTCCTTGTGCTCGTCGGATTCGTAGTTGCCTGAACCAATTACGGGAATGTCACCGTCATTGTTACGGTACTGTGATTCCCATCTGGCAAGGGTGCTAATGCCGATGCCCAGATTCTTGGCACATTGAAGTTGTGTGAGATCAGGATGCTCCTTGCGATAATTAATGGCATCCAGTTTAAATTGCTTGGTATGTTGTTTTTTTAGAAAATAAATATTCATTAGAAAATAAATTTTTTCAATGAATATTTAGAAAAAAAGTGGTAAAATAAGCAACGGTGTTATTAAAAAACGAAAGAAGAAAGGATTTAGAATATGAGAAACAAAATCAAACAGATTTTAACTGTGTGTTTTGTTATTGCCGCAATAGCAGTTGTATGGAATGCACCTGTTTGGGCAGGCACAGCAACACAGGCGGAATTAACCGGCACACAGGAAGACATTGAACTTAACAAAGAAGTTACAATTAATTGGGAAAAGAATGGTAGTACAGTTGACTATTACTTTACACCAACAGAGAACAAGAGATATTTATTTGTGTTAACAGATAATGACGACAGATTTCCAGGTTTATATCAGGGAGATGACAAGTTAAGTTGGTTTAGTTATTATTCAACAGTAGATGGAAAGATGTATCTTCAGACACCTGTGTTAGAAGCAGGAACAAAATATGATATTTATTTTACATCACGTGAAGGTGAAACAGAAATTCAGTTTGGCTTCTACGATGATATCTGGCATGGAGCAGAAGAAATTGACAATGCTGCAACAGGCATAATGAAAAAAGGATATATTGAGGATGAAACAAAGTATTCACGCGCTAAAATTTATAAAATAACAGTTCCGGAAGATGGAGCATACGAATACAGAGTATCAGGATTAAACCCTACAGGTATTGCAGATGACGACTATGATTTTGATGTGGATATTTATGATGAAGATGGAAATTGGCATAGTAATCAGGATAGTGTACCTAACTGGGGTGGCAGTAGTGATGCATGTGCATTTGCCAACTTAGAAGCAGGAAAAACTTATTATCTTGTTTTGGCAAACTATTCAGTTGACAATGCATATGAGTATACATTATCGAGAACAAATTTAGGCATAGAATTAAATAGTGAAAAAACGTTAAATTGGAATGAAATAGGAGATTATTTCTATTATCATTTTATACCTGAAAAAACACAGTCATATCTTTTTACAGTTTCTGACAATGGTGATAGAGTTCCACAAATTGGAAGAACTGATGAAACATGGAAAAAAATGATGTATGATGTAGATGGCAAACTTAGATTGGTAACACCAGTATTAGAAGCAGGAAAGGAATATACACTTTATGTGCCTATTGCAGCAGGTGAAAATAGTGTACAGATTGGTTACTATGATAATATATGGGAAGATGTAAATGCTCTTGAAACACCTTGTTCAGGTACAATAGGAAAAGGAACGAAAAGATTTGATGGAAAAGCTTGGTATCCAAGTAACAGACTTTACAAAGTAACAGTTCCAACAACTACAAATTATGTATATAAGGTAACTGGTTTCAATAAAGAAAAAGAATATAGTGCTTTACTAAGATTTTTAAATGAAGACCTTTCAGAAGTTGAAGGACAAAGAGAAATAAATGACATTAAGCTTACCGGTTCAATTTATACAACAGTAAAATTAGAAGCAGGAAAGACATACTATTTGCGATTTTCAAATTACACGCTAGATAGTGGAGTTGATTACAAAATAGTTATTAATAATCTTAATATTGAGAACGCAAAAAATTTAGGTGAAAGCGCAGAAGGAAAGTTAAGTGCTTCAAGTGACACAACATACAAATTTGTTGCCACAGAAGATAAGGTATATAACTTCACAGATACAAAAGTATCAGAAGATGTAAAAGAATTTTCAATATATGATAATGATTTAAAAAATATATCTACTAATAGTATTAAAAAATCAAAAGTAACATACAATGAAAATAATGAACCTAAAGTAGATTATGTTACTTACAAGATTTATCTTAAAAAAGGAACATATTACATTAATCTTAATAACACTTCTGATAAAGAAACAGAATATAATATTAAAGTAGAAAATGAGGAACTCGTTGATATAGACAGCATTAATTTAGATTCTAATTACATTGAAATTGAAGAAGGTGTAAAGAAAGCTGTTAAGCACACTATAAATCCTGATAATGCTACATTTACAAGTGTTGATTGGAAAGTTTCAGACACTAGCATTGTATCACTTGGATATGTAGGTAATGTTATGAATATTGAAGCTTTAAAAGAAGGCGAATGTGATATTACAGTAACAGCTAAAAATGGCAAAAAAGCGGTTTGTCATATTGTTGTAAAAAAAGCCGGGGACCATAAGTATGACAGCACAATTGAAAAAGCTAGCACATCTAAGGATGGAAAGATAATTGATAAATGTAGCCGTTGTGGAGATGTAAAAGTTGCACAGATTATTTCACATCCAACAAATGTAGTTTTAAATAATAGCAATTTTGTTTATGATGGCAAGGTTAAGACACCAACAGTTACTGTTACAAGTGCAGATGGCAAAACAGTTGATTCTGCTAATTATGATATTTCATATGCTAATGGCAGAAAAGATGCAGGAACATATGATGTGAAAGTTACTTTTAAGGGCAACTACACAGGAAGCTTAACAACTAAGTTTACAATAGCAAAGGCTAACCAGAGTTTAAAAATTAAATCACCTAAGAAGAAAATGAAGGTTGGTGCAAAGGCTAAAATTAAAATAAAAGCTAACAAAGGTCATGGAAAAGTTACATACAAAGTATCTAACAAGAAGATTGCAAAAATCAAGAAAGGTAAGTTAGTAGCCCTTAAAAAGGGAAAAGTAAAATTAACAGTAACTTTAAAGGCAACTAAGAACTATAATCAGAAGAAAGTTACAATAACAATAAAAGTTAAATAGTAATTTAAAGGGTGCCACCTTTCAACACAATTTATTGATTTTGTGGAAAATGTTAAGAATGAAATTATAGATAAAATGATATGCTCAGATGTTTTTTAGAACTTGTCAAAGGATACAAAGAAAATATCTAGCAAACTATAATTGGCAATTTTTATGTTGGTTCAAAATTAATTGGAAATGGTTGATTTTTTCTTTTAAATAGCATAGCATAATATCAACAGGACTCCCCGCACCTCTCACGTAAGTGATGTGTCCCATGGGGAGACATTTTATTTTAAAGGGGAGGTAACAACCATGGAAGATTGTGGATTTACAAAAGAAAACAAATGGTTTAGATATCGTGCAGCAGCAATTATAATTGAAGAAGGTTATGTGCTATTTGCAGGAAATGAAATAGATGACTATTACTATTCAATTGGTGGTGGCGTTCATATGGGAGAAACATCTGAGCAGGCAGTAAAAAGAGAAGTCCTTGAAGAAACAGGTGTACCTTATGAAATCGACCGCCTTGCTGTTATTCACGAAAACTTTTTTGATGAAAATCAGGGAACTTTAAAAGGAATGGATTGCCACGAAATTTCAATGTACTATTTGATGAAGCCTAGAGGAACAAGAAAACTTAAGAGCAATAGTTACACGCAGGGAGTAAGGGAGAAAATGCATTGGATTCCAATAAAAGATTTGGATAAATATAAGGCATTTCCAACTTTTCTAAAGGAATATCTTAGTGTGGAACATACTGCAATTGAACATATAGTTACGGATGAAAGAAAATAAACCACCGATATAAACCGGTGGTTCTCATTGAATTTAACTTAATTTAGAATCTATTTAAAAATGTCACTTTGGGCAATATATTTCAATGCATTAATAGCAACTTCATAAGGTATAGATTCTTCTAGAAGTTGAGTGGTTAGAGTATCATAATCGTTTTTGTAGGCTTTTTCCGTTATAATTTGTTCAAGTAGTTGTGGAACATTTGCATCTGGAAGAGCAGAGGGGCAAATTGGTGATTGTGTTCTAATGCTTCTTACTTCATTTACAAGATTTTTGAAATTATCATCAAGACGAACAAGTGGAAGTAACTTATAAATATCATATATGTGTCGTGAATGTTTTTGTTCTTTACCTTGCAAATAGTAATCACAAATGGCAAAAATTTTGTCTGCTAAAGTACGATCAATACCTTGTATTTTCATAGAAAAGGGTATTAATGAAAATTCTTCAGCATAGTCTGGTGCTTCGGTTTTCATCATATCGCCAATATAGCTGTGAACAGGCAATATTACTGTTGGAAAAGAAACAGCAGTATAAGAAGTTTCTAGTAGCACAGCAGGTTTTAAGGCTACACTGGATAAGGGAAGTACAGAATTACAACTGATGATATAGCGATTATAATCACGACGGCTTCTGGTTTCATTGAGATTTTCAACATTCATTCCCAGTTCATCTGCTGAAGAAACAATTGCCTGTTTTATATGGTATCCTCTTTGTGGATTTCAGAATTTGTTTCTCAGCTTTCGGTAGTCTCTTGGCGAATATCCTTTCAGCTTGTGAAAAAGCCGGCTGAAATAAAGCTGGTTATCATATCCGACAATCTTAGAAATCTCATTGATGGAATAAGTTGTTGTTTCAAGTAACATCTGAGCATTGTTGATGCGGATTCCCACAATGAATTGCATTGGTGTAGAACCGGTATATTTTTTGAAATTTCGGATAAACCAGCTGACACTCATGCCTCGTGAGGCAGCATAATCATCAATATTGATATTTTGATTGTAGTTTTCACTGAAAAAGGTAACAGCATTATCCATCTCATGATCAAGATATTCATTTTTTAATATGTGCTCTCTTGTCAGTTCCCGGTGGAAACTAATCAGAAGATGACGTAGCAAAAGGACAAGCATTTCCTCATAATTATCTTGACAGCGTTGGAGCTCGATAATGATACGTTTGAAAATTTGTTCATATTCATTAGATGTACCCACTTGAAAGACACGTTCTTTATCCGGGAACCCATATTGACGTAAGATATTTTTCACATTGCTTCCTGTGAAGTGAATCCAGTATACTTCTGTCTTATCTTCTCCGTAATATTCATATTTTTGGAGTTCTTTCGGTCTGTACAGTACAATGTTGCCGGCTGGAACAATCGTTTCATTATTTACATTATCAAAATGAAAATGCCCACAACCAGCAGTGATATATATAATCTGATAATCCAGACGACCCCTTGGACGGTAGGTCGGAAGTTTGGGATGTCTGGAAAGACGGTAAGTACCACAGCTACCGACAATCAGCGGACGACTTTTGTCTTTGAAATCCATATGTGAGTGGTTCAAATAACCGGTGTTCAAATACATAGGACAGCACCTCTTTTCGTATTTTTTATCATTGTATCATTTAGTGCATATTTTGTCTAATCCAATTCATAGACATATTTTGCGGATTAGGATAAGCTATATATATAGCATAACTAAGGAACGTAAACAAAAAGTAAAGTATAAGGTTTGCTTTAGGAAAACAAAGAACAAAAAAGTATATGTATTGGAGGAGAGTTATTTATGATCGTACCACGTTATTATGAAAATCTAAGCGTACTGCACGAAAACACAATGCCAGCCAGAGCCTATTATATTCCGGCATCCAAAAGAATGGATAACTTGGTGGAACACAGAGAAGAGTCAGATCGTATGCAGTTATTGAATGGAACTTGGAAATTCCAGTATTTTAACAGCATCTATGACATTCAGGATTCTTTCTTTGAGAAGAATTATGATACAGAAAATTTTGATGAGATTCAGGTTCCAAGTGTATGGCAGATGGCTGGATATGATACACACCAGTATACAAACATCCGGTATCCATTTCCGTTTGATCCACCATATGTGCCACAGGACATTCCGTGTGGAGCCTATGTACATACTTTTGAGTACAGTAGAGATGAGAAAGCGCCAAAATCTTTTTTGAACTTTGAAGGAGTAGACAGTTGCTTTTACGTATGGATCAATGGCTTTTACATAGGATACAGCCAGGTTTCGCATATGACCAGTGAGTTTGATGTTACCGATGTACTTCAGGATGGAACGAATACGGTGGCAGTGTTGGTAATGAAGTGGTGTGATGGTTCCTATTTGGAAGATCAGGACAAATTCCGTATGAGTGGTATTTTCCGGGATGTGTACATTTTGAAACGCCCAAAACAGGCAATCAGTGATTATCATATTAAAACAAGAATTGAGGATATGCTTGCGAAAGTAGAAATTGAAATGAAATTCTACTTTCCCTTAAATGTAAAAATTTCGATTGAAGATAGAAACGGAGCAGTTGTAGCACTAGGAAGTATTGCTGAAGAAGGAACAGCTGTATTAGAAATCGCAAGTCCGGAACTTTGGAATACAGAAAATCCATATCTATATAAACTGATTCTTGAAACAGAGAATGAAGTAATTGTAGATCACATTGCATTAAGAAAGATAGAGATTAAAGACCAGGTTATTTATTTAAATGGACAGAAGATTAAATTCCGTGGTGTCAATCGACATGATTCTGATCCGGTTACTGGATTTACAATCAATCCGGAACAGATTACAACCGATCTTACGTTAATGAAGCAGCATAATTTTAATGCGATCCGTTCCAGCCACTATCCGAACGCACCATTTTTCTATGAAATGTGTGACAAGTATGGATTCATGGTAATAGATGAAGCAGATATTGAAGCTCATGGTCCATTTATGATCTACAGAAAAGAAGACACTGATTACAATCGGTTCAAACGATGGAATGAGAAGATTGCAGATGATCCGGTATGGGAAGAGGCAATCGTTGATCGCGTAAAACTCATGGTGGAACGTGACAAAAACCGTTTCTGTATTGTTATGTGGTCAATGGGAAATGAGAGTGCTTATGGCTGCAACTTTGAAAAAGCACTGGAATGGACAAAGAATTTTGATCCAGACCGTATCACACAATATGAGAGTGCAAGATACCGTAATTATGATGAAACATATGATTACAGCAATCTGGATGTGTACAGCCGGATGTACCCAGCGCTTTCCGAAATTCAGGAATATCTGGATAAAGATGGAAGCAAACCCTTCCTTTTGGTAGAGTACTGTCACAGCATGGGAAACGGACCTGGAGATTTTGAAGATTACTTCCAGATGATTCAGGATAATGATAAAATGTGCGGCGGCTTTGTCTGGGAATGGTGTGACCATGCGATTGCTCATGGAACTGCTGAGAATGGAAAGACTATATATGCTTATGGGGGCGACCATGGCGAAGAAATTCATGATGGCAACTTCTGTATGGATGGATTAGTATATCCGGACAGAACGGTACATACAGGACTTTTGGAATACAAGAATGTTTATCGCCCGGCAAGAGTTATTTCCTATAACAAAGAAAGCGGAGAACTGGTGCTTCATAACTACATGGATTTTGATGACTTGAAAGATTATGTGAAGATTAGTTATGAGCTGACACAGGATGGTCTTGTGATCAGCAAAGGTATACTTCCGGAGTTTTCTGTGGCACCACACGGGGAAGGAAAAACAAACCTGAAGATCAATGTTCCAGAGAATGGGAAATGTTATTTAAAACTTATTTACCATCTGAAAAAAGAATTGCCACTGTTGGATGAAGACCATATTCTTGGATTTGATGAAATTGAGGTAAGTAAAGAGGATACAAAATGTAAACTTGCAGAGAAATGGATACCAAAAACAGTAGTGGACTCTGAATTACAGGTAAATGAAAATGATACACAGATTCATATCAAGGGGCGTGAATTTGCTTATACCATAGACAAACGTACTGCACTCTTTACAGAGATGAAATTCGCAGGGCGGGAATACTTGAACCATCCGATGGAATTAAATATTTGGAGAGCTCCAACAGATAACGATATGTACATCAAGTCTGAATGGAAGAAAGCCCACTATGATAAGGCTTACACAAGAGCCTATACGACAGAGGTTGTGCAGGGAAAACATGGTGTGAAGATTACAAGCCATGCTTCCGTTGTGGCAGAGACAGTACAGAAGATTCTTGATGTGACGATTACATGGAAAATAGAAGCTGCTGGAAAGATTGATGCAGATATTGCAGTAACAAAAGACGATGAATTCCCGGATCTTCCGAGATTTGGTGTGAGGATGTTCCTGGATAAAAAACTTTCAGCTGTAAGATACTTTGGAATGGGACCACAGGAAAGTTATTGTGATAAACATCAGGCTGCGAGCCACGGTTTGTATCAGGCAAATGTAGATGATTTGCATGAGGATTATATTCGCCCACAGGAAAATGGAAGCCATTATGATTGTGAATATGTAGAGCTTAACAACAGCCGATATGGAATTGTGGCATCCGCAGAAAAGGCATTTTCATTCAATGCTTCTTATTATACACAGGAAGAACTTGAGAAGAAAACGCATAATTATGAATTAATAGAATCAGATAGTGTAGTATTCTGTGTTGACTACGCATTAAATGGCATTGGTTCTAATAGTTGTGGTCCAGTTGTATTGGAGCAGTACCGATTTGATGATGTATTATTCCGGTTTCAGTTTACACTGATACCGTATGTAAAGGGATAATAAAGTTTCATGTAACCCGTAAACAAGGAAAGAGAGTCTGATTGTAATGTAAAGTCCGGATATACAGAACAATCAGACAAAATCAGAGAAAAAAACAGAATTAGATATCATATGGTTAGCCATATTGAGATTCTAAGTGCGATGAAGAAGAGGAGCAAAGAAATTCTATGGAAGAAAAAAAGTATTTGAAATGGTATAACAAAATTGGATACGGATCAGGTGATATTGCAGGTAATGTAGTCTATGCGTTCCTGACATCTTTTATGATGGTCTATCTGACGGACTCGGTAGGACTTGCTGCAGGTGTCGTAGGTACCCTGATTGCCGTATCAAAACTATTTGATGGTTTTACGGATATATTTTTTGGATCAATGATTGACAAAACACACAGTAAAATGGGAAAAGCGAAACCCTGGATGCTATACGGATATATTGGTTGTGCCATTACGCTGGTCTGCTGTTTTGCAGTACCAGTCAGCTTGGGAACAACGGCTAAATATGCATGGTTCTTTATCTCTTACACACTGTTAAATGGTGTGTTTTATACAGCAAACAATATTGCTTATTCAGCACTTACGTCATTGATTACAAAGAACAGCAAAGAGCGTGTGCAGATGGGATCTTATCGTTTTATTTTTGCGTTTTCAACAAGTCTTCTGATTCAGGCAATTACAGTTGGATTTGTAGATAAATGTGGTGGAGATGCTGCAGCATGGAGAACGGTTGCTATTATCTATGCAATCATTGGTCTGGTCGTAAATACGATTTCAGCACTTTCTGTTAAGGAACTTCCGGAGGAAGAACTTAATGAAGGAGAAGTAAAGAATGATAATGAAAAGTACGGAATGGTACAGGCATTCAAGCTTCTTGTTAAAAACAAATATTACATGATGATTTGTGGAACATATATTTTACAGCAGTTATATGGTGCCATGATTGGAGCTGGCATTTATTACATGACATGGGTACTGAAAAATAAGAATTTGTTTGGACAATTTGCATGGGCAGTAAATATTCCACTGATCATTGCCCTGATTTTCACACCGACATTAGTTGGTAAGTGGAAAGGTATGTATAAACTGAACTTAAGAGGTTATGTCTTAGCAGTCATCGGTAGAGCACTTGTTGTTGTTGCCGGATATATGGGCAGTGTTCCGCTGATGATGGCATTTACAGCTCTTGCAGCCTTAGGTCAGGGACCATGGCAGGGAGATATGAATGCAGTTATCGCATCCTGCTGTGAATACACTTATCTTACACAGGGAAAGAGAATTGACGGAACGATGTACTCTTGTACTTCTCTTGGTGTAAAAATCGGTGGAGGTATTGGAACCGCTGTTGTTGGATGGATGCTTGAGTTCAGTGGATATGTCGGAACAAATGCAACTCAGCCGCAGTCTGCACTTGATATGATGCAGTTTATGTATCTTTGGCTTCCGTTAATCTTTGATGTATTGATTATGTTTGCACTTTCAAGAATGAATGTAGAAGATGCAAATAAAAAACTGAAAGCAGAAAAAGAAATTGCTGCAGATGAAGTAACAGATGCATCAGACATAAATTAGAATTGACAGGAGAAAGCGTTGTCTGGTCGTTGCTCGATGAGACAGTGCTTTTTTCTATATATAAAGTGATAGAACTGTATTTTGAAAATAAAAAAGGACCACTTCATTTTTGTGAAATGGCCTTAAGAAAATATTCAGTTTTCACAAAATAGTCCTTTTAGTATTTATACATGGTAAGGATGCTCAAAATATTCAGTGTAGAATACTAAAAGGTCATTCAGATATTTTTTTAGGTTGCTCATTTGCAATTCCTCCTTTCCTTATTTACAAGTTGATTATAAGATAGGTGTAAAAGGATTGCTTGCCAAATCGAAAGAAGATATAGACAAATGTTGCAAAGGGGAGTATTTCATGCAGTTAAAATATGTTGACACAAAAGAGGAGATTATAGCAATAAATAGGAAGTCAAAACATATTGAACCACATCTTCATAATGCACTGGAGATCGTTTGTGTAACAAGTGGATCATTAGAACTTGGTGTCGGACAGGAACTATACCATATGGAAAAAGGAGATATAGGCTTTGTATTTCCAGATGTTATTCATCACTATCAGGTACTGACACCCGGTGTAAATAAAGCGACTTATCTGATTGCATCGCCATTTACGATAGCCAAATTTGCAGATATCATGCAATCCATGGCTCCTGAATACCCAATCATCAAAGCGGAAAAGGTTGAACCGGAGGTATATAGGGTTATAAATGCAATTTTAGAGACAGAACAGTCGGATATTACTGTTGCACAGGCATATCTTCAAATTGTGTTGGCACGCTGCATAGGAAAATTAAATTTGGTAGAAAAGAGTAGTGTGGGGAGCAACGATCTTATTTACCAGACAGTTTCCTATATATCAGCAAATTTCAAGAAGAAGTTTTCGTTGGAAGAGATGGCAAAAGACCTGGGCGTGAGCAAATATGTTTTATCCAGACTCTTTTCCAAGACATTCCATAGAAACTTTAATCAATATCTTAACGATGCAAGGCTGAACTATGCATGCCATCGTTTGGAAAATACGAGTGATTCTATTACAAATATTTGTCTGGATAGTGGATTTGAAAGTCAGAGAACATTTAACCGAGTATTTAAAGAAAGATATAAAATATCACCGAGTGATTATCGGAGTATTTGTGTGAAAGAGATGTTATCATAAAAGGTTCTGTTGATCGAAATATTTACTTTGATTTTACAGTGCTATGTATTTGATTTCATGTGTGGATGATATAATATAAAAATATTTGTAGAAAAAAGAGTTTTATTCTATTATGAAAAGAGTAAGGTGTATTCTAAAGAAACAAGAAAGGCAGGCTGTTCGGCATTTGTGATAGGAGAAGCCGGCCTGTTAAATGCACTTTATGATGTAGGTATCACAATGAATGATGTAAATCCGGATTATGTTGTTGTGGGAGAGGGACGCTCCTATTCATTGGATACATTAACAAAAGCAACGAATTTAGTTCTGAAAGGTGCAAAGCTGATCTGGTCATATGATGTTTTGCAGCCACAAGAGCTGATCGTGATAATACAATCTTATATAGCAGGGACTATCTCAACAGATATCTGGTCGAAATTATTTTCTAAATCTTTTGTGATATGTTCCTGTATTCTTTTAAAATCCTTAATTTTAACAATATCATTTTTACTTTTAACGTAAACTGAAATCCATGTTTTACGGCCTGTCTGGGTTACATCCAGAAAATCAAGGATATAATCATAATTCTGAATATCTTTGTTAACTACTTTTCTGATTGTATCCATAACGTCTTGTTCAGGAGAAAAGAGAACTAATTCCTTGAGATTTTTTATTATCTGAAGAACAGGTTCTTTTACGAGAAACAGTGCTACGACAATGGCAACAGAGGAGTCAATGTATGGTATTATGAATTTAAGTTTTGTATTTACCAAAAAAAGCTGACATAGAAAAGCAACGGATATACCCAATGTACTTACAATATCAACCTTCCACAAATATAGCTCTGACTGTATAATCATAGAAGAATATTTTTGGCTTAAATGTTTTAACACAAAATACATAAGAATGCAGCCACCACAAAGTGATGCCTCATAAATCAATACATTTAATGCATTAACAGTATGTCCTCCATGTAAAAGTACAACAACGTTGGAGGCAATCATATTAATAACTACAACCAAAAGTACAACATATTTAATTAGCACTAAAAGTGATTCTATTTGTGAACAGCCATAGGGCTTGTCTTCTGAAACAGGTTTGTAGAGAAATGGAACCAATACAAACATTGGAAGTAAGAGAAGCAAGTCAAATAAATCGAATATTCCGTCTGTCATAACGGTTTTTGAACCTAACAGAAATGAGGCTATAATCTCTAATAATGTAAAGGCAACTGTGCCTCCTAAGGAAAGTTTTAAGATTTTATTTTCTATTTTATATTTTTTGTCTTTCATAATGAATAAAAGTAATCCTTTCTAAAGAACAATAATTTTTTCTGTCTTTTTTATCCTAAAATATAATAAAGTCTGGTATAATACTAATGTCAATAGAATATATACAAGATAAATATAGTAAAATAACAAACTTTATTAGTGCATATAATAATAAAACATTAGCATAATACAAGGAAGAACGAATATGAAAAGAAAAAAAGTATTTAACATAGGTGAATTATCAAGATTATTTAATGTAAGTACGGATTCTATAAGGTACTACGAAAAAATAGGAATATTGAATCCTGTGCGTAATGAGGAGAATAATTATAGAGTGTATACATTGTCAGATATACGTCAGCTTACAATGATAAGGGAACTGCTGGGACTTGATTTTTCCACGGAACAGATTAAAAAATTTGATAAAAATCAGAATGTGGAAACAACTAAAACATTGCTTACTGAAGAGTTAAATATTGTTAACCAAAACATAGTTGAACTTTTTGAAAAAAGAATAAGTATTGAAGCCAGAATAAAATCTTTAGAAGAAAACATGAATTATACCGATTTGGAAAATATCAGACTTAAACATTTTGAGGAAAGACATTGTGTAATGATAAGTGAATCAAATTTAGATGACGAGGATGTTGATTATTACCTTGTTAAATATATGCAGTCCCACAAAAATAAGGTAGACACTATTGGCGCCTGCGACTGTTATGTACTGGATACTGAACATATAAATGATGAGGATAACTCTTACATGACAAAGGGTGTGTTTTTCTATTCCGACACACTTCTTTATAATAGCAATTACTCTCTTCCTGCAGGAAAATATCTGTCATTGTTTTATAAAGGCTCATCCACAAGAACAAAACAGGGAGTGGATAAGCTGATAGCTTACGCAAAAGAACACCATTTAAAAATAGTCGGGGATCCCATAGAATTTTGCCATATTGATGACTATGAAACATCAGTGGAAGAGGAGTGCCTGACAGAAATTCAACTCCCTGTAAAGTAATATATTTATATAGTGGAAAAATTGGTTGGCATTACTTTTTCTGAAGTAAAAAAAGGCGGTTCATGCCTTCCTGCCATGGATATGGAAATTCCAGATAACGCAAAATATTATAAGACTTTTCAAAACTTTGTTTCCAGGATGCAGTATCAAGTTCACGGTATCTTAAAACACCATCTTCTTCGAAAAGATTGTCTTTAATCTGAGTCATATTCCATTCTTCCATATCAGCCTTATCGTAATATGGATTTAATTTTACAAACATAAGTCCCTTTGGAGACAAAAGTTCTGTAAGACGGTTGAAAGTTTTTACAGCAACATCTTTAGGCATAACGTCTAACACATTTGAAAGAATTATTCCGTCAAAAGAACCTTCCTCATAACCGTCAAAATAGGATATGTCCCCTATATCAAAGTTCAGACCTTTATAATTGTTGACAGTAGTCATTTTACGGGCAAATTCAATGCCGGCAGATGATAAGTCAACACCTAAACCAAAGTCCATATTTCCAAATTCGTAACATTGGAAAATAATATCTCCGGTGCCACAACCAAAGTCTAAAATATTTTTGCACTTGCTGGCAAAAATATCCAGACATATATCAAACATAGGCTCCACGGAAAGTGATTTTCCCTTTAAATCAACTATTTTACACTTCGAATAAGTTTCGTTCCACATATTAACGGCACGATTATAATCTTGTCTTATTATTTCATCTTCTTTATTCATTTATATAGACCTCTTTTCTTTTTATATTTCTCAGTACTAAATAATTATAATAAATAATTTAATTTTGGGGAAGTAGGAAATATTAAAAGAATGATTTAAGCATTCCAGCAAAATCTTCTATATAATATCCTGAATTATCTTTTTTCCAAAATGCACAGTAGGTTTTTCTAACGGACTCATTATTTCTGGTAAGGGGGATGCGGCATACAGCAGTGTCAAACCAGATTTGTTCCTCAATAACGTCTACAGGCATATATCCCTGCCCGGTTATAATTTTTAGCCTTGCTTCCTGTATATTATCAGCAAATAAAAATTCACCCTTTAAGCAAACAATTGTTTCGTAATATTCCTGTTCTTCTTTTTGACCTGCCTTATTAATAACAAGAATGCAGGGAATATTTTTTAAATCCTTAACATCAAGATTTTGTAATTTGCTGAGAGGATTTTTAGATGATAATTCAATGTATGCGTTGTAATGAAAAGCGTGTTATGGCACGGTCAGTAGAATGGGGAAGACGTGGTGCATGACTGAATGATATAGCACCGGGAATTATCGTGACCCCACTTGCTATTGATGAGTTCAATGGACCATGAGGAGATTTTTATAAAAATATGTTTGCAAAATGTCCTGCAGGAAGACCGAAAACAGCGGATGAAGTGGCAAATGTTGCAGAACTTTTGATGAGTGATAAAGGCGCATCTATCACAGGTTCTACATTTTTAATTGCTGGTGGTGCAACATCATCTTACTATTACGGTCCGTTAAAGCTGGAAAAATAAAATCGATGAGTGGATTGCTGAAATAAAACGTAGTTTGTAAAAATTTTTTATTTTAATAAGACCTTTATTGCTGTATACTTAATAAATATAGGAGTGGTACGGCATGGATAATATAGAAATTTTATTTTTTGAAGAATACAAAAAACTAGATAACTTATGTAAGGATTTATTTAAAAGCGATAGAGGTGTTTCACAATACATAGAGGAAATGGAATGCACACCATTGTCGAAGAGCAGACTGGTTGGGTTATGGCAGGATGATTATAAAATGCTTAAACATGTAAGATGGATACGTAATAATATAGCTCATAATAATGACTATTCAGGGTGCAACAAAAGTGATGTAAAAAGTGTACAGAATTTTTATCAAAAGATAATTAATCAAAAGGATCCATTTTCGGTAATTGCTCAAAATAGCAGAGAATTACAGAGACGTAATAACAAAAATTATAATACGAGAAGAACTGACGAAACAGCTGTATATAGAGAAAATAACAGTAACGCCGACAATGAGTTGAAAAGTATTATTATAAAAATTTTCGCAATTATCTGGGTGATATGTGTTTTGATACTTTTTATTTTGGTGGCAAATAATATTTAACCATGTAAAGTTAAGAGGAATAGTTGGCAGTGTGTTGATAGGTGTTATATGGAATTTAGATATATGAATTTGTAATTGTGAGTTGTAGCGTTTGATTATTTTAGATGTAATAAGAACTATATATTATATAAATCCAATATACATCAAAGTGAAAATTTGATATATTAATAAAAAGTATCACAGGTAAGGGGGATTACAATGAAAATTAATATTGCAGTATGTGATGATGATCGAAATTTTTTAGATGTGATTCAAAAAGAATTATATAAAATAGCAGAAAAAATGAATATTGATATTGAAATTTATTCATATACAGATGGAAATAATGTTGTACATTTAATTAGTGACAATAAAGAAGACTTTGATATTTTATTTTTAGACATTGATATGCCCAATACTTCGGGTATGGAGGTTGCAAAAAAAATTCGAGATAATGAAGCTGAAATCATGCTGGTTTTTGTTTCCGCACATGAGCAGTATGTATTTGAGTCTATAGAATATAGTCCGTTTCGTTATATTAGAAAGAGTAGAATTGATAGAGAACTTTTTTTAGCCATGAAAGCAGCATATGCATGCCTTGAAAAAACGAGAGAAAATTATATTTTTGTAAAAACAGAGGAGTCTGAAGTGAGAATAAAATATTCGGATATTATGTATTTTGAAACCGTATCAAGAAAGATTGGAATTTTTTTGAGCAATGGAGAAGTACTAGTTGTGAGAAAAACAATTAAAGAATTGTTTAAAGAGTTAAGCAATGAAAGTTTTGTAAGGATACATAGTGGATGTGTTGCAAACTTAAAATATATCGAAAGATTTTCTAACAGTAATATTACATTAGATAATGGAAAAATATTGCCGGTAAGTAGGGGAAGGGGTAAAAATATAAAGATTGCATTAAATGCTGAGTATGCAAGTTTATGCACTAAAATGAAAAAACATGAAGCCATGGAAGAAATAATGTCAAATTACGGCAAGTTATCAGATATGGCAGAACTTGCAGGATATAGCAGGGAAGATGCAGAAAAATGGTGTATCAGCGACGATATTCCTGAA
>ERZ857757.631-NODE-631-length-34473-cov-7.719071_pt1 | contig 34473 bp, 47 predicted proteins | sample MGYA00519764_ERZ857757 | MGnify/ENA primary metagenome ERZ857757 (study PRJEB31778, sample SAMEA3449359) | human gut metagenome | biome: human gut; feature: human-associated habitat; material: faeces | place: United Kingdom | collected 2010/2012 ...
CGCCTGCGGCGAAAAGGATATTGCGGACACGCCGCTGCCCGACGAGCCGCCGGAGTCTGTCGCCGAGCAGCCCGCCACGGACGATGAATGGACCGCCCTGCACGCGGACGACGTACTGCTGTACGAGGAGCCGTTCACCCTCTGCGAGGGCAGAACGGCGACGCTGCGGCTCTATGGCCGTCAGGACGGCGAGTACGACTGCGGCGTGAGCCGCATCCTTCTCCTATGGGACGACGGCGGCGAGCAGGAGCTGCGCACCGCCGATGTCGGCGACGACGTCTGGTGTACGGACGGCTACACGAACTGCTGGACAGAGGACGGCGGCCTTGCGATCGGCGACTACAATTTTGACGGCTACACGGACCTCGGTCTGCAGATCGACACGCCCGCCTACAACCTGCCCTATTATTACTGGTTCTACGACGCGGAGACCGCCAGCTTTCAGCCTTATGGCAGCTGGACCTATCAGCTTGAGATCGATGCGGAAAATGAGGCGTGCATCTGCCAGTGGCATGTCACGCCCGAGTATTACACCGACACCTACCGTCCCGATGGGGAGGGCGGGCTGTACCTCGCGCGGCGCGACACGGAGGTTTATTACAGCGCGGACGGGGTAAAGAGCTTCACCGAGGTCTATGCGGTCAATGAACAGCCGCTCGCCTACGCCGACCTCGACCGCGACGGCGCGAACGAAATTCTTGTCCTCACAAGCTCGGAGCCGGACGAATTCGCAATGCGTTTTTACACGCTGGACGCGAAAAAATACGACGGCACAGCGCTCTTTACCGAGGAATTCGGCACCTATCACGTCGGCTGGAATACGCTGTTTCTCGTCTACGGCGAGGGCAGGGACGGCGTCTGGGGCGCGGACCTCCTGCGCTATCAGCCCTACGCAAGCACGGGCGCTGCTTACTACAGCTATGACCTGCTCTCGCTCTCCGACCCTACGGGCCAGAAGATCCAGAGTGGCTCCATCTTCTTCCCGACTGCCGACGAGCCCGACACATCATCCGTCGACCGGTCTCCGCAGGAGGACTTCGAGCGCTTCCGTGAGGATGTGGGCAACTTGCTGCGCGGGAACGTCACGCTCCTCTTTTCCACCGATCCCGTCGTGTGCGCCGACCTTGCGTACCCGATGGACGGCAGCTATACCGAACAGGCCGTCGAGAACATCCTGAGCGATCTTGACGCGCAGGCGCTCTGGCTCTATCCCGCCGATGCCAAGGGAGCGTAATGCCGGGCATAAGCACATCTTATCGAATCATGTAAAACCATAAAAAGCGCCCGAAAACGGGCGCTTTTCTCTCTCTTTTTTTGGTCCCTCCGTCACCTTGTTTTTCTTGCGCAAATGCTCTATCATACGATACAATATCTACAATGGCAGCACAGCTCGCGCACTTATATTATACGACAGGAGGACGGTCCCATGGAACTGCTCAAGGAACGCATTCGCCGCGAAGGCAAGGTCCTGCCCGGCAACATCATCAAGGTCGACGGCTTTCTCAACCACCGCGTCGACACCAAACTGCTTGAGGCTCTGGCCGATGAGTTTGCGAAGTATTTTGACATCAGCAAGATCACCATGGTTTTAACAGCGGAGGCAAGCGGCATCGCTTTGGCCACGATCTGCGCTCAGAAATACGGTGTTCCCATGCTGTTCGCCAAGAAGGCGAAGAGCGATAACATCGAGGGCGGATTGTACCAGAGCGAGGTCTTTTCTTATACCTATAAAAAGAAGGTCACGCTGATCGTCAGCCATGAGTGGCTGCACGCGGACGACCACGTTCTCATCATCGACGACTTTATGGCCAAGGGCTACGCGATGCAGGGTCTCATCGACCTCGTCAACGCCGCGGGCGCGACACTCGAGGGCATCGGCGTCGCGGTCGAAAAGGGTTTCCAGGGCGGCGGCGACAAATTCCGTGCCTCCGGCGTACCGTACAAGGCCCTCGCCGTCATCGAGCAGGCAGACGAGAACGGCATTCTCTTCCGTGAGGACGACTGAGATGAAAAAGGTACTGGTATTGGATTTCGGCGGGCAGTACAATCTGCTCGTCGCGCGCCGCGTGCGTGAATGCGGCGTCTACTGCGAGATTAAGCCCTACACCATGTCGATGGACGACATCCGTGCCTTCGGCCCCGCCGCCATCATCTTCACCGGCGGCCCCGCGACGGTGTTTGAGCCGAACGCCCCCGCGCTCGACAACGCCATTTTCGAGCTGGGTCTGCCCATTCTCGGCATCTGCTACGGCCAGCAGCTGATGATCCATCAGCTCGGCGGCGCCTGCCGCAAAGCCGAGGTCCGTGAGTATGGCAAGGTGGAGCTGACGCACGACGGCACGAGTCTGCTGTTCGGCGGCATCGAGCCGACAAGCATCTGCTGGATGAGCCACGGCGTCGAGGTCGAGCGCCTTTCCCCCGGCTTCCGCGCCATCGCGCACACCGCGGGCTGCGCCTACGCCGCCATCGAGAACGCGGAACGAAAGCTCTACGGCGTGCAGTTCCATCCCGAGGTGCTGCATACCGTCCACGGCACCGAAATTCTGAAGGACTTTCTCTATAAGGTCTGCGGCCTTGCCCCCGAGTGGAGCATGGCGAATTACGTCAGCGAGGCCATTGAGGAGGTCCGCGCCAAGGTCGGCAGCGGCAAGGTGCTGCTGGCGCTCTCCGGCGGCGTGGACAGCGCCGTGGCCGCCGCGCTCCTCTACCGCGCGGTCGGCGAACAGCTCACCTGCATCTTTGTCGATCACGGCCTGCTGCGCAAGGACGAGGGCGATCAGGTCGAGCGCGCCATGCACGACTGCCTCGGCATGCGCATCGTGCGCGTGAACGCGCAGGAGCGTTTTCTCACCAAGCTTGCCGGCATCTCCGAGCCGGAGCGCAAGCGCAAGATCATCGGCGAGGAGTTCATCCGCGTCTTTGAGGCCGAGGCCAAAAAGCTCGGCCGCGTCGATTTTCTCGCGCAGGGCACCATCTACCCCGACGTGGTGGAATCCGGCGTCGGCGGCGAGAGCGTTGTCATCAAGAGCCACCACAACGTCGGCGGGCTTCCCGACCATGTGGATTTCAAGGAGATCATCGAACCCCTGCGCCGTCTCTTCAAGGACGAGGTGCGCCAGCTCGGCATTGAGCTCGGCCTGCCCGAAAGCCTCGTCTGGCGTCAGCCCTTCCCCGGCCCGGGCCTTGCCATCCGCGTCATCGGCGACATCACGGAGGAGAAGCTGCACATCGTCCGCGAGGCGGACGCCATCTTCCGCGAGGAGGTCGCCAAGGCGGGCCTTGAGCGCAGCATCAACCAGTATTTCGCCGCGCTCACAAACCTGCGCTCGGTCGGCGTCATGGGCGACGAGCGCACCTACGATTACGCCATCGCGCTGCGCGCGGTGGAGACACAGGACTTCATGACCGCCGACTTTTCGCGTCTGCCGTGGGAGCTGCTCGACACCGTCTCCCGCCGCATCGTGAACGAGGTCAAGGGCGTTAACCGCATCCTCTACGACGTCACCTCCAAGCCCCCCGCCACGGTGGAGCTGGAGTGACCGACCGTCCAATCAATTTAACGCTCTCTTCTCAAAGCCCCCGGCTTCGGTCGGGGGCTTTGCCTATATCCGCGTGATGATTTTATGATAATCATATATAATTTATCGTAAAACGATAAGAATATATTGACAAACGAATACTCGGCGGTTATACTGTCCTCATCAAGCATCTTGAGGAGGTCGGAAAAATGAAGTGGAACCGTTGGATCATCAAGGCGGCCAAGATCATCACAAAATTTACAGAGCTCGGCTATTGGATGACGGCCGCTCTCATGCTCACAGCCGGAATATACTCGTTTGCGGACCGCACATTTCTCGCGGACGCTCTGGCGGGATCGATCCGTACCGGTCGATTGGAGCTCAGCGTCCTCGGCTTTGAGTTCAGCGTACCGACCGCGAACGGCATTGATATGCGGGCAATGCTTCTGTATTTTGCCGCAGCCGTCGTGCTGCCCTCCCTCATGGCGATGATCTTCCGCAATCTCTACCTTATCATCAAGCGGTCAGAGAGCAGCACGGTTTTTCAGGCGGATAATATCCGTATGCTCCGCGAGATCGGCATTTTCGCCATCTCCATTCCGCTCGCGGGGCTTGCGCTGAGCACCGTGTGCCGCCTGATCCTCGGCACCGATACCGTCGAAACGAGCGTTCGGCTCTACGGCTTCTCCATGGGGCTCGTGATTCTCTGCCTGACGCAGTTCTTTGCGCGCGGCGTGGAGCTGGAACAAGATGTGGAAGGGCTTGTGTAAATGGGAAAGATCATTCTGAGACTGGACCGCATGATGGTCGAGCGAAAAATGTCGCTGAACGAGCTGGCAGAGCGCGTCGGCATCTCCAACGTGAATCTGTCCAAGATCAAGAACAACAAGGTGACGGCGATCCGCTTCTCCACGCTCGCGGCGATCTGTGAGGCGCTCAACTGCGATGCCGGCGATATTCTTGAATACCGGGAAGAGGACAAAGCTTGAATGAAAAATCGGAAAGCTGACGGCTCTCCGATTTTTTCTCTTGACAATATCGATATTCGATAGTATACTCTCCTCAAGAATATCGAATATCGATAAAAGGAGGCGGTACAATGGCCCGCGAAAAATTTCAGACGCTCACCGAGCAGATGTTTTACGTCCTCCTCTGTCTGCGCGAGGAATGCTGCGGCATGGATCTGATGGAGCGCATCCGCCTGCTCACGAGCGGCCGCGTGAGCGTCGGCCCCGGCACGCTCTACAATCTTTTGGAGCAGTTTGCCGCCGAGGGCTACATCGTCGAGACCAAATGCGAGGGCCGCCGCCGCAGCTACGTTCTCACCGAAAAAGGCGAGGAGCGGCTGCACGGCGAGATGGACCGTCTGACGGCGCAGATGAACGATTACCAGCGACTTTTGAAGGGAGGCGACAAGCCATGCGAACTGACCGATGGAACAAGAAGCGAGAACTGACCCTCTACGCCTTCTACGACCACACGGGACTCGAGCGACACCTGGAGAAAATGGCCGCCAACGGCTGGATGCTTGAATCCGTCGGCACCTACGCCCTGCGCTACCGCCGCTGCGAGCCGAAAAAGCTCCGCTTCGCAGTGGTCTACTACCCCAAGACCGACAGCTTTTGTCCCGACGAACCAAACCACGAGAACCTGACCTTTTGGGACTACTGCGCCGGCGCGGGCTGGCAGATTGTCACGCAGCGCGACGACACGCACATTTTCTACAACGAGGACCTTGACGCCGTGCCCATCGAGACCGAGGCCGTCGTGCAGGTCGAAACGATGGAGCGCGCCAAGAAGGGCTATGTGCTCAGCAACACGATCACGGTCGCCTGCATGCTGCCGACGATGCTCTATCTTCAGGTGTCGCAGCTGCGGCGCGATCCGGTCGCCTTTCTCGCGGACGGCTACGACCTCACCATGATGCTGATGATCTTCGTCATAATCCTCCTCTTCGGCGTCGAGCTGCTCGGCTATCGGCTCTGGCTGCGCAAGGCGAAGCGCAATGCCCGCGAGCTGGGTATCTTCACCCCCACCCACTCGAGCCGCTGGCTGAGCTTTCTGCGCTCGATCTGGATCTTTGTCTTTTGGGCGCTCATGGTCATCCCCCTGCTTTTCCGCAGCGCCGGTCTGTGTATCGTTCTCGTCTCCACCGGTGTTGTGCTCGTCCCCGTCGGCGGAGCCGTGCTCGTCGGCAAGCAGGTGCGGAAAAGGAGCGTACCGCCGAAAAAACGCAGGCTCATCTTAGCGCTCACGGTTCTTTGCTCCGTCCTGTTATCCGTCATGCTGATGATCGGCGTCATGACCTACGGCATATCAAGCGGCTGGTTTGACGACGTACCGAAAAACGCGGAGGAATACACCTACACTGTCGGCGGCAGTCCGCAGGTCGGCTACCTCTACCATGACACGCTCCCGCTCTATGTGCAGGACCTGACCGATACCGACTATGCCCGCTACTCCTGCGAGGCCCTCGAGCGCGGAGACTCCGTCTTCGTCCGACAGGTCGAATACCGTCAGGAGCTCCCCTACGACGTGCGCTGGAGCGACGAGAATGACCCGCCCATGCCGGAGCTGCTCTACACCGTCATTGACGTGAAGCTCGCCCCGCTCTTCGACTTCTGCCTCCAAAGCACGCTGCACGCAGAAGATCTCTACGGCAGCGAATACCGCGAGACCGATCCCGCGCCGTGGGGCGCCGACCGGGCGTGGCGGGAATGCGACGCCCATAGCGGCGAAAAATATGACACCTGGCTGCTCATCTACGGTCAGCGCATCGTGGAGTTCCATCCGCGCAGCTTCTCACCCGATGCCGCGCAAATGGCTGTGATCGGTGAAACACTCGGCAAATGATGAAAAAGCTGAGATGGCTCACGCCGTCTCAGCTTTTATTCACCTGTTCGGCTCCATGTCGCCGGCGAGCGTGTCGAGGTATTGGTAGTACGGCATCAGAAAGCGGAAGCCGTCGAGCACATTGTCCTTGAGCTGCGGCGTGAAAAGCACGCCCTCGGGGTTATCGTCATAGCCGATGGCAATGTTTTTGCGGTTGTACCACGGATTCAGCAGCTTGCCCGCGTCGCCCTTGGGCCGCTTGAATTCCTCGCCGGAGAGCACAAATTTTGACTTATTCAGCCGCCGCGCCAGCCTTTCGAGCGGTTTGGGGTCGTTGTCGATGCGCGCACGGAGCTTCGCCATCGTCGCCGCCCCCGCGTCCCAGTAGCCGCAGCCGTAGCTGTAGTAGTTCGGCGCAAGCTCAAAATAGAGCGCGGGCACGCTCTCAAAGCGCTCGTGCGGCCGCTCGATGGTGAACCACAGATGCTCCTTGTACGGCCCGCGTCCGTGCAGCCGCCGCGCGTCGCGGTAGATGCGGCAGACGTGCAGCCGCCAGTCCTGCCTGGGATATTCCTCCGCCAGCGCGGAGAAGACCTCCTTCCCCAGCTCGCGCATGGGAACGTCCACATAGTCCGTAAAATCCTGCTTGTGCGCCATGAACCAGCCCCGCTCGTTATTCAGGCTGATGCCCCAAAGGAAGTCGATGGCGTTCTGCGAAAAGCCCTGAAACATAGAAAAGACCTCTTTGCTTTTGTTTTCGTCAGTTTATCAGCTTTTCCGCGCTGCGTAAAGTGACAAATGCAACCACAAAAGAAAAAACGCAGCCGAAGCTGCGCTTTCCCTTTCTACAACGAACGAGAGGAGGAAACTCTATTTCGCCCCTTGCGTATCAAGCATTCTGCGCATTTTGTGTTTGCAACTGTGTTCACAGGTTTGGTCAAAAGCTCTTTTTCATCTTCTCTGCGGCGGCGGCGATCGCGTCGCCGTAAACGTGCGTATAGATGTCCATTGTCGTGGACAGCTTCGCATGACCGAGCAGCTTCTGCGCCGTCTTGGGGTCTACGCCGGCCTCAAACAGCGCGGTCGCATAGCCGTGCCGGATCTGATGCAGAGAGACCGTCACACCGCTGGCAGCGCAGTACGCCTTGTAGAGCTTGCGAAAATCGCCGTCTGTCAGCAGTGAGCCATCCGGCTCGGCAAACAGATACCCTTGCGGCAATTTTTTCGGCAGAAGCGCATCCAAGGCGGGCAGGAGCGGGACCTCCCGAACACCGGCGGCTGTCTTTGGTTCCTTGATCTTCGCGCCGTGGTCGTAATAGACGGATCGGCGGATATGCACGCGCATGGCTTTGCGGTCGATGTCGGCTCCGGTTAAGGCCTGCGCCTCGCCCCTGCGGCAGCCGGTGTAGTAGATCAGCGCCGGGAACAGACCGAAGGGCAAATTGGCGGACGTTTTGATCTTGACGATCTGGTCTTTGTCGGGAGCCTCGCGCCGCGCCTGCGGGAGATTGCGCGGCACGCGGACGGCCTGTGCCGGATTGTAATTTGTTTTTCCTTGCAGCTCCGCCCAGCGCAGGATCTGGCGGATGACCTGCAGCTGCATGGCGACGGTCTTCCTCGACCGCGCGGCGGCAAAGTCACGGATGAATGCGTCGATCTCTTTGGCGGTAATGCTGCCGACCTGCCGTGCCCCAAATTCGTCCACGGCTCGGCGCAGCGCCGGCTTGTAGTTTTTCACCGAGTTCGGCTCGAGCTTCGGCTCGGCTTCATCCCACCACTGCTCTGCGATCCTCGAGAAGGTCGTCTCCGCGTCGATCTCCGCTTGCAGCTGGGCTCGGTCAAACGCCTTGACCTTTTCCCATACTTCCTTGTCGGTTTTCCCGCGGAAGGCCTTGCGCTTGCCGTTGATGCGGAGGATCGTCTCATGCAGACCGTCCGGTCGGATGTAATAGCTGGGATATTTTGGCATTGCGCCGCCTCCTCTCTGTTAAATATTCCAGTAGCCAACCGGCGCGCGGTTGCGTTATAATTCCATCCGGCGCCAAATACACAAGGGTGCCCGAGGGAGATAAAATGTACGACATCGCCTACATCCTCGCACTGTTTGAGTCCCTGCCCGCGCATGACCAGCACGAGATCCTCGAGCTGGCTGCACAGCTCGCAGCCGAATCCCAGCGCAGCGATCCGTAGACCTCCGCACATTTCCCCCTCTCCGAGTTCGCGCGAGCTCAGCAAAGGCCGTCGCCCTCATGGATGGCGGCCTTTTGCGTTGGAAAGAATTCCTTGCATTTTCGACACAGCTCTGCTATCCTATCTGTGGCGCTGCCAGTACAACGGTACAGGGTAGGCGGTTGGCTCCTCCATCCCGGAGGGGACTTCTTGCCCCTCCAAGAGAGGGGTGATGCGTATGCTTACATATTCAGAGCTGTTCGAGTTCTGTCTTGTGGTCATAGGGATCATTGGCCTGTGTTTTCAGGCAAAAAAGAAGTAACCGCCTCACGCTTCCCCAAGCAGGCGGTTACTCTTTGAGCAACTAACCGGGGAGCTGACCGTCTACCGGCAGCGCCCTTTGTTAGCTTTTATTTTGACCGCCGGCACCCTGACAAGTACGGCGACCACTTCAAAGAACTCTTAGGGGGCTGACCGTTCCGGCAGCGCCCTTCGTTTGTACTCCAAGTATAGCCGCCAAATTTCAAGTTGTCAAGGTTTGCTTTGAACTTTTCTGCGGTGCTGGTGACGTTATAATCGATGCTATCGTTGATGGCCCTCCCTGTCACGGGGAGGGCTTTTCCCGTGCCCGAATCGAGCACTTTTTTTATTTTTATTTTTGCGCCGGAGCATATCGCCGACGACTCTGGTTTGCTCTGCCGGGTCGAGCTCCGCGAAGAGGTCGATGAAGGGCGCATAGCGCTCGTCGAGGACCTGCGTGGTGATCCGTAGACCTCCGCACATTTCCCCCTCTCCGAGTTCGCGCGAACTCAGCAAAGACCGCCGCCCTCATGGGTGGCGACCTTTTGCGTCATGTTCCTACTGTATCGTCTCGGATTTCCGCGGGAAATTCTGCGATTTCGTTGTCCGAAAACCCCGCGTCAGCCAAAAACGATTTGCGCTTTTCTACGGCATTGTCGGTCAGATCATTGACTTTGCCGAGGTATTCCTGAAATTTGTCATAATCGGATGCTTCGCCGCCGTCAATATAGTCCTTTATGGCCTCGCACACAACACGCGCGTTTGCCGTGTACGCGCGCGCAGCGCCGACATAGAGGATAGCCGGCTGAGTGTCGGCGTCAAAGCTGTCGAGCGAATCTTGACTGGATTGAAGCACTGCGATCATAACACCAAGGACGTCTGTGTCACCTCTGTCGGCGGCATCTGCGACAACATCGTCGAGGGCCTGCAGCTGATCGCTTGCGGTTGTGACGACCGCCCACACTTGAGAGTCTAACTCCTTAGCGGCGATCTGGGGCTCCGTCTCCGCCGACTCGCCGCAGGCGGTCAGGGTAAAAGCGAGGGCAAGCGCGAGGACCATTGCAAGAGGCCGCTTCATGGCATTGCCTTCTTTCCGTGCCCGAATCGGGCACTTTTTTATTTTTGTTTTTTTCTGCTGAGATCGGAAACTATTTCGTTATTCGGTGCCGTCAGAACCAAAGTATCATCCGTCGAGTCCTTTGTACGGAGTGCCTGGGTGACAAACCCGCCCGAGCCGGTGGCAGGGTCCACCACATAATCGATTTCGCTATTGTTCTTCAGGTGTTCCTTTGCCGCCAGCATAGCCGCGGCGATCTGCTCGCGGAGCTCTGCCGGCAGGCTCAGGTAGAGCTTGACGAATTGCATCGCGGGCACCGAGATGTCGGCAGGACTGGGGACCTCCCCAAGCAGTTCCGAGGTCGTGACGCCGAGGTACTGTGCGAGGGCCTGAACCTTGTTTACGGACGGGACGATACCTCTCGCTACCTCGCTCAAAAGGTTCTTCCCTGCACCGCTTTCCCGGCACGCAATAGTCGGCGGAACCTCCCTCATTATGCAGATGTTTTTAACATTCTGCACAAACTTCTCGGCATCCATAGGCATCAACTCCTTATCTGAATTGTTGACTTGACACAAAGTTACTAAAAATGGTACTTTGCATCTTGACATTACGATATTTAGGATTTACTATTTACTCACGGTGAGCCGCGGCGCACCGGGTGAAAGGAGGTGGAAAGACATGGCACCAAACCCAGTTACGATCGCTAAGGTCATTCGGGTCATCGAGATCCGTGAAGTCCGCGGCGATGGGACGCACGATGACCCGGTCCGCGTGGCAACGTCCTATTGGTCGATGGACGGGAAGCAGCTCGCGGTGCACGATCCCGTCAGGCGGGATCAATGCCAAGAGCTTTCTCAAACGTCAACTCCGAGTCGATGAAATGGATCATTGCACGGATAAAGGTTTTCATCGTCTTGACATCCAGATCCTCGTGCTTACGAACATAATGGGTCTCATCGTTGCCAATCCAAGTTGCGCGCTGAGCCAATGTTTGTATTCTGCCGTCTTCGATTCGTCGAAGACTTTGCCCGAGCGCTTCGGCTTTGATGGTTTCCTCATCAGCGGGGAATTTATGGCAAAGGTAGTCTTTTACAAGATACTCCAATGCCTTGCGGTATCCGATGCCGCAAATTTGGGACAATCCTTCGGCCTCTGCCTGCTGAGCCTGTCCATAGGTTTCAACGAAGGTCAGCGACAGTCCAAGGATATCATCGCTGAAGGATTCACGGTTTGGCGTCATCGGAAAGAGTTCATATTCGCCCATATAGTTTGCTATGTGGCTACTCACCAGACCAATGCTTTGACGAAATTTCCCAAGAAAAACCTTGCGGCACTTCTGGCAGAAAAACATGGTGTATAAATTACAAAGCGTTGTTTCCTTGTCCGCGCTGTCCATCGCATATCTCGAATTCAGAACAGTTGGTTTCAGAGCGTGATGGCATATCGGACATTCATCAAGCTCAGGGATTTCAAAGTCAATCTTATACACACCATTATCATCAAAAGCCGTAATGCGCACCATAATACCCCGCCCTTTCTACATTAACTCACAGTAAACCATATCACACCGAGAGAGAAAAAGCAAGGAGGTGTTCCCAATGAGGATCCGAGAATTACGAGAGCGCCGCGGTCTGACCGGCACGGAGCTGGCCCGCATGACCGGCGTGACGCTGCCCGCCGTGATCGGGTGGGAGAACGGCAGCAAGACGCCCACGACGGACAAGCTGCCGACCATCGCGGCCGTGCTGGAGTGCGAGATCGGCGACCTGTACGACCCCGAGGAGCTGCGTGCGGCAAGCGAAGCCGCCGTGCGGCGTGTAAAAGAAGCGGCCCGGAAGGCCGCGCAGAAGTTGGCCGAACAGGCCGGATAGGAGGAGCTTATGCCGCGTGTGAATTTAGGCCGCAACACGAGCAACGAGAAGCTCGTCGCCCTGATCTGGGGCATGGCCAACGTCCACGGCTTGACCAACGAGCAGCTGGGCGACAAGGCGCACATCTCACGCACGACGGTGGCCCGCCGGAAGGCGAACCCCGAGGATCTGACGCTCGGTGAGCTGCGGCGGTTGGGCCGCGCGCTGGGCATCCCCATCGAGGAGCTGCGCGCCGCGATCCGTTATTAAACCTATACCACAAAGGAGGACAAAACACAATGGCACCGCTATACCCAAATATGTATCAACGAGCACGCAAGGTGACCCTTTTGACGCAGGAAGAGGCCGCGGAGCGGCTGCACATCTCGCCCGAAACGCTCAAGCGCTACGAGGGCGGACGGCTCACACCACCGGATGAGACCGTGGCGCGGATGTGCGAGGTCTACGGCGTGAGCTGGCTCGCGTTGGAGCACGCAAAGGCGACCGACCGGCTGGGCATCCTGCCGCCGGTGGAGCCGAAGCCGCTGCCGATGGCGACCATCTCGCTGACGAACCGTTTGCGCGACGCAGCGGACCGGCTGGCCGGATTGCTGCGCATCGCCGAGGCCGGCGTGATCGACGACACCGAGCGGCCGGAGTTCGACAGCATCGTGCAGGACCTGCGCGAGACCATCGCCGCGGCGTATCAGGTGATCTACGCGGACAGCACAAAAAAAGAACGCCCCGAGGCGGCAACCTCGAAGCGTTCTCTGTCTCAGAGCAGGAGCTCTGAAAACCATTGCAAGCACAGTATATCGCAGAAACAGACGAAAGTCAACACCTTCCGAGGGGAGGCGAGAGCATGACAGGACTGGACATCTTCCTAATCCTCGTCGGCGTCACCTCTCTCACGGAGCGGCTGATGAAGATCATCGTTTGTTTGGATGGAGGGAGCTATGGGAGACGCAAGGATCGTTATACGTGAGCGGGGGTATTTTTCGCTGCCTCGAAGTGCCGCACAGGACGACCGGCTTGCGCTGGAGACGCGCGGCCTGCTGGCATTGATGCTGAGCCTCCCGCCCGATTGGGACTACACCGTGACCGGCCTTGCCGTCAAGGCCGGCTGCGGCCGCGATAAGATGCGCCGCATGGTGCGTGAGCTGGAGGCTGTCGGGTATCTGGTCCGCGAGCAGGCCCATGACGAGGGTGGGCGATTTGACGGCAACGTCTATGTTCTGCAGGAAACACCACCGTTGTCGGGAAAACCAGACAACGGTGAAACTGCCCGAGAAAGCCCAACACCGTTGGACGGGTTTTCAGTCAACGGTGAGGAGGATAATTCCACCGTTGTCGGGAAACACCGACAACGGTGTGAACCGTCAACGGCTGAGCCGTCGACGGGTTTCAAGGCGGAACAGATTAGAGAAGAACAGATTATGGATAGAAATATATCCCCCTATAGTCCCCCCAAGGGGGACGGCGAGGAGCCGAGAAAACGGCGCAGCAAAACGACGCCGACATGGAAGCCGGAGCGCTTTGAGGGCTTCTGGGCTTACTATCCCCGCGGGGAGAACCGCATGGGCGCGGTCCGCGCCTGGGACAAGCTCAAGCCCGACGACGCGTTGATCGAGACCATCGGCCGGGCGCTGCAGGTACTCAAGGCCTCGCCCGCGTGGCGGGACGGCGTCGGCATCCCGTATGCCTCGACCTTCCTCAACGGCCGGCGCTGGGAGGATGCCAAGGCCAAGCGCCCGGCGCAGAGCGCCAAGGCGCAGCCGGTGCGCCGCATCGAGCAGCCGCCGGATAGTCAGGATGGAGGGTGGACATGGGCCGAGTAGACGCGCAGCCGAGCGCCGGTTTGGAAGCCGAGCGCGCCGTGCTCGGCGCGATGCTGATCGACGAGAGCATCGTCAGTCAGGTGCTCGCCGAGGTGGACGAGCGCGACTTCACCAGCACAGCCAACCGGCTGATCTTCCAGGCGGCGCGCGAGGTGTTCCGCGAGGGCGGGCACGCCGACGCCATCACGATCAACGCGAAGCTCGGCTATGCCTCCGGCTCGCCGCAGCAGCAACAGCTCATCGACCTGATGGAGGTCACGCCCACGAGCGCGAGCTGGCGCGAATATGCGCAGCTTATGCGCGAGCAGGCGGCGCTGGGCCGCATCCGCGCCCTCTCGGCGCAGATCAACGGCGCGGCTACGCTCGACGACGTCCGTCCGCTGCTCTCGGAGCTGCAAGCGCAGATGACCTCGCGGCGCGGCGTGAAGGTCGTGCCGATGCGGGAGCTTTTGCAGGATTTCTCCGCCCGCCACGCGAGCGGCGCAGCCGCGGACTATGTGGGCTTCGGGCTGGACGTGCTTGACCACAACAGCTTCATCCGGCGCGGCGACGTGGTGGTGCTGGGCGGCTACCCGAGCGACGGAAAGACGGCCCTTGCCCTGATGATGGCCTATCACATGGCCAAGACGCTCAAGGTCGGCTTTTTCAGTCTCGAAACGTCTGCCGGCAAGATCGGCGACCGCATCGTGACGCAGGGCATGCAGATCGACTTCGACGCGATCAAGCGCAGCCGCCTGACCGACCGCGACTGGGGCACCTTCGCGGTCTGCTCGGAGGACGCAGTCAAGCGCCGGCTTGATGTGATCCAGGCGAGCGGTATGACCGCCGGCGACATCATGGCGGGGTCCATCACCTACGGCTACGACGTGATCTTTGTGGACTACGTCCAGCTGATCGTCCCCGAGGGCAACCCGCGCGACCTGCGCAGCGAGCAGATGGCGACCGTCTCCCGCGCGCTGCACACCTTCGCCCAGAGCCGCGGCGTGCTGGTGGTGGAGCTGGCGCAGCTTAGCCGCCCCGAGCGCGGGGCATGGCGCGCGCCGGATATGCACGACCTCAAGGAGACCGGCCAGTTTGAGCAGGACGCGGATCTGATCGTGATGATCTACCGGCCCGACCCGAAGCAGAACTACTCGCAGGAGAAGTGCCGCGTCATTCAGATCGCCAAAAGCAAGGAGGGGCGGCGCGGCAAGGGCGTGTTCGCCTTTGACGGCAGACACCAGACCTTCGCGCCCTACACCCGCGACGACGAGAAGGGCCGGAAGGAAAAGACGGACGGCGAAGCGCCCGGTCAGATGGCGCTTGAGGAAGTGCCAGAGGACGAGAACGCGCCGTTCTGAAAATCGAGAGAAAGAGAGAGAAACGACATGCCAAGAATCGGAGATACCCACGCCATTTTGGCGGACATCGGCGCGGCCATCGGCCCCGGACATCGGGAGCTTCCGCGGCTAATCCCCGGCCGCATTGTGTACATCAACCGCGCGCACCGCTGGTTCCTCGTCGAGGCTTCGCTCGGCGACGGCGTCACGGTCCGCGAGGGCTTCAAATTTTGACAGACAGAAACAGGAGGAAAGCATGAAAACCATTGCGATCATGAACAACAAGGGCGGCGTCGGCAAGACGGTGACCGCCATCAACCTCGCAGAGATCCTCGTGCATGACTACGGAAAGCGCGTGCTGCTGATCGACTGCGACGGACAATGCAATCTGACGAACTTTTACAAGCCGGGCTACGACCCCGACTCGGACAGCAACGTTGCAACGCTTTTGCTTGGCATGGCGGAGCCGCTCTGGAGCGATTCTGCCATCACGCTCTCGCCGTCGATGCTGCTTGTTCCCGCATCCTCGGAGCTCTATGACATCGACTGCAACGCGCTGCACGAGGGTATGCGGCGCACGCGTGTTCTGTATGATTTCGTCCGCGCGGCGGAGGATGACAACGGCGCGGACTACTGCATCCTCGATTGTCCCCCTGGGTACACCGTGGCGAGCGTCAACGCGCTGTTTGCCTGTGACGAGGTGATTGTCCCCGCGAAGATCGACGGTTTTGTCTTTGACGGTCTCGAGAGCGTGCGCGCTCAGATCCGCAGCCTGCGTCGTGCGCGTCCCGACGTGCGGATTGCCGGTGTGCTCGTCACAATGCGGAACAGCAGCGAGGTCGTGCGCGAGGGCGAGACCTTGCTGCGCCAACGCGGGATCCCGGTCTTTGAGCAGGTCATTCGGCGCACGGATAAGGTCGTGGAGACCACGTTTGAGAAAAAAACGTTGATCGAATACTGCCCGCGGAGCGTGGCGACGCAGGACTACCGCCGCTGGGTGGCGGAATATCTCGGAGAGGAGCTTGGTCATGGCGAAGTTTGACATCACGAAATTTGCCGAGGCTCTGCCCGACCGCACGGATTTGCCCGATTCGGGCATGACGCGCGAGATTCCGGTCGGTGAGATTCTCGACAATCCGCGCAATTTCTACCCGCGCCCGGACAACAACGCGCTCGGCGCGCTGATGGAGTCCATCCAGGCCAACGGCCTGCTGGAGCCGCCGACCGTCGTCCCGGCAGAGGACGGAAAGTATCGCCTGATCTCCGGCCATAGCCGCATGGCGGCGCTGCGGCTGCTCGCGGCGAACCGGGACGAGGCCGTCGCGAAGCAGTTCGCCTCGGTGCTCTGCCGCGTGCTGCCCGCGATGACGGAGGAGCGGGAGCTCTGCGCCGTGATCGAGGCGAACCGCCAGCGCGTGAAGTCCAATGCGCTGCTCGCGCAGGAGGCGGAGAAGCTCAAGGAAACCTACATCCGGCGCAAGAAGGCCGGCGAGGAGTTCCCGGTCGGTCTGCGCGAGTGGATCGCCAAGGAGATGCAGATCAACGCGACGAAGGTCGGAAATTTGCAGGTCATTAAAAAGGGCCTCAAGGTGCCGGGCATTATCAGGAGGTGGGAGGCGGGCGAGCTGCCCGAGGCCGCCGCGCTTGAGATCGCCCGCATGGACGACGAGCCGCAGTACAGGCTGCTGGATTGGGTGATAGACAATCACCGCACATGGACGATCAACAATGTGCGCGAGTTTTCGACCTGCTGGACCTGCTGCAAGCACAAATGCCCGGATACCGGCGGTTTCTGCCCGAATGCCGCACGGATGTACGCTGACCGTTATCGCTACGGCGAGTGGCGCTGCGGCGGCTGCTGCCGCGAATGTCTCAGTCGTGACACCTGCTCTTCTGCGTGCCGCTTTGTTGTCGCAGAGCGGCCGCCGAAGGAGCCGGAGCCTTCCGTGCCCCGAAACCCGGCAGCCGACGACCCTCGGCTCAAGGACATGACGCCGAAATTCTGCGAGCGCGTCAAGGCTCTGCGCGAGGCGACCGGACTGACGCGCAAGGAGTTTGCCGAGAGCATCGGCGAGTACCCAGGCACCTACAGCGCGTGGGAAAACAACAGCCTTGCCGGTGCGGGCTCGCTGCCCAAGCTGGCGCTGGCGCTCGGCACGACGATGGACTACCTTTGCGGTCTGACGGACGATCCCGCGCCGAAGCCTCCCACCTTGTTCAGCGCGGACCTCTGCTCGCCGGTCTGGCTGCCGCTCGACGCGGAGCACTGGCCAACCGAGGGCGCGCTGGTCGCGCTCAGCTACGAGACCGGCCTCGGCGGCAGCAGCTACCTTGTGGCCCGCTGCGCCGGCAGCGCGGACGATGAGTACCCGTTTATCTCGACGGACGCCGGGACGACGGTCGACGACATCATCGCGCTCCAATGCGACCGCTGGCTGCCGCTTGCCGAGTGCGGCCGCGGCAAGGAGGGCGCATGAAAAACGCTTACGCAAAGGAGCAGGCGGAGCTGCGGCGGCAGCTGCTCAACTACGGGGCGCTGGTCGGGCAGCAGTTCAACGTGGATATGATGTGCCTTGCCCTCAACGAGGAAGGTTTTGGTCACGACCGGATCATGCGCATCATCCACCGCGCGGAGAAGCACGGCGAGTATTTTCACGAGTGCCTCGCCTACGGCGTGGAGAGCGACGCGCGGTTCGAGCAGCTCGACCAGTGGCTCCGGTACATCTGCCGCGACCACCCGGAGGACTTCGTGCCGCGTGAGGAGCGCTACCCCAACGTCAAGGTGCCCGGCATGGGCAAAAAATTCAAAGCGGAACCGATAGGAGGATGAACATGGAAAACGAAGAGATCGTCAGGGCGCTGCGGTGCATTTCCACCGCAGGAGGAGAGAATGCCTGCGAGCATTGCCCGTACTGGAAGGAAGAGGAAGTCCCGGAAGAAGAACGGCCCATATACGGAGCCGACACGATGCATTCATGCGATGTCGACCGCGTCGGACTGGATGGCGCGGATTTGATCGAGCGCCTGACCGCGCGCTGCGCACGGTACGCCGAGGAGATCGCCGTGGCGCAGGAGAAAACACGGTGGATTCCGGTGACGGAGCGCCTGCCGGATCAATGCGTGGATGTCCTGGTGCGTTATCGGGACAAGCATATCCTGATGGGGACGGCCAGGTGCGATGACTGGCTCGATGAGGACCTTGAGGACGGAGTGATTACGCACTGGATGCGGATGCCCAAAGGGCCGGAGGAGGAGTGAGCTGCTATGGGTGCGCCTGCAATTTTTGCCTCTATAATTGCGAGCTGGAATCTTACTATTTTACGCCGGGTGAGGTCAAAAACGTTGAGGACATCTGCTTTTGCTGCGATGAGTGCAAATGGTTTGATGGCGACTGGCTTGGCAAGCGCAGCCAATGGCGCGAAGAATGTCCACGGTTTCACGAGCCGATAAAGCGCACCGAGATGAAGCGATTTACCGCAGAAAAAATTGCGCGACAGAAACGGGTGTTATTTCAAGTGATTAAAGGAGCTGACAAATGACTGACATGGAACGCAGAACCTTCTGCGCGGCGCTCTACCACTACGGTGGACAGGCGCAAATCACGATGGTTTTTGAGGAAATGGCCGAGCTGCAGGACGTGCTGTGCAAGTTCCTGCGCGGGCGCGTGGACGGTGACACGTGCGCCAACATTGCCGAGGAGATCGCCGACGTCGGGATCATGCTCGACCAGATGGCGATCGAGTTTGAGGTCGAGGACGCGGTGGCGGAGCAGCGGGCCTTTAAGGTCCGGCGGCTGCGGGAAAGGATCGAGAACGATGCCTGAATACATTGACCGTGAAAGGGTGTTTAGGGCAATATGCGGTCAACGCGGCCCGAATAGGAGTCCAGCGCAAAACCGGATGCTGGACAGTTTAATGGCATCTGTTACCTGTATATGCGCCGTCGATGTGGCTCCGGTGGTGCGGTGCAAGGTCTGTCGGTCATACAACAAACCGAGGGTAGGATGGTGCGAAGTCCATCTCGACCGTGAACATCCGGATGACTTTTGCAGCTACGGAAAATATCAGACAAACGGAGGTGCCAGCAATGCCTGAATTCCGTAGACTGACCTACAAGACGCCGGACGGGGCGTGGGGCATCAAGGGCGTGAGCCTGCTCACCTGCCCGGCGCGGCTCTACGGCGCGGCCGCAAAGCTGTGCGACATGGAGACGCTGTGCGAGGAGGCTGCCGCGGCGGGAGACGGCGAGCGGATGCTCGACGCGCTGCAGGAGCTGGTGGACAAGGGCCTCGGCGGACGCTTCATCGACCTGCGCAGGGCGCTGGAAGGGGTGGAGCTATGACGTGGAACAGGGTGTTGATCGTCAAATTGCCGGAGCTGCACGCCGACGTCAAACAGCTTGAGGCGTTCCGCGCCTATGTGTGCGACGCGCTCGGCGCGGGCGCGCTGGTGCTGCCGCTTGGCACGACCTACGCGGTCGAGGAGTTCCCCGCGCTCGGCGCGGTGGAGGTGGTCGCGGGGGACGCCGTGCCTGTCGTGATCAGCGGGTCGAGGCCGACGCCTGCGGGCGGAGGCGTCGGGCTGGTCGTTGGCGGGCGCGTCGTCCGCTCGGTGCCCGATTCGGGCACGGAAAAGGGCCCTCCCAAGAAGGAGCTGCCCGACATCCCCGCGGCGGAGGGCGTGAGCCGACCGGAGCCGAAGCCGGTCGAGCCGCCGGAGAGATCGCCCGAGGAGAAGCCCGACGTGCCGAAGCCGACGGAGATCAAGCTGCCGTTGGCGGTCGGTCAGGCAACGCCGCGGTTTGCCGGGAAGGCGTCGAGCGAGAAAGCGGACATCTTTGCCCGGTTGAACCGGTACTGGTCGGAAAAGGGGCCGGGCTCGATGATCAAGCTCTCCGAGGCCTGCGGGCTGGATGCCTCGAAGCTCTACCTGATGCAGCGCAACGACGGGAAGTTTGACATTGAGCACTGGCGCGCGGTCAACGCGGGTCTGGACAAGCTCGGATATGGAGGGACGAAATGACAAGGAAACGGATGATCAAGCTGCTGATGGGGTTGGGCGCATCTCGTAATGATGCGGTGTGGGCAGCGAACCAGTGTGACGGCAAGCTTTCGCACGGCCATTGTTTGGGGTTCTTGCTTGACGAATACATCCGGGATCGCCGACGTCAGCAAAGGCGATACATCATCGAGGGCGACATGACCGGCGCGGTCGCCGGAATGGTCGGAAGCGTGTATGGCTGAGCGGTTCTACTGCGTGCGCCAGCGCGCGGGGAATCTTGTCAAGGAGTACCGCGGGACGATGCCGCCGCGCTATGCGCCCTCCGACACCGACGAGGACCGGCGCGCCAAGGCCGACCTCAAGGCGCAGCGGCGCACGGTGCTCAACCGCGACTCCACCGACCGGCTCGAGCTGATGATCGCACTCATGGGCAAGTACGCCACGCACTACATTCTGGAGTTCGACGACGAGCATCTGCCGGAGCGCTTTGCCGACGTGCGCAAGGCGCTGCGGGCCTTCCTGCGGCGCGTGGAGCGCTATCGAGGCAAGGGCGGTTTTGACTACATCCCGGCCATCGAGGGCCTGCACGGTGCGCACAGGTATCACATCCACCTCGTCGCGGACTACCGGCAGCTCTCGCCGGCGGAGGTGCGGTTCCTGTGGCAGTGCGGCGAGGTGACGGATTGGCCGGTATTTAAGCGGCACGGCAAGGCGCTCGGCTACCGCTACCTCGCGCGCTATCTCACCAAGGAGCGCAGCGACGGAATCATCATCCCGGTTGGGCGGCATCCGTGGAGCTGCTCGCGCAGTCTGCGCGCGAAGCTGCCGCCGCCGGAGGTGTGGCTCGACGAGAGCGATGCGATCACGATACCGTTCGACGCGATGCTCCCACGGGTGCGGACCGGCGGCAGTCAATTTGGCAGCTACCGGGTGGCGAGCTGGATCGAGGCGTAAGGAATCGCGTGCGCGCGTGCGCGCGACATTACTTGTAACCTATTGGCTTTTTAGTGACAGAATGAAAGGATGGCGATGAACGACTTGAAAACGATCGCGAAAGGTGCTAAACTTAGCATCAAGGACGGACACATTGTGTGTCCCGTCTGCCGGATGAAAACCAGGCAGATCATCCGGCCGGAGACCGAGGCGAAAAACCTGCAGGTGTTCTGCGCGCAGTGTAAGTCGCAGATGCTCGTGAATATCAAAACTGGCCAGTGCTCTTTTGTTAGCCCGTGCTGATCGAGTCCAGACGTTGGACGTGATCGGTGCGGGTGTTTTCTTTTGCTCATGTTTGATTATTCACGAAAGAACAAGCGCTGGCGGCGGCTGCGCGCGCTGGCGCTCCGGCGGGACGGATATCGGTGCCGGGAAGCGGCCCGGTACGGTCGGCGCGAGGCGGCGCAGGTGGTGCATCACATCTGGCCTGCCGAGGATTACCCGGAGTATGCGTACTGTCTCTGGAACCTCGTGAGCCTGTCGAGCGCGGCGCACGATGCGATGCACGATCGCGCGACCAGAAAGCTCACGGCGCTCGGTGAGCGCTGGCGAAATAGAGTCCCCCCACCTCCTGGCGGGTGACGGTGGAGTCTCTGCAGCTGGGCGGAGGACTCCGCGCACACGCAGCGGAAAATTTTTCCGGAGAAAAATGTCGGGAAAAACGCTGGGGTGCGCCCAAAAAACTGCGCGAGGGAGACTGCCGGAGCGGCGCGTGATAAGAGCCTGCGCGTATGCGCCCGATAGTTTGTTTCGCGCGGGCCGCGGACGCGAACCGCGCACGGACCGTGCGGATGCGTTGACGCCAGCCTTCCCCACGATTTGTCCCAGATGCTCCGGTGCAGCCCCCGGCTCTTGAGCCGGATAGTCTTCACGCTTCTGTCCCCTGCCCCTCGGCACCTCTGAGGGTCGGGGGTTGCACCGGAACGGCGGACGCTGCGTTTTCGCAGCGGAATGTGGAATATGCTGCACGGATGCAGCGAGAAGCTCCTGCGTGTTCTCCGCTCTTTGACGGGCGGCATGATGTTATTCTCCTACCCCCGCGGCCCTCGAATCGCGAGGGGCGGGGAATGCGCAGGAGCGCCGCCGGTGGCGGAGAAAGCGACTAAGCATTCGAGGCAGCGGCGCTGTCGCCGCAAGCGGAAACGCCGCGGGGACGGCCTGCCGCGACGGTGGGCCAGATGCGCAGGAGCTTAATGGCCATCATGCCCGAATCGGGCACGGAAGAAATGGGGTGAGACAGTGGACGGGAACCGGAAAAAGGTCGGCGGGTGTACGCTCGGAAGCTACGCGCTGGACGTGAAGTGTGAGGACTGCTCGCGCTGTGGATGGAACCCTGCGGTTGACGCGGAGCGCAAGCGGAACATCCGGCGCGGAGTGATCCGCGAAAAGGAACGTGTGCGCCTGACGGCGGCGCGAAAGACCGCCGTGCCGGATCGTGCAGGCTGGTACAACGCAAAGCGCGCACTGCCCGATCCAGGCGAGCGCGTGATCGTGACCGACGGCGTATTCGTCGGTGAGGCCTATCTCAGCAAGGGCGGCATTTGGCTGCGCTACGGCATGGAGATGGTCGACCGACGGACCGGCATCTTCCCGCCCGTGGCGTGGATGCCGCTGCCGGTGTTCTTGAAGCCATAACGGAGGACACGACATGACCAAGGAACAGATCTATGCCGAGCAGATGCGTGACCTCGGCATCTATGACAAGGCCTTTGAGCCGGAGATCCATACGCTCGCCATCCTGGAGCGGGAGCACCAGCGGACGATGAAGGAATGGAAGGCCACGGCAGAGGACGGCAGAGCCCCCAGCGCTGCCGACAAGCTCTACACCGTGATCCAGCAGCAGCGCCGAGACATTCTTGCGCACCGTGAGGCACTGGGACTTACGCCGAAGGCCTTCAAGCGGCTGCGCCCAATGGACAGCGGCGCTGCGGCGGACAGCGAGCCGGTAGGCGGTGCGAACCGGCAGTTGGCGGGATTGCTGGACCGGCTCATGGAGGGCGCGCATGGCGACGCATGAGTGCATCGTAAACGAGTGGGCAGAGCAGGCTGAGGCAAACGAGCGCGCCTGTGAGGATCTTCGGGCGGCGGCGCGGCGCTACCTCGACGACCGCCGAAGCGGCAAGTGGGAGTTTCGCACACAGCTTGCCGAGTTCGTGATCAACGGCATCGAGACACTGTTCTGCCACCAGCAGGGCGAGAGCCTGGACGGCCGGCCGCTGCGCGGCACGCCCTTCCTCCTGCAGCCCTGGCAGCTCTTTGACATTTACAATGTGTGCGGCTTCTTCCTGCCAGGGACGGAGCTGCGGCGTTACCAGGAGCAGTTTTCCATGCTGGCGCGGAAGAACGGCAAGACGCCGTTTACGACGGCGAAGATCTGGATGCTCGGCGTCGCTTACAGCCGAAGCTATTCGAAGATCAAGACCGTGGCCGGCAGCGCGAAGCAGAACATGGAGGGCTTCGGCTTCCTCGGCTACAACCTGCACCGGCTCGGCCTTACCGTGCGCGAGGACGCGGTGCATGGGCTGCGCGTGCTGGACAGCTCGCTCGGGCACAGCTACTCCGGCGCAATCTGGGACGGGCAGATCAACTTTGACGCGCTTGCCTATAAGCCAGATATCTTTGATGCCTTCAACGCAAACCTCGTCCATCTCGACGAGCTGGAGCTCTACCGGAACGCTGTGCCCTATGGCCGCTTGAAGGACGCGACGAAGGCGTATTCGAATAAGCTCATCGCCGCGACCACAACCGCAGGTGACGACGGCACCGGTTTCTGCGCACAGCGGCTGGAATACTGCTCCAAGATCGTGCGCGGACAGATCACCGGCGAGGACGCCGACCGCATCTTCGTGCTCATTGCTCGCGCCGATCCGGACAAGGACACGGGCGAGGTCGACTATCTCAGCCCACTCGCGCAGGAGCAGGCAAACCCGAGCTGGGGCGTGACCATCCGCCCGAGCGATATGATGGCAAGCGCCCTGCAGGCACAGAACGACCCGCAGATGCGAAAGGAATTTCTTACGCGCTCGCTCAACGTGTTTGTGTCGAGCTTCAAGGCGTGCTTCGACGTAGCGGATTTCCGGCGCTCGGACGCACACTATCACTGGACGCAGCAAGAACTTGCGCGGCTTGTAACGGCGTGGTACGGCGGCGCGGACCTTTCCAAGCTGCACGATCTGACGGCTGCCGCCATCGTGGGAGAGATCCCCGCGTCTAAGGCGGCAAGCGAGGGCTGGACGCCGAGTGAGGATGTGCTGGTCATCGTGCCGCACGCCTGGTTCCCGCGCACGGCGGCGGCGGAAAAGGCAGATGTGGATAACATCCCGCTCTTCGGCTGGCAGGACGACGGCTGGCTTGATATGCCGAACGAGAGCAGCATGGACCCGACCGAGCCGGTGAAGCAATTCAAGAAATGGCAGAGCGAGGGCTTCCGTATTCGGAAGGTCGGCCATGACCGGAAATTTGCGCGGCCCTACTACACGGCGATGAAAAAGGCGGGCTTCACGGTGGTGGACCAGCCGCAGCTCTATCTCGCGAAAAGCGAGGGCTTCCGCTACATCGAGCACAAGATGAAAATCGGCTGCCTGTATTACTGCGGCGCGGAACCGTTTGAATACTGCGTCGGAAATATTAGGGCTTGCGAAAAAGTCGATGATGCGGTACAATATGAGAAGATCAACGACACCTCCCGCATCGACGTGTTCGACGCGGCGGTGTTTGGGACGATCCGGATGCTCATCGACACTGAAAAGCGCGCGAATGCGTCGCGCTGGTTTGAGAGCGGCAAACCGAATACCTGACCTGTGGCCATGATGCCCCGTGTCCTTCACTGTAAGGACACGGGGCTTTTCTATTTTTCCGCAAAGGAGCTGATGATGATTTTTGAGAATTTGACGAAGCGCTTCAAGAAACGGTCGGCCTCGATGGTCGGCCTGACGCTCTCCTCGCCCGGTGTGATCTGTCCCAGCGGCTATACCCGCCTTTCGGACGCGCCGGAGGTCGCCGCAGCGGTCTGGCGCATCAGCGACATGATCGCCTCCATGACCATCCACCTGATGGAGAACGCGAAGAACGGCGACGTGCGCGTAAAGGACGAGCTGGCGCGGAAGGTGGACGTCGCGCCGTGGAGCCTCGGTACGCGCCAGACACTCATCGGCTGGATCGTGAGCACGCTGCTCACCGAGGGCAATGCCTTCGTGCTGCCGGTGACGCAGGACGGCCTGCTCACCGATCTGTGGCCGATGCCGACGGCTTACGCCCAGCGCCGCCCGGACGGCAGCCCCTACGAGATCGTGTGGCAGGGCATGGCCTTCGAGCCGGACGAGGTGCTTCACTTCCGCCTGCGCCCCGATGCGCGCTATCCCTGGCAGGGCGTGGGGACGCGTGTGCAGCTCGGCGACATCGTGGACAGCATTGCCCAGACGGCGGCGACGAAGAAGGCGTACATGCGCAGCGAGTACAAGCCGCCGTTGGTGATCGCCGTTAATTCGGACAGCGATTTGAGCGATCCGGATAAGCGCGATGCGTTCACGCAGAGCTTCCTCACGCGGAAGGACCCGAGCGCTCCGCTCATCATCCCTGCGGATCTGATGAACGTGGTACAGGCAAAGCCGCTGAGCCTGACCGACCTTGCCGTCCGCGACGGCGTGGAGCTGGACAAGCGGAACGTCGCCGCCATCTTCGGCGTGCCTGGCTTCATGGTGGGCGTGGGCGATTACGACAAGGACGAGTACAACACCTTCGTCTCCTCCGTCCTGCTGCCGCTGGCGCAGGTCATTGAGCAGGAACTGACGAAGAAGCTGCTGGTGAGCAGCAAGCGCTATTTCAAGTTCAACGCCCGCTCGCTCTACGCCTACGACCTCAAGGAACTCAGCGAGATCGGCAGCGATCTCTATATCCGCGGGCTGATGACCGGCAACGAGGTGCGCAACTGGATGTCGCTGCCGCCGAAGGACGGGCTTGACGTGCTGGTGATCCTCGAAAACTTTATTCCTGCCGACCGCATCGGCGACCAGAAAAAACTGAAGGAGGGCAAGAAGAATGCCGAAGAATGATATCGACAGCACCGCGCGCTCGCTGCGGCAGGTGCGCAGCATCGGCGCGCAGTTCCAGACACGCGCGGCAAAGGACGGCGAGGGACCCGTGATCGAGGGCTACTTCTCCGTATTCAACTCGGACTATCCCCTATGGCCCGGCGCGACGGAACAGGTCGCCCCCGGCGCGTTCGCGAAGTCTCTCGCAGGCGACTACGGGGAGTGCGACGTGCGCGCGCTCGCCAACCACGACACCACGCTGGTGCTCGGACGCACCACGGCCGGCACGCTCACGCTGCGCGAGGACGCGCACGGCCTTTACGGAACGATCCAAATCAACGAGCAGGACACCGACGCCATGAACCTCTACGCCCGCGTCCAGCGGGGTGACGTCAGCCAGTGCTCGTTCGGTTTTGATATCAAGAGCGAGGAATTTGTTGAAAACCCGGACGGCAGCGTCCGGTGGATCATCAAGGACGTCGTTCTCTACGAGGTCAGCGTATGCACCTTCCCCGCTTATGCGGAGACGTCCGTAGAAGCCCGGAAGAACGACCTTGACACCATCCGCAGGCGCGAGGGCGAGCTGTGGAAAACGAAAATGAAAGAGAGGATCAACAAATGTCGAAGCTGAGAACCATCCTGCTGGCTAAGCAGATCCGCGACAAGGAGGCAGAGCTGGAAGCTCTGCGTGCGCGAGATGCGGAGTTTCAGACGCGCGAAGCCGATCTTGCCGAGGCCATTGAGTCCGCCGAGACCGACGAGGAGCGCAGCGCCGTGGAGGAATCCGTGACTGCACTCGAGACCGAGCAGAACGAGGCGAGCGAGCAGCGCGGCCGCCTGGAGGGCGAGCTCGCCGAGCTGCGCACCCAGCTCACCGAGGCCGAGGCCGCGCAGGCCGAGGCGATGAACAATAACAACCGTGAGGAGCGCAGCGCCGCTCCCGCAGGCGCGAGCCGCCAGAGAGGAGAGAACCGTATGAACAACATGGAACTGCGTGACGCCGAGGCCTTCCAGAAGTCCGGCCGCCACACCTACACCGACATCCGCAGCCTGCTGCGCGCCGCCGTGACGACCGGCTCCGACGGCGTGGTCGGCCCCACCGGCGTCGGCGGTATCAACGACGCCATCGGCGGCGTGTCCGCGCTGGTCGATATGCTCAAGGTCACCGACTGCACCGGCATGACCGGCTACAAGGTCGCGCTGATGACCGGCGACGCAGCGGACGCTGCCGCCATCACCGAGGGCAGCGCCCCCACCGAGAGCGAGCCGACCTTCGACTCCGTCACCCTCACGCCGACCAACTACGGCACGGTCGGCTACGTCTCCAAGGAGATCCGCAAGCAGAGTCCCCTCAACTACGAGGAGAAGGTCCGCGAGAGCGCTCGCCGCGCCCTGCGCCGCAAGCTGAATGCAGTCGCCGCCAACGCCATCCTCGCGAGCACCCTCAACACCGCGCACGCGCTGGAGGCAGACAAGAGCGCGACCAAGGGCAGCGTGCTCTTTGACGAGAAGCTGCTGAGCAACATCATCCTTGCCTACGGCGGCGATGAGGGCGTGGAAGGCTCCGCCTGCCTGTACCTCAACAAGGCCGACCTGCTCGCCTTCGCTGCCATCCGCGGCAAAAACGAGTATCTGCCGGTCTACTCCATCACCCCCGATGCGGCGAATCCTTCGACCGGCATCATCAAGGACAATAACGGCCTCTCCTGCCGCTACTGCCTGAGCAAGGATCTGACCGCGCTGTCCACCGCGACGCTCACCACCACCGCCACCAAGCACATGTTCTACGGCAATCCCCAGTGTGCCGAGCTGGCGCTGTGGGGCGGCTTCGAGGTCGAGGTCAACGAGGGCTACAAGTTCGCCGAGGGCCTGCTCACCGTCCGCGGTGAGGTCACGGCCGACGTGGACGTGACCGTAAAGAACGGCTTCGTGGTCGTGACCGCGAAGAAGGCCGCCGCCTGAGCATAACACACGCGCTTTCCGTGCCCGAATCGGGCACGGAAATGCGCGCGGAAAGGAGCAACGTATGACCCATGAATACGCTCTCGCGCTGCTGAAGGCTGATCTCGGCTTTTACACGGTCTCCGGCCCGGTATCGGACCTGCTGGAAAGCAAGCTCCAGGCTGCGGAGAAAGCTATTGCGAAAATGGGCATCACGATCGACATGGAAGACGGGGACGATCTTAACCTGCTCGTGATGCACGCCGCGTGGCTCTACCGCAAGCGCGCCGGCAGAGATCCCATGCCGCCGATGCTCCGTCAGGCGATCAATGACCACAAGGTGGACCACAAGGTGACGCCGAAGGCGGTGGACGCATGACCTACGACCACTTCCTGACTGTCTACGACCTCAAGGACGGCACACAGCGCGGCGGAAAGCTGACCGAGAACTCCGGACACCTCTACGCGGAGCTGGAGGTCTACCACAGGGCTTACTGGGAGAGCGTGCAGGCCGGCAGCCGCATCGACCGCATGGTGCGCGTGCCGTTCGGCGAGGCGCTCACGGCGACGCAGTATGCCATCCCGGAGGACGGGCACGTCTACCGCATCGAGCAGGCGCAGCACGGGCTGGACGAGGACGGTCTCGCCGTGACGACGCTGAGCCTGCGGAGAATGGAGGGAAGCTATGACATACTCCGAGCTGAAGACGGCACTTGAGGCGGCCTGCGATGCCGTCTATGAGTGGGAGGCACCGGCGGGCGCGAAGCGCTTCGTCGTGCTCAGTCCCTACGGCACGGTCGGCGTGATCGCGGACAACGCCGTGCAGCTGGAGGTGCAGCGCGTGCAGATGGACATCTGCTGGCAGACCGACGGCGACACGCTGCTCGCGGACGTCAAGGCGGCGCTTACGGCAGGCGACACGCCGTACAGCGTGGAGGACGTCAGCTACGACCCGGACTACGCCGCCATGCGCGCGATCGTGCAGCTGGAGGTGTTGTGATGGCGACATTCTCCGTGGACGGCCTTGGCGATTTTATGCTTTCCATGCAGCAGGTTGCCGAGCTGCCCGGCGAGGTCATCGACGAGATCCTCGAGGCCGGCAGCGAGGTCGTGATCAAGGCGCAGAAGGATGAGCTGCTTACGCTCGGTTTGTATGACAACGAGAGCAGCGGCCCGCATCTGGTGGACAGCATCAAGCTCCATAAAAAACTCCACGCAGCGTCCGCCGGTGGCCCGAACCGCTATGTCCTGATCTATCCCACCGGCAAGCACGGCCAATATAACCGCAGGCTCAGAACCAAGGCGTACAAGAAGTCCAAGCACGGTCGGACCTACACCGTCGGCGGCGACCAGAAGGCCACCTCCAGCAGCGAGGTCGGTTTTATCCATGAATACGGCGCGCCGCGGCGCAACATTCCGGCAAAGCGCTGGATGCAGAACGCCAACGAGAAGAGCGCGGCGGCGACCACGGCGGCGCAGGCCGCTGTTTACAACAAATTCCTCGAATCCAAAAACCTGTAAAGGAGGGCACAACTATGCCTCAGTACGGAGCGAAAAATCTCCAGTGGGCGCCGTTCGCGGCGTCAAACCCCGAGCCGGAGGACGCGCTGCCTAACTACGGCACGCCGATGAAGCTCGGCGACCTCATGAGCGTCGCCGAAACGCTCAACTTCTCCGAGGTCGAATCGCGCGCGGACGATGTGCGCAAGATCTACCTGCGCGAGTTTGTTGACGGCTCGCTCGCCGTCGGCGTGCTGGAGCTGCCCAACGAGACCGCCTCGGCCGTCACCGGCGCGCAGATCGACAGCACCGAGGGCGCGAAGGACATCCATTTCTCCAGCAACGACACCGCGCCCTACGGCTGCCTCGGCTTCTACACGACCAACATTAAGGCCGACGGCTCGAAGTATTACAAGGGCATCTTCTACCCCAAGGTCAAGGCGAGCCTCGACGGGCGCACCTATAACACCAAGCAGAAGACCATCGTGCTCGACAGCCCCAAGCTGACGCTCTCGGTGGACGCCTGCAACACCGGCGAGTACCGCATCGAAAGCGACGAGCTTACAACCGAGGCCGCCGCGAAGACGTGGGTCAACGGCAAGGTCAAAGCCGCGGCCGGCGGCTGAGAACACCGAGGAAGGCGCAGCGCCCCCGCTGCGCCTTTTTCAGAAATCGGAGGCAAACCATGAAACTACACGAAGTTGATCTCTGCGGGCAGCACCTGCATCTCTGCCTCAACGGGCAGGCGCTGTTCGATCTCTACGATAAATTTGGCACCAAGGGCTTTATCACCGACCCCATCAAGGGCAGCGGCAAGAAGAGCTTCGAGGCGGTGTGCTATTACCTATTTAAGCTCTCCGAGCAGGGCGAGCTGTACCGTCGCTGGCAGGGACAGACGCACGGCCCCGTCCTCACCGAGCAGTTTTTCCGCGTCAACCTCGCTCCTCATGATGTTGCCGCGGCGAAGGACGCCATCCGCACCGCCATCGTCCTCGGCTTTCAGCGCGAGGAGAAAGAGACGAGCGACCTTGACCTCGGCCTTGTGGAGCTTCAAAAAAAAACGGAATCTCCGTGACGCGTGCGCTCTGGCTCCAGCTTCTGACGCAGTTCCTGCGCCTGAGCGTCCGCGAGGGCCTGCTGCTTACGCCGGGGCAGGTCATGGACCTGCAAACGCTTGAGGAGCGGCGGCGCGAACTCAAACGAGAGGAGGGTGCGTGATGGCAGTACGCCAGATCACCACACGGCTCGCTATCGACGGCGAGCAGGAATACAAAAAGCAGCTGGCCGCGGTCAACCGCGAGCTCGGCAACCTTGGCGCGGAGATGAAGCTCGTCGACGCGCAGTTTAAGGGGCAGGCGAACAGCTCCGAGGCGCTGCGCGCCAAGCACGACCTGCTCAAGCAGTCTATTGAGCAGCAGGTCGGCAAGGTCGAATCGCTCAAAGAGGCGCTCGAGGAAGCAAAGCAGGCCTACACCGAAAATGACGCCCGCACCGACAGCTACCGCAGGCAGCTGCTCAGCGCGGAGACCGCGCTCGCCAAGCTCAACAGCGAGCTGAGCGAGAACGACAAACTGCTTAAAGAGGCTGAGGACAGCGCCGACGGCTGCGCGAAGAGCATCGACGGCTACGGCAAGGAGGTCAAGAAGGCCGCAGACGAGACGAACGGAGCCACGGACGGCCTGAGTGAGTTTAGCGACACCCTTGCCGGCCTTAAGGAATCGGTAGCGGCCGGTGACATCGGCGGGATCGTCTCGTCGCTTGGCGCGATGAAGGGCCTGCTGGTCGGCGGGGCCATTGTCAGCGGACTGAAAGAGGTCGCGGAGAAGATATGGGATGTGGCGAAGGCAGGCGCGGCATATGCGGACGATATCCTCACCATGTCGACGGTCACCGGCCTTTCAACCGATGCGCTGCAGGAGTATCAATATATGGCCGACCTCGTGGACGTCTCAGTCGAGACAATTACCGGCTCGATTACCAAGCTCACACGCAACATGCTGCAAGCCAAGGACGGCACGGGCGAGCAGGCGGAGGCCTTCGCCGCGCTCGGCATTCAGATCACCAACGCCGACGGCTCGCTGCGCGATGCGCAGGAGGTATGGGACGAGGTCATTACAGCTCTCGGTCAGATGAGCAACGAGACAGAGCGTGACGCCTACGCGATGGTGCTGATGGGCAAGAGTGCACAGGATCTCAACCCGCTCATTGAGGCGGGTGCCGATAAGATCAACGCACTGCGGCAGGAGGCCCATGAGGCCGGTGCAGTGCTCGACGAGGACATGCTTGCGACCCTCGGCGAGATGCAGGACGCCTTTGACCGTCTATCACAGCAGACCAACGCCTTCGAACGCATCCTTGCGGGAACGCTTGCGCCGACCATCACGGATATTGTCAATGCGATTGTCGGTGCCGTCCAGCAGATGGGCAACTTTATCCAGCGCGTACAGGAGGCCAAGCAGGCGATCGATGAGCTTGCCGAGCGAAATGCAGCCGTTGGCGTTGCAAAAGAAAGCCTTGGCTGGATTCGGGATATTTCCTTAGAAGGAATGGTCTCCCAAATCCCATTCCTTAATATCCCATACAACATCTACAAGGGCGCTAAGTGGCTTTCTGGCTCCCACGCTGCCGGGCTTGACCGTGTTCCCTACGACGGTTATATTGCCGAGCTTCATGCCAACGAGGCCGTCCTTAATGCGCAGGAGGCCGCGCTCTGGCGCTCTGCCGCGCGCTACGGCGCGTCCGGCGCTCCGTCGGCATCTACCCCCGCCCCGTCTCCCGCGACCGCACAGAGCGCCGAACGGCGCGAGAACGTGACCATTGATGTCACGCTCGAGCTGGACGGCCAGACGCTCGCGCGCAAGCAGTACCCGCTTATGCAGGCCGAGGGCCGCCGGCGCGGCACCCCGCTGGCCGGAAAGGAGGGCACCTGATGGCAAAATATCCAGCTATCGTGGATGGGCAGGACTTCACCGACCTGTTCCACAAATACGGCTACGAGGTCACCTACGAGTTCCGCGAGGGCGAGAACGGCGGCCTCATGTGCTCCGGCGAGGAGCAGCGCGATCTGCTCGCCATCAAGCCGACGATCGTCGGCACCACCAACGACGCGCCGACCGAGCGCATCACCGCGCTGCTGACGGTGTGCCTCAAAAACGAAGTCCTCTTCCGCTACTTCGACCCCTGGACCGGCGCGGAGAAAACCATCACCGCGCACCCCACGGTCGACACCGTGTCCGTCCTGCTCGACGACGGCGGCACGCACTGGTGGAGGGGCTTCCGCGTTACCATGAGGGCAAAGTGATGAGTCTGAACACCGTAAAATACAAAGGCGAGCTCCTCGCCGAGGACGAGCGCATCAGCACCGACACCCCCGGCGTGCTGGGCGAGTATAAGGAGCTGCGCGCGGACGCGCTCGAGGCCGACACGCTCGACATCACCGTTTTGTCCGAATCGGGCACGATCCGGAATTTCAAGAAAAACGACAAGGTCGAGTATTTCCGCTCCGGCAACCGCGTCGGCGTCTACTACCTGCAGAGCGTCACGCGCGTGGGGCCGAAGCTCTACACGCTCTCTGCGCTTTCCGCGGTCGGGCTGCTGATCGTCCGGCCGCACCGCGGCGGCATCTACACCGGGCAGACGGTCGCTGAGGTCGTCGCGGAGATCTGCGGCGACATCCCCGTGCTCGTCGAGACCGTCTACCGCGGCATCAAGCTCTACGGCTGGCTGCCCATCGCCTCGGCGCGCGACAGCCTTGTGCAGGTGCTCTTTGCCATCGGCGCATGGCTGCACACGGACGAGAACGGCACGCTGCGCGTGCAGAAGCTCTGGGACGGCGCGGCGAGCATCATCGGCCCCGGGAGCGTCCATGCCGCAAACATCCAGGTCAAGTACCTCGACCCCGTCAGCGCGGTCGCTGTCACCGAGCACCAGTACATTGCCGGCACGGAGGACGTCACGCTCTTCGAGGGTACGGCCCAGCAGGGCGACGTGATCGAGTTTGACGAGCCGGCGCACACGCTCGCGGCCGAGGGCTTCACCGTCCTTGAGAGCGGCGCGAACTACGCCGTCCTCTCTGCGGGCACCGGCAAGCTCACCGGCAAAAGCTACGTCCACAACCGGCGCGTCGTCACGCGCACCGTGACCGAGGGCGCGGCAAAGAACGTCGAGGAAATCGCCGACGCGACGCTCGTCTCGCTCGTCAACTCCTCCGCGGTCGCGCAGCGCATGGCAGCCTATTACGCCTGCCGCGAGCAGCTCACCGTGGACGTCAACCCAGCAGCCGAGCACGCCGGGCACGTCGTCTCGCTCTGGAACGAGTGGGACAAACAGCAGACGCTCGCCTGCATCGCCTCGCGCGAGACGAAGATCTCCGGCCTGCTCAAGTCCCGCACCTCGGCACTCGTCGGCTTTCTGCCCCCGCAGCCGGAATCGTCGGAGTATTTTGATGAGCGCGTGCTGCTCACCGGCTCTGGCACTTGGACCGTGCCGGACGGCGTGACCACCTACACCAAAGTTCTTATCGGCGGCGGGCAGGGCGGCAGCAGCGGCCGTCAGGGTGAAAGCCCCGTTGTGCGCACGCCGAAATCATGGACCGAGAAATATGACGCTCTCAAACGCTACGTCGGCTTTAACAAAGGCGTCTCTATGGAGGGTGGAAAGGGCGGCGAGCCGGGAGAGGCGGGCGACGGCGGCAAGGTGCTGGTTTCCGTGGCGGCGGGCGTGAGTCTGAAGAGCCTGCGCGAGGCCGTGGGCGGGCAGTGCCCGGTGGTCCGCTGCATGCCCAATACCCCGGCGCTGGTGGGGGAGGGGGTTTTTGCCCTCTGCTTTGAGGACCCGGCGCTGGACCGGGAAGGCAAACTCGAATTACTGGAACTTTTCGGGGTTCTGGGCCTTTGCCTGGAAATGCCCGAAGCACGCTTTACCGCCTTTTCCGCACTGATCGGCGCGGGCCCGGCCTATGTTTTCGAAATGATGCAGGGCCTGGTGCAGGCCGGAGTGACCCTGGGCTTTCAGCACAAGGAGGCCAGGCGCATGGTGGCCGCCCTGTTTGTGGGTTCGGCGCGCATGGCCGAGCAGAGCCCCGCGCCGCTGATGCAGTTGCGTGACGAAGTCTGTTCGCCCGG
>ERZ857757.640-NODE-640-length-34031-cov-3.520161_pt1 | contig 34031 bp, 33 predicted proteins | sample MGYA00519764_ERZ857757 | MGnify/ENA primary metagenome ERZ857757 (study PRJEB31778, sample SAMEA3449359) | human gut metagenome | biome: human gut; feature: human-associated habitat; material: faeces | place: United Kingdom | collected 2010/2012 ...
AAAAAAAATGGTATGCGAAAAGTTATTATCTCAGCTGATGCAATGGGATCTAAGCCAGACGGAGGTGTTGTTGGAAGATACGTAGAAGTAAAAATTAATATCCCATATACCAATGAAGAGGCTCTTGGAATGACTGTTTACGATCAGGAAGTTTCCAGAAAGATTTTCGACCTGGTAAATGAAGAACGTGTCAAAGAAGGACATGCAGCTATGATTTGGGATGAAAAACATTGTTATCCGAGAAGCGTTGCCGCTGCCGGATACCACCACGCGCTTGCCCTCAAAGGACAGGCCGCGCTTGCGCAGCATGGCGCGGGTGAAGTAGCACAGGCCAAAGCCCGTGGCCTCCCTGCGCGCCAGCGAGCCGCCGTAGGTGAGCCCCTTGCCGGTCAAAACGCCCTCGTAGCTGCCGGTGATGCGCTTATACTGGCCGTACAGATAGCCAATTTCGCGCGCGCCCACGCCGATATCGCCCGCAGGCACGTCCGCATCCTGGCCGATGTACTTGTACAGCTCGGTCATAAAGCTCTGGCAGAAGCGCATGACCTCCTGATCGCTCTTGCCCTTGGGGTCAAAATCGCTGCCGCCCTTGGCGCCGCCGATGGGCAGGGTGGTCAGGCTGTTTTTGAGCACCTGCTCCATGCCCAGAAACTTGATGATGGACAGGTTGACGCTGGGGTGCAGGCGCAGGCCGCCCTTGTAGGGGCCGATGGCGTTGTTGAACTGCACGCGGTAGCCGCGGTTGACCCGCACCTGCCCCTGATCGTCCAGCCAGGGCACACGGAAGATGATGATCCGGTCGGGCTCGACAAAGCGATCGAGCAGGCCGGCCTTTTCATATTCGGGGTGCTTATTAAAAACGGGCGACAGGGAGGTGAGCATTTCCTCCGCCGCCTGCAAAAATTCCTTTTCGTGGGCGTTGCGCGCGCACAGCCCCTCGTATACCCGCTGCACATAAGCGTTCATGATGGATTTCCTCCTTAAAAATGCAAATAAATACCGGGACAGGCAATATTGTACCCTGCCGTCCCGGCAAAAACAATAGACTTTTCTGTTCAATCGCTGTTCTTTATGCATCATGCAGCCAGGCGACGGCGCGCACCAGGCTGGCCTCGGCGCTGATTTTCAGCGGCAGCGCGGCAAAATCGAAACGGCGGCCGCGCAGTGCGGCCAGGTTGGTCAGGTTTTCCACCATGGGCACGCCCGCGGCCAGCAGGCGCTTATGCACTGCAAGGGGCGGCAGATCGGGCGAGGCCATATCCACGCCCAGGCAGCGCGGACGCGCGGCCAATATGCGCTCGCACAGCGCGGGGCTAATCTGCGGCTGGCTGGTAAAGTAATCGGGCTGCCCGTAGCGCGCGTCGTGCCCGGTGTGGATCAGCACGCAGCAATCCGGGGGAATCTCGCGCGGATCGTCCAGCCCATCCAGCAGGAAGCCCGGCCCGCAGAAGCGCTCCAGCGGCAGCTCCGCAATCGGGCGCTGATCCTTATCCAGCAGGTGCATGGGCGCGTCCACATGCGTGCCCGCGTGCAGCGCGGTATGCAGGGTATAGCCGTTGTAATAATCGCGGCTCAAAAAGCGCTCCTGCACAAGGCGCGTCTGCACATCGCCGGGATAGACCGGCATGACATTGCAAATGCGATGCGAAAGATCGATGATCGTCATTTTCCCGCCAGCCTTGCAAAGATTTTCTGCGCGATGGGCGCGGCGACCGCGCCGCCCGTGCCCGCGTTTTCCACCGCCACGCACACGGCGAAGGGATAAGCGTCGTCGTCGATAAAGCCGATGAACCAGGCGTTGTCCTTTTCCTGGGTGTCGATTTCCGCCGTGCCCGTCTTGGCGCAGACGGTCAGCCCCCTGACGGCGGCGGATCTGCCCGTACCGCCCGTGACCACGGCGCGCATGTATTCGCGCACAGTGGCGGCGGTCTGCGCGTCCATGGCCGTGCGGTATACCGCGGGCTCAAAGGTCTGCCGCTCGGCGCCCTCCGCGCCCACGGCGCGCAGCAGCAGGCGTGGCTCCATCATTACGCCGTCGTTGGCCACGGCGGCGGCCACCATGCACATGTGCAGCGGGGTGACGGCCAGCTGGTTCTGACCAGCGCCCGTCCAGGCCAGATCGGCCCCCAGCAGGGCGGCAGAGGAGGAGGCGTAGGCGGAGTTTTCCACCACCAGATCGCGGAAGGTAAAGGCGTCGTCCAGGCCAAAGCTCTGCGCCGTTTTGCGCAGCGCCTTATCGCCCATCTGGCAGGCCAGCATGGCGAAGGTGGAATTGCAGCTTTTCATAAAAGCGTCCTTGAGCGTCAGCGTGCCGTGCGCGGCCGCGCCGTAGTCGGTCACTACGCGCTGATGCTCGCCAAAGCTCACGCCGCCCGTGCAGGTATAGCTGCTCTCCGCCGCGCCGGGCAGGCTTTGCAATGCGGCGGCCAGGGTGATCACCTTGAAGGTGCTGCCGGGCGCGCTGAGCCAGCGCGTGGCGCGGTTAAGCGCCTGGCGGACGGTGACGGTTTTGCCCGATTGCGGATCGTAATTGGGGAAGGATTGCAGGGCGTAGATTTCGCCCGTCTTGTAGTTCATCACCACGATGGCGCCGCTTTTATCCTGCGGGAACAGCGAGGCCGCGTAGGCGCACAGGCTGCTGTCCAGCGTCAGGGTGATATCGTCGCCGCGCAGCGAGCCGGTGGAGAGCACCTGCTTGAGCCGCTCGGCATAGCTCATATTGGTTCCATAGAGATACTCGGCCATAAAGCTCTCGGCCGCGTTTTTCACATTGCCGCGCGTATCGCCCACCACATGTACCACCGCCGCGCGCACGGATGCATCCTGCGCGTAGGTGCGGGTGCGCACGGTTTCGCCCGTTTCGTCGGTGGATACCGTTGTGCTGGCCAGGGTAACGCCGTTGCGGTCGTAAATGCTGCCCGCCGTTACGCCCGATTTCATGGAGGTCAGGTAGGTGTTATATTCCGATGTGCGCCAGCGCGTGCCGTAGCGGATCAGGCTGTAGCCGCCGTAGCCGATGGGCAGCAGCACCATCAGGGCCAGCACCAGGGCGATCACGCGGATGCTCTTTCTTAATTGCTTCATTGCGCGTCCTCCCCGCCCTCCGCCAGGCGCTGATCCTCGCGCAGCAGCCGCTCATTGCGCGACGCCACGCCCTGCACCGCGCCCATCAGCCCCAGGCAGGACACCAGCGAGGTGCCGCCATAGCTGAGGAAGGGCACGGTGACGCCCGTCATGGGGATAAACTTGAGTACGCCGCCCAGGATGATAAAGGCCTGCACGGCCAGCAGCGCCGCGCTGCCCGCGGCCAGCAGCGCGTGGAAGGCCGAGGTGGAGCGCAGCGCGATATCCGCCGAGCGCAGAACGATGAGCACATACACGCAGGCCACCAGCGCGGCGAACACCAGGCCGAACTCGTTGATCAGGGCGGAAAAGATAAAGTCCGTGCGGAACTCCGGGATCACGCTGGCGTTGCCCAGCCCCAGACCCGTGCCCCACCAGCCGCCGTTGGCGATGGCGATCAGCGACTGCACAATCTGGTAGCCGCCGCCCAGCTGATCATAGGTGCTGAAGGGATCCAGCCAGTTGCTGATGCGGTTTTGCACGGTCAGGAAATAGCTGTTCTTAAACAGCGCGTACAGCACGGCCACCGCGCCCACGCCCGCGCCCAGGATGCCGCCGATCAGCAAAAGGCTGGAGGTGGCGGCGTACAGCAGCACCAGGCCCGCGCCGCCGTAAATGGCCGCTGTGCCCAGGTCGCGCTGCAATACCAGAAAGCCCAGCATCAGGCCGATGAAGATCATGCCCGTCACAATGCGGCGGCGGGATAACAGATAGGACAGCACAAACAGATACACGATTTTTACCAGCTCGCTGGGCTGGACGGTAAACCCGCCGAAGCCCACCCAGGCTGTCGCGCCCTTGCCCGCGTTGGCCGCGCGGAATACAAAGGGCAGCGCCATCAGCGCGCAGCTTAGCCCCATCAGCGGCACCATCAGCAGCCTCCAGCTTTTGATGTGACGCACGGCCAGCGCGCACACGACCATGGCCACCAGCCCCGCGCCGCAGTTGAACGCCTGCGTCAGCCCGCGCGAGGGGGTGTAGCGGTATTGCAGCAGCACGCCCAGCGCGCACAGAAATGCGATGAGCGTAAGCAAAAACTCATCCATGGGGAAAAGCCGGGGCAGGATGCGCACCATGGCCCACACGGCCAGCGGCACCAGCAGCGCCATGGCGGCCGTCAGCAGCGAGGGCGACTGCACAAACAAAAGCAAAAACGCCGTAAAGAAAAACAGCATCACACCCGCCAGCAGCATCTGCTGCGGCGTGCGGCGCTTTTTTTGTTTGGCGTTTTTCATGGCAATGTTCATTTTCCCTGCCTCCTGTCGCTTCTGCGGTGGCGGCGCGGCGCTTCAAAGGGCGCGGGGATTTCCTCCGCCTTTGGCGCATACATGCCCCCGTCGAAGGGCGCGGGCGCGGCGGCGTCCTCCTCCGCCGGGGCGGCGGGATAGGCCGCCTGCGCAGGATAAACGGGCTGCGCGGGCTGGGCATAGGCTGCCTGCGCGGGATCGGGATAAACCGGCTGCGGCGGACAGGCAGGCTGCGGATAGACAGGCTGCTGGGGATAAACCGGCTGCGGCGCGGCGTTTACCGCCGGCATGGACAGGGTATCGAAGGCTTGAAACGCGGGCGGCACGGGCATGCCCGGCTGATCATACGCGCCCTCGGAATAGGGGGCGCAGCCCAGCTGCGCGGCGGCGAAGGCGGCGTACTCGGGGGCGTAAAGCTCCTCATCCTCATAGGCGCTGTGCCAGTGCTCCTCATACGGGGCGGGGCGCGGCACGTTCAGCCCGGCGAACAGGCGAATGCGCAGCGTATAGCCGCCCACGCGCAGCATGGCCCCGTGCAGGGCATAGCCGCCCTTGCCCAGCGGCGCGCCGTCCAGCAGCACCCCGCCCCGGCTGTGGCAGGGGGTCAGCAAAAGCCCCTTGCCCTCCACAAAGGCAAAGTTGATATCCCTTCGGCGCAATCCGCGCAGGCGGATATCGCACGCGCTGCCGCCGCCCAGCACGCCCTCGCGCGGCAGGGGATAGGCGCGGTCGTTGTCGATATCGCGCATCTCGCCCACCATGCCCGCGTCGGGCAGCTTTTTCAGCAGCTTTTTGCGCTGATAATGCTCATGCAAAAGCGCCGCCGCGCCGCGCCATACCAGCACGGCCGCCAGCAGCACAAACCAATAGCGCGCGCCCAGCGCCAGCAGCTGATACGCATTGTGATCCATGAACGCGCGCCCTCCCCCTTGGCTGAAATGTTACGGAATTGTGTTTTTAGTATAGCATACCGCGGGGAAGAATGCAAAGATTTTCGCGGGAGGGAAAACGATATTTACAGTTCATGCACGGGCGGTTCATACTTCATGGCGTTTCCGCTTTACTTTTCCGTCACGTACTTCTCCATCACATATCCATGCATGCCGTTGGCTTCGATCTCGTACCAACCATTAGCATGGGACAAAATGGTCACCTCTGTGCCGGTGCGCCACTCGGCCACCTTGGCGCTGTCGCCTTTGGGGGTATTGCGCACGTTGACGGTGGTACCGCCGCCCGTGTTGCCTTTGTAGCTGAGAACGCCCTGGGCGGTGCTCTCGCTGTCACCGTAGAATTTCAGGCACACGGTTTTGATGTACCCCACTGTGCCTTTATAGTTGATGCGGGTATAACCATTGACGATGGCCAGCACAGATACAATGGTGCCCGCCTTACAGTTCTTTAGCAGCGTGCCCTTGGACGAGGCCGTCTGGCGCAGTGAGGCCTTGCCGGTGCGCGGGGCGTAGATGGTGGCCAGCTTCTTGTTCTCTGGCACGTTTTCGCTGAACGTCAGGTCAGACGTTGACACGCTGACGGTTTTGCCCTGATACTGAATCTTGGAAGACGTGCGTCCCAGTTCCACAATGCCAACGGACGTGCCACTGTTGCTGGCCTGTGTATCGGTCTGAGAAGCATTCTGCGATTCCACAGCATTGCTGCCATCCTTGCGTTCAGGCTCGGGGCCAGCACCAGCACGGTAGAGATAATATGCACTTGAATCACTATATTTCGTTACGTCAAATTCAAGCACACCTTCTTTAATCTTGGCATCATAATTCGGGTCTTTTTCATGAATGTCATAAGCAAGACCATCCGATTTACGGATAGTAGAGGTACAGTCTATTAATTTAACCTTTATTGTTCCTTGTTTTTTTACACCATTTTTCATGTAGACCACAGTTGTTCTGCCATCTCTCGTGGAACTCTTACATTGCACATACGTACCAGCCGGAATGTAATCAATCACTTCTCCTTCAGAGGAATTAAGATAGCTATAAACAGTTGCTGCAACTGCTGTCATTTTAAAGCAGCGCAATTCAAATTCTTCCTGTGTCTCAGCAGTGGCAAATACAGGCAGCATCAGCAGACATATCAGGATGAGAAGAACCAAAAGCTTACAACGCTTCATCATGTGAACCTCCGATCATCGTTGAATTTGAAATAAATTTGCAACATTTCCGTAATATACAATACCACTATTCTCCACTTTTAGCAAGAATTGTAATTGTAAATTATGCTATTCTGCGATTGTAAATTGAACGGGTCGGACGGCAAAAATTCGCGCGGCGGATTGACTTGCGCGGCTTTTTTCTATATCATGAATGCAGCGCGCCGCGTGCGCGCACCCTATGGATATCGAGGCGCTGTATGAAGTTTTTGCTGTATCCCAATCGTTCTAATCCTGCCGCGCTGGCGCTGTGCGAGCGCGCCGGGCATTTTTTGCGTCAAAATGGGCACACGGTGCTGCTGGCTGCGGGGGCCGAGGGCGCGGACATGCTGCTGGTGTTCGGCGGCGACGGCACGCTGCTGCGCGCCGTGCACGAGCTGCACGCGGCCTGCCCGGTATGGTGCGTCAACTGCGGGCACCTGGGGTATCTGACGGATTGCGAGCTTGCCCAGGCGGAGGCGGTGCTGCCCCGGCTGCTGGCTGGCGATTATCACCTGGAAAAGCGCATGCTGATGCACGGCGCGCTCAACGATCAGCCGGAGTTTACCGCGCTGAACGAGATGGTGCTGCACCGCGGGGCCTATCAGCACGCGCTATATCTGTATTTATATGTAAACGATCAGCTGGCCATGCGTCTGCATGGGGATGGGCTGATCGTCAGCACGCCCACCGGATCGACGGCGTACAACCTGTCGGCGGGCGGGCCGGTGCTGATGCCCGAGGCGCGGCTGCTGGCCGTTACGCCCATTTGCGCGCACGCGCCCTCCGGCGTGCCGATGGTGGTGTCAGCGCAGGATACGGTGCGCGTGCAGTGGCTACCCGCCTACGACGCGGAGGAGCCGGACATGCCCTACCTGGTGGTGGACGGCCTGCGCCGTGAGCCGCTGCGCCCGCGCGACAGCGTGACGCTGCGCTGCGGCACGCAGAGCGTTTTGCTGGTGCGCACGGGCGACGAGACCTTCTGCCAGCGCCTGCAGGGCAAGCTGCGCATGAGCGGGGAGTAAGGGGAACGGGGAACGTTGCTTTCTTCCGTCATAGCGCCGCCGCAGGCGGCTGAGGGCGCACTGCCGCTTGAAAAACGCGCAACGATAAAAGCCTTCTCCCAAACGGGAGAAGGTGTCGAGCGCATAGCGAGACGGATGAGGGAAAACGGAATATTTTATGCAGGCTTCTTTTAATGAAGAAGCTTTTTATAATGAACGTTCCAGCTCATTCTTCGGCGCCGCATTCCACCTTTTCCTCCATCAGCCGCACGTTTTCGGCAATGCGCGCATCCTGCGGGGCCAGGCGCAGCGCCTCGCGGGCGGCCTGCGCGGCGCGGGGATACTGCTCCAACTGGTAGCAGGCGATGGACAAAAGATCCCATGGCAGCGCGCCGAAGGATTCCGGCTCGGTCATATAGGTGCGCGGGCGGTCGGCAATCTGCAGCGCCCGCTCGCAGGCATAGGCCACGCCGGGCCAGTTCTGCCTGGCATAATACATGCGCGCCAGATCGAGCCACGGCTCGCGCAGGTGCGGCGCCTCGCCCGCCGCGCGCAGCAGATAGCATTCCTGCTCGTAGGCGTTGCCGCGTGCGCCATAGGCACGGGCGATATAGCGCATGGACGCGCAGCGCTCATCCCGCCAGGTGGCCGAGGGCAGGGCCAGATGCCGCTTGAGGGTGGCGATGCAATCATTCCACCGCTGATGGAACAGGTACTCCCGTCCCAGATAGTGCAGGCTGCGGTCATCCTGCGGCGCTTCCTGCACAGCCAGCTCCAATAGCGGCAGATACTGCGCGCGGGATTTCTGCGCGTCCGGATGATCCAGCCGCATGTCCTGGCACAGCGCGCGCTGCGCTTCGCCGCCGCCCGTATAGTGCAGCACCTCATGCACGGGATGAATCCATTCAAAGCCCTGCCGCGCGTGCATCTTATCGGCATAAAAGAAGGTGCCTTCGCTGCCGTCCGCATTGAATGACCACACATAGGGATAGCGCAGCTGCTGCGCGCCCTCCGCCCAGGCGGATTCCACCTGCTCGCGCCAGCCTGGGGTAAAGTATTCGTCCAGATCGGTGCAAACGCAGATATCCGCATCCGCGGGCACCAGCTCCAGGGAGCGGTTGCGCGCCGTGTCAAAGCGCCAGGGCGTGATTTCCTCGCAGGTCACCTGCGCGCCCAATTCCGTCAATGCCTCCGGCGTGCCGTCCGTGGAGCCGGTATCCAGCACATAAACGCCGTCCGCCTCGCGCATGGATTGCATCCACCGCGCGGCGAAAGCACGCTCATTTTTGCAGATGGCGTATACATACACCCGATAATTGCCCATAAAAATCCCCCCTCTTTCGATGTTATGCGGAAAAAGAAGGGGATGTGATGAACGGAAACGCTGCTTTTTGCCCAGCACAATGAACCAATTGCGCCGCATGAAACGTCCTATAAAGAGAATTATTTGTCCATGCGATATGTTGGAGGGAAAAATGAAAAGGTATCTGCTTTGGATTATGCTGGTATGCCTGCTGCCGCCTGGCGGCGCCGGGGCGGAGGTGCAGCGGTATGCAATCCGCGATCTGCCTGCGGTCACTTCGCCGCGATGGGAACAAACCTATACGGCTTACGGCAGGACGATTCAGGTGAGCGAGGAGGTTCAAATTCCCCGCGTGGATAGCGCGCCGGTGCTTACGGTGCGCGCCGCGCCGCCCGTGGCGGATACGATCGCGCAGGAATTGACCGCCTTCTGCGAAAAATCTATGCGGGAGGATCGCGTCCATTCCTACAGCTTTGCCTCCACAGCCTATGTGACGGCCTACGACCACGCAACCCCGCCCATGTGGGGCAAGACGCGGCAGGCCGATGTTTATAGTCAGGTGGAAATGGGCTGGGATGCGCATCTGCTGGCGGATTATCAGCTGGGCGCGGCCTATGCGGACAATAACCCGCTGCTTCTGGGCGAGGCGGCGGATATTGCCCAAGCGCAGATTACGGCGCTGTTTCCAGGCGATGCGCTGTATCTGATGAACGCAGCCGTGTTCGACCGTACCTTTTACAAGGCGACCGGAAAGCCGATCAGCGAGAAGGGATACTATCACCTGGAATTCCATCAGGTTTTCCACGGCATTCCCTATATGGGAAGCGTGCATAGCGCGTTTAGCGTCAAGGCGGTTGGCAATGAGGATTACTGGCTGGAAAAACGGGGCTGCGCCTCGGCGGATGTTTTCGACGCGGATGCGTTTTTGCTGGCGTGCTGGTTTTATCAGGAAACCGGCGTGCTGCATTCGGATATCCCGCTGCTGCCCTTTGACAGCGTAAAGGGCAAGGTAGAGGCGCTGATTTATGCCGGGTATGTGCGCGCGGTGGATCGGGTGGCGCTGGGATATGTGCAGTTTGATACAGAAAACAGGCAGGAGCAATTGCTGCTGCCTGCCTGGGTGGTGTGGTGCGAATACCAGCAGGATGGCCCGCAGGCAGAGCGCAGCGGCCCCTTCTATACGGATGGCTGGCTGGAGGACGAGCCCTATTACCGACCCATCATCATCAATGCGCAGAGCGGGGAAATCATCGATCCGGAGAATAACGCGTATGGTCGCTGTATGGCTCCGGAGATTGAAGCGTGGTAAGAAAACAAGGCTGAGCGCTGCAAAACCACGCAGCCTTCTTTGATTCTTTCTTGGGCTCCAAGAAAGAATCGTTCTTCACCGCTGCTTCATCTGCCGGGTGAAGCACCAGGCGGCAACGGCCAGAATCCCCACAGCATAGGCAAGCACGATGGCCAAATGCCCCCACACAGCGCCGCCGTTCAGCGCGGCGCGGCAGGCTTCCACAGCATGATAGAAGGGCAGGGCACGGGCGACGCTGCCAAAGGCATCGCCCAGCAGTGAAATATCAAACCAGATGCCGCTGAGCCAGGCAGTCAGGTTGGTCAGCAGCGCGCCGCATGCGCCGCCTACCTGCTTGTCGTTGAGCACCGTGCCGCATAGCAGCCCGATGGCGATGAACAGCAGCGAGCAGACCAGCCCGGCCAGCAGCGCGGGCACAAGCGCCCAGCAGATGGGCAGCCCCAGCAGAAGCGCCACGGCGTATACCGCCGCGCCCTGCATCAGTGCCAGCGGCAGCAGGGGCAGTAGGTATCCCAGCAGAAAGCTCAGCGCCGTTACTGGCGCGGCATACAGGCGCATCAGGAAGGAGGTGCTGCGGTCGCGGGCAATCAGCAGCGCGCCGAACAGCGACAGGAAGGACTGCCCAAACACCACGATGCCCGGCGCAAGCTGCTCAATGCGGAACATATCCACTGGAATGTGGGATTGAATCAGCGATAGCAACAGCAGGATCAGGATGGGGAACGCCAGCCCGAAAAACAGCGTCAGCGGGTCGCGCAGCATTTCCTTCAGCGTGCGTTGCGCCAGCACGGCGGCTTTGCGAAATTGCTTCATTTGGCAGCGTCCCCCTCTCCGGCCAGGGCGATAAAGGCGTTTTCAAAGCTGCTTTCGCCGGTCTTTTCAATCAGCTCCTGCGCCGTGCCCAGAGCGATCAGATGGCCGTGGGACATGATCCCGATGCGGTCGCTGAGCGCTTCGGCCTCCTCCAGATAATGCGTGGTCAGCACCAGCGCGGTATGTCCGCGCAGGCTGCGGATCACGCTCCACAGCTCGCGCCGGGCTAGCACGTCCAGTCCCAGCGTCGGCTCATCCAGAAACAGCACTCTGGGGCTGCTCACCAGCGCCATGGCGATGGAAAGACGGCGCATCCAGCCGCCCGAAAGCGTCTTGGCGCGCTGATTTGCCACCTCATTCAGCCGCAGGCGATCCATCATTTCATGGGCAAGCGCGCGGCACTCGGCGGCGCTATGACCGTATACGCCGGCCATCAGCTCCAGATTTTCGCGCACGGTTAGATTGCCGGCAACGGCGGTTTCCTGCGGGGATACGGCGATCATGGATTTGACCTGCGCCGCCTGATGCACGATATCCTGCCCCAGCACCTGCGCGCTGCCAGCCGTGGGCGCGCACAGGCAGCAGAGCATGCGAATCAGCGTGGTTTTGCCCGCGCCGTTTACGCCCAGCAGCGAAAAGAACTCGCCCTCGTGCACCGTAAGGCTGACGTTATCCACCGCCTTGCGCTGGCCGAAGGAGCGCGATAGCGAGTTGATTACAATTGCTTCCATTGGTTATTCCTCCGACTCGCCGCGCATGGCCTTCAAAATATCGGTGGCAAACTGTTGCAGCTGGCTGGCTTTGACCAGCGCGATGCCTTGCTGCTCATCGCCCAGCACCAGCAACTGATCGCCAGGATGCAGGTCAAAGATGTCGCGCGCCTTCTTGGGGATGACGATCTGCCCCTTCTCCCCAATGCGCACCATTCCAAATAGATGCTTGCCGTCCGGCATGGCTGATTCCTCCAAGCATACAAATTGTAAAAGTAAGAAAAGTTATACTTTTCGCACATATGATACGCCGCAACTGCCCTTCTGTCAAGAGGACGGGATAAATAATCTTTTCGGCTTTCTTAATTTGTGTTACAATTTCCTTAACAGTACAATATATAGATTTCCAATACTTGAATTTGTGATGAAACGATGATACAATACACTATATTTAGGAAAGAGGGGGCGGCCTGCCATGGGTTCTTTGGCGTATATCGCGCTGGTGCTGGCGCTGGCCGTCGGAATCTATCTATTGATCCGCTATCAGCGCGAGCGCCAGAAGGAACTGTACCGCATGGAAGCGCTGCGCGACAGCCGCCTCTATAAGGACATTTACCCGCTCATCCTGCGCGCCGCCGCGCGCGATCTGGATCAGGTGCGCATCGAGCGCGACCGCATCACCTTCACCCTGGTCTGCCCGCCCGGCACGCTGGGCGTGTTTGAGCTGTGCCAGTGCGGGCACCGGCAGATGAGCCGCACGCGCACCCGCGTATTGGCCGAGGTCATCGCCGAGGATATCGAGATCCTGCGCGACCGGGGCAAGTACGGGCTGTCCCGCTACCGCATCACCCGCGCGAACGGCAGCGTGGATTACGGCTATGTATACACCATTCGCACCCCCTATAAGGATGCAGTTATGGAGGCGCGCCGCAGGATTTCCATGCGGATCGGAATATGAACGAAGCAAGGCAGCCAAAGCCAAACGGAGCAGCCGCGCTCCTTACCTTCGCGGCCGGATTATCATGGAGCTTCACGGGCATGTTTACCAAACTTGTCGGGTGGAACTCCTTTACGCTTGCGGGCGTGCGCGCCATCTTCGCGCTGCTGGTGCTGGGGCTGGCGCGGGGCAGCTTTCGCGTCCGTCCCAACCGGGGCATGTGGCTCAGCGCAGTGGGCGTTACGATGACATCCCTGCTGTTTATGTCCGCGGCGCGCCTGACCACCGCGGCCAACGCCATCGTGCTGCAATACACGGCCTCCATCTTCGTGATCCTGTATATGCTGCTCTTCAAAAAGCAGCGGCCGCTCAAATCCGAGCTCGTCGCGGCGTTTTTTGTCATGCTGGGCGTGTGCCTGTGCTTTGCCGGCGGCCTGGAGGGCGGGCGGCTGCTGGGCAACATCCTGGGCCTGTGCAGCGGCGTTACCTTTGCGATGATGTTCCTTGCCAACCGCTATTCGGGCAACGACCCGCTGGACAACGTGTACTTTGGCACGCTGGCCGGCGTGCCCTTTGCGCTGTCGGCCTGCTTTGATCCGCATTTTTCGCTGTCCCTGCCGCAGTTGGGCTGCGGCGTGGGGCTGGGTGTGGGGCTGGGACTGGGCTACCTGTTTCTGGCGCTGGGCGCGCGGCGCGGCATATCTCCCGTGGCCTCGTGCATCATCAGCAATGTGGAGCCGGTGCTCAATCCTATCTGGGTGTTTCTGGCCGTGGGCGAAAACCCCGGCGTATACAGCATTGCCGGGGCGGCGATCGTGCTGCTGGCGGTAACGCTGCAAAGCCTGTACGAAATACGCCGCGCCGCGCGGGCTAAGCCCGAAAAACAATAGAAAAGCAACCTTTTGATTGACATCCCCGGCTTTTGCGGGTATCCTTGAAGAATCATCTGACGGGAGGCCGACGCATGAGCCGTGTTGTCGTATCCGAGGGCTACCGCTCGGTATTGTCGCTGTACGATACCCAGGAAGCCATCGCGCTGATTAAAAAAACCTTTGAAAAATCCCTGAGCAACGCGCTGAACCTCAAGCGCGTATCCGCTCCGCTGTTTGTGGAGGACGCCAGCGGCCTCAACGACGATCTGAACGGCGTAGAGCGCCCGGTCAGCTTTACGCTGCGCGAAACCGGCGCGCAGGCGCAGGTGGTGCATTCGCTGGCCAAGTGGAAGCGCCTGGCGCTGCACGATTACGGCTTCCCGATGGGCGAGGGGCTGTATACCGATATGAACGCTATCCGGCGGGATGAAGAGCTGGATAATCTGCACTCGGTCTATGTCGATCAGTGGGACTGGGAGAAGATCATCTCCGAGCAGGACCGCACGCTGGATACCCTAAAAGATGCGATGCGCCGCATTGTTACGGCGGTGTGCTGCACGCTGGATTTTCTTAAATGGAAGTATCCGCAGCTGCCGGTGGAGCTTTGCCGCGACGTTAGCTTTGTCACCACGCAGGAGCTGGAGGATATGTATCCGGATCTAACGCCCAAGCAGCGCGAAAACGCTTACCTGCGGGAGCACCGCACGGCGGGCATCCTGCAAATTGGCGGCAAGCTGCGCTCAGGCAAGCCGCACGACGGCCGCGCGCCGGACTATGACGACTGGGCGCTCAACGGCGATATCATGTTCTACAACGATGTGCTGGGCAGCGCGTTTGAGCTGTCCAGCATGGGCGTGCGCGTATCGCCCGAATCCCTGCGCGCGCAGCTGGCGGAGGCAGGCTGCCCCGAGCGCGCCGAGCTGCCCTTCCACCGGATGCTGCTGGCGGGTGAGCTGCCCTTCACCATGGGCGGCGGCATCGGCCAGAGCCGCATGTGCATGCTGCTGCTGGCCAAGGAGCACATCGGCGAGGTGCAGTCCTCCCTGTGGGACGCCGAAACGCGCCGCGTGTGCCGCGATGCGGGCATTGTGCTGCTGTGAGGAAAACAAAGGCAAAAAGCCGGAAGGCTCTAAAAAAGATCTGAAGCAGATAAAAAAGTTGCCTGGTTAGGAGCAAGCTCCACCAGGCAATTTTTTTCATTGCTTTTCAAATAGGTTGGAAAATGCGAAAACGCTCATGGCTCCCCTTGCGTATTTATCCTATCATTCCGCCAAGAACTGCGCGCACAATCCTTGCGCTTCGCTTAGCGGGTCGGCGCGCATATCCAGCCAATGGATGCGCGTATCCCGGCGGAACCACGTCATCTGCCGCTTGGCAAAGCGCTTGATGGCGCGGGAAAGCGCCTCCAGCATTTCCTCCTGCGTGGCAAACTGTCCCAGCAGGTATTGGCTGATCAGGCGGTATTCCAGCCCCAGACGGTACAGAAAATCAGGCGACACGCCTGCCTGGAGCAGGCCGTCCACCTCTTCGAGCATGCCCTGCTGGATACGGCGCGCCAGCCGCTCGTCAATGCGCGCGCACAGCGTGGGACGATCCCAGGTAACGCCCAGGCGCAGCACGTCGTAGCGCGGGCGCTTCTGCGCGGGCAGGGTATCGCCGTCGTGCAGCTTTTCCAGCGCGCGCATCACGCGGTTGCGGTTCTGGGGATCGATGGCATTGCCGGGCGCGGCGGCCTGCAGCATGGCGCAAAGCTGCGGGGTGGGCAGCCTTTCCAGCTCGCGGCGATAGGATAAATCGGGCTCGATATTGGATAGCACATAGCCGTCGCACACCGCGTCCACATACAGCCCGGTGCCGCCCGCCAGCACGGGCACGCGGCCGCGCGCAAGCACATCATCAATGGCGCGATAGGCCAGACGCTGAAAATCCGCCATGGTGAAAAACGTGCCGGGGTCGCACACATCCAGCAGATGGTGCGGCACGCCCTGCATTTCCTGCGCCGTCACCTTGCCGCTGCCCAGATCCAGCCCGCGGTAGACCTGGCGGGAATCGGCCGAGATTACCTCGCCGCCCAGCGAACGGGCCAGGCTGATGGCCAGGCTGCTTTTGCCCGAGGCGTTGGTGCCTACCACCGCAATGAGCTTGGGAAGCGCGCCGCTCATGGCTCGTCCTCCTCGTCTGTATCCTTGCCGGCCAGCGCGTCGCGCGCGCGGTCGATATCCTGATTGATCCAGCGCACGGCGGCCAGGTTTTTCAGCTGCTCGCGGCTGACCACCGTGTTGGTGCCCAGGCACGCGCTGCAGCGATGCCCGCACTCCGGGCACACGCACGCCTCCGCGTCGTCGGCATGGATCATAAACGCGCCGCACTCAATGCATCCGCAACGCATGGTACATCCTCCTTAAATACGCAAGTATCGGCTTATTATAGCATACATCGCAGCCGTTGTGGGAGAAAAACAGGCGATTTTGCAATTTTCGCATTGACAAACCTCCCCTGCGCGCGCTATGCTGATTTTTGCGTATGCGCAAATACGAAGAGTTGAGGATACCATGAGAATGAAGCGTTTTCGGGGTGAGGGATGGGCGCTGTTGGGGATGATCTGGGCGCTGGCCTGGCCGACCATGCTGGAGCAGCTGATGAGCACGGCCGTGCAGTATGTGGACGCGGCCATGGTGGGGCGCCTGGGCGCGCAGGCCACGGCGGCCGTGGGCGCAACCACCACCGTCAGCTGGCTGATTGGCAGCACGGTGTCGGCGCTGGGCATCGGGTTTTTGTCCTTTATCGCCCAGGCCTACGGCGCGGATGACCGGGCGCGCGCGGCGCGCACCTCCTCGCAGGCGGTGCTGGCCGTGCTGTTTTCGGGCACGCTGTTTACGGTGATCCCGCTGCTGCTCAGCCGCCGCGTGCCGGTGTGGATGCACGCCGCGCCCGAGATCCAGCAGGTGGCGTCGCAGTACTTTGCCATCCTGTATATGCCCATGCTGGCGCGCGCGGCCAGCACCATATTCGGCACCGCGCTGCGCGCCACGGGCGACAGCAAAACGCCTATGCGCGCGGGCCTGGCGATGAACCTGGTCAACGTGGTGCTGAACTTCCTGCTGATTTATGAATCCCGCACCGTGCGGGCGCTGGGGCTGTCCATCTGGCTGCCCGGCGCGGGCATGGGCGTGATCGGCGCGGCAATCGCCAGCGCGGTCTCCTATGCGGTGGGCGGCGTGTGGATCACCTGCGCGCTGTGGAAGCACCCGGTGATCTCCCCGCGCGGCCAGCGCCTGCGCCCCGACTGGGAGGTGCTGCGCCCCTGCCTGAAGGTGGCGCTGCCCTCCGCCCTGCAGCGCTTTGGCACATCGTTTGGCTATGTGGCCTTCGCCTCCATGATTAACGCCCTGGGCACCATTCCGCTGGCGGCGCACAGCATCGCCAACACCGTGGAATCGGCCTTCTACATTCCCGGCTACGGCATGCAGACGGCTGCGGCTACGCTGATTGGCAACGCGCTGGGCGCAAGGGATGAAAGGCTGATGCGCAGGCTGGCGCGGATGCTGGTGGGCATCGAGATGGTGCTGATGGTGGTTTCCGGCGGGCTGCTGTTCATCTTTGCGCCGGGCATGATGAGCCTGTTTACCATCGACGCGGCGGTGATCGCCCTGGGCGCGACGGTGCTGCGCATGGTGGCGGTGTCCGAGCCGTTCTTCGGCGTCGCCATCATCCTGGAGGGCATGCTGCAGGGAACGGGCAACACGATGGCGCCCTTTGTGTTCAATATCATCGGCATGTGGGGCGTGCGCATCCTGGGCACGTTTGTCTGCACGCGCCTGCTGCATATGGGGCTGGTGGCGGCCTGGGCGTGCATGATCGCGCACAACCTGCTGCTGTTCCTGCTGCTGCTGACCTACTGCCTGCGCGGCAGGTGGAACCCGCTGACCCGCGGATAACGCGCCGGACGGCGGGCAAACTACAGATGTAAATGTTTCATCTTCTTTACGAAAACATTGCAAATAATGTCGATTCGCGGTATACTAAGGGTGTAAATCTGTCTTTGAAAGGAAGCAGCCATGCAGCAGAACCAGGTTCGCTCCATTGTATACACCCTGCAGCAGAACATCCGCCGCGTTATCGTGGGCAAGGATGAGGCCATAGAGCTGGCGCTCATCGCCCTGCTGTGCAAGGGACACGTGCTCATCGAGGATGTGCCGGGCGTGGGTAAGACCACGCTGGTGGCCGCCTTGGCGCGGTCGTTGTCCTGCTCGTTCAAGCGCATTCAGTTTACGCCCGACGTAACCCCCAGCGATATCACGGGCTTTACCATGCCCTCGCTGCAAACGGGCGAAATGGAATATAAAAGCGGCGCGGTGATGAGCCAGATTGTGCTGGCCGACGAAATCAACCGTACCTCGCCCAAAACGCAGTCCAGCCTGCTGGAGGTGATGGAGGAGGGGCAGGTGACGGTGGACGGCGTTACGCATCCGCTGCCGCGCCCCTTCATGGTGCTGGCCACGCAGAACCCGGTGGATTTTGTGGGCACCTATCCGCTGCCGGAGGCGCAGATGGATCGCTTTTTCCTGCGCATTACCATCGGCTATCCCTCCATCGAGGAGGAAATGGACGTGCTGGAGCGCTATTCCGGCCAGGCGTCGCCCCTGTCCAGCCTGCAAAGCGTGTGCGGCGCGGGCGATGTGGTTGCCATGCAGGAGCTGGTAGGCGCGGTGTATTGCAGCCGTGAGGTGCGCGCCTATGTGGCGCAGCTGGCGGCGCTGACGCGCAAGCATCCTGCCCTGGCGCTGGGCGTATCGCCCCGCGGGGCGATTGCGCTGATCCGCGCGGCGCAGGGCTGCGCGGTGCTGGCGGGACGCGACTATATATTGCCCGACGATGTCAAGCGCATGGCGCTGCCGGTGCTTTCCCATCGCCTGATTTTGACCCCCGAGGCGCGCATGAAAGGGCAGTCCGCCCAGCAGATTTTGCTGGGGCTGCTTTCCAGCGTGCCGGTGCCGGGCGCGCAATGACCCGCCGGGGCGGCGCGCTGCTGGCGATATCCATCTTTTGCCTGTTCTGCGGGATGTCGCTGGGCGGACGGATGCTGTATCTGTCCGCCGTTTTTGGCGTGCTTACGCTGCTGTTTTCGCTTTTGACCGTGCTGATCGCCAAGCGCCGGCTGCATGTCCGCTGCCGCCTGACAACGCCCAGCGTGCCGCGCGGGGAATACATGCAGGCGGAGCTTGCGTTTGATTATAAGCGCCTGCCGCCCATATCGCCTGTGCTGGTTATCGTGCGTGGGGGCGACAAGCTGTATGAGTGCGCCTATGAGCGCTTTCCTGCGCGCGCTCAGATATCCCTGCCCGCTCCGCATGTGGGCGTGGTGGATGTGGGGATTGAAAGCTGGGTATTTTCGGATATCTTCGGATTGTTTGAAATTCGGGTACGCGGGGGCGAGACTGCGCAGTGCCTGGCTCTGCCGCGCGATTTTGAGGTGGAAGCGCTGCACTTTTTGTCCTCGGACGATGGCCGCGCGCTGCCCAACCGTACCAGCGAGGATTTGTCCTCGCCCGATGATACGCGCGCCTATCGCGCGGGCGATCCCCTCAAGCGCGTGCACTGGAAGCTGTCTGCCCGCCGGCGGGAGCTGACCGTGCGCCGCTATGAAACGCCCGCGCCGCCCGATACGCTGATCCTGATGGATTGCACCCTGCCTGGGGCGGCGGATGAAAGCGAGGAGAACCGCGCTATCCTGCGCGATACCCTGTGCGAAACCGCGCTGTCGGTGGCCATGATGCAGTCGCGCGATGATTCGCCGGTGCGTATGCCCTTTTATGGCGAGCGGACGGCGGAATTTTATATGGCCGCAGGGCGCTCGGACGGCATTGCGCTGCTGCCCGAGCTTTTGGCGCGCCAGCCCTTTACGGGCGGCACGGATTTTGCCCGCGTGCTCAACCTGGAGCTTCGCCGCATGCGCAGCACGGGCGCGACGGTGATTATCACCTCCCGCCTGAGCGCGGACGTGGTGGAGGGCATTGCGCATATCCGGCGCATGGGGCCGTCCGCGCGCGTGTATCTGATTACGCGCACGCCCGACGCCGAGCAGGATCGTCCCTATGTGGCGCGGCTGCAGCAATGCATGGTGGAGGTGTGCTATGTCTCGCCTGCGTGATAAGGGGCTGCGCGCGGCCCTGAGCGCGCTGATTGCCTGGCTGCTGGCGCTGGGTCTGGGCCTGCCGCTGCTCAAGGGCTTTGGCCTGGAGGGGCAGATGCTGCGCTTTGCCGTCTGCACGGCGGGCCTTTCAGGGGTGTTTTCCCTGCTGCGCACGCGCAAATACCTGTTTTCGCTGTCTCTTTTGCTGGCTGCCGCGGCGGCCGGCGTGCATTATTTGCTGGGCGGCGGCTGGATACAAAGCGCTCTGAACGCCGGGAATGCCATTGCGATGCATCTGCGCGGGGCGGGCGTTGCGCTGCCGCTGTATGGCGATACGATCGCCTTGCAGCTTACGCTGTACTGCGCCTTGCTGGGCACTGCGTTGGCTTCGCCCGATAACGGCCTGTATGCGCCGATTTTTATTGTAGGTTCGCTGCTTTGCAGCATGTGGCTGCTGGGGCTGCGCGGGGCCAGCGCGTATATGCTGCCCGCCCTGCCCGCGCTGCTGCTATTGTATGCCTGGACGCATGCGCGCGATCCCGAGGGCGATACGCCCCAGCGCCGTTCTATGCCTGCCATTGCGCTGGTTGCTGCGGCGGCGCTGTGCGCGCTGTCCATGGCGCTGGCTCCGGCGGACGGTACCAAGGTGCCCGCGCTGGCGCAGTTAGCGGATCGTGTGAGCGAAATACTGGACGATACGCTGCTGTTCCGTGAGCAGCGCTCGCGCTACAGCCTGGCTTTAGACGGCTGGATGCCCCAGGGCGAGGGCCGTCTGGGCGGCGAACCCTCGCCCAGCGATCGCATCGTCATGCAGGTGGAAACCGATGAAACAGTCTATCTGCGCGGCGCGATTCTGGATACCTATACGGGCGGAGCGTGGTACGATAGCATCAGCGCCCAGCGCTATGGCTGGTATTCGCGCCGATATCGGGAGCTGCGCGATCAGTTGACCCAGGCTGCTTATCCGTTGGTATCGGCGCAGAGCGAAAAAATGGCGCGTGTGATCATGCTTACCGACAGCGCCAGCACGCTCTTTGTACCCCAGCGCCTGCGCACGCTGACCGTCGAGGGTACGGCCAATGCTTATTTCAATCTGGGCACCGAGGTGTTTTTGAGCCGCAATTTGCAGCCCAGGGATACCTATAACGTTGAATATTTGCCCATGAAGGCCACCGACGCGGGTATGGCTGCGCTGGTTGCCAGCAATCAAAACGCCCAGGATGCGGCCTATGCCGATGCGCAAGCGCAGTATACGGACGTTCCCGGCCATATGCAGCAGGATATTTATGATATCGTCCAGCGCGTGACTCAGGGGTGTAATACGCCGTGGGAAAAGGCCGTGGCGCTGCGTGATTATCTGCAAAATACCTGCACCTATACCCTGCAGGTGCAAACGCCGCCCACGGATGTGGACTTTGTGGCCTGGTTCCTGTTGGCCGAGCGCCAGGGCTACTGCACCTATTTTGCCTCAGCCATGACCGTGATGTGCCGCATGGCGGGCCTGCCTGCGCGCTATATCGAAGGGTATTTGGTGCGCCCAGAGGCGGGCGGCACGACCGTCGTGCGTGGGCTCAACGCCCATGCCTGGACGGAGGTGTACCTGCGCGGAGTGGGCTGGGTGACGTTTGACGCGACCCCCGGCGCGGGCGAGCAGGATCAGAGCAATACGCCTGACGGCAGCCTGCCGCCCGAGCAGCAGGAGCAGCCGACCCCCACGCCCGAGCCTGCGCCCACGCCTACCCCCTCACCTACGCCTGAAGCGCAGCCGACTCCCACGCCGACCCCCGCCCCCGAGGGCGCAACGCCCACGCCATCGCCTACGCCCGAAGCGCAGCCTACTCCCACGCCTACGCCTCCGCCGCAGGATCCGCCCAAGGATCCTGGCCCACGGCTGCCCTGGCTGGCGCTGCTGTTGCTGCTGGCTTTGATGCTGCTGCTTGCCTGGCGCGCCCGCGTAACCGAGCCCATGTACCGCGCTGCCCGCGCGAAGGATGATGCGGCCGCGCTGCTGCTGCTGTGGCAGGCTGCGCTGCAATGCGCCGCGCAATTGGGCAAGCCCCGGCAGCATGCCGAAACGCCGCTGGCCTATGCCGCGCGCCTGGGGGACAGCCTGGGCGTATCGCTGCAGAGCCTGGCTGAGGCGGTCAGCGCCGTGCAGTATGGCCGTCACATGCCGTCGTCTGCCGCCGTGCAGGAGGCTGGGCGCGTGTATACCGCGCTGAACGAACAACTGAATCTGTGGCAAAAGGCTGTGTTGTGCCTGCGCCGCATGCTGCATGTGACGCGCCGTCGCTGACGCATGCAATTACTGCCCTTGGGACACACTGCTCCTAAGGGCTTTTTGCATGAAAAGGAGGCGTTCATATGACCGGTACGCCGCTGTTTACAGGCGTATGCACCGCGATGATTACGCCGTTTCGCGGCGGGCAGATCGATTATCCTGCCCTGGATGGGCTGCTGGAACGGCAGATCAACGCAAAGGTTGACGCGCTGCTGATTGCCGGCACCACGGGTGAACCCAGCACGCTCAGCGATGCGGAATGGGAGAGCCTGACCGCCCACGCGCTGACGCGCATCGCGGGCCGCGTGCGGGTGATCGTGGGCACGGGCAGCAACAATCTGCGCGTTACCCTGCGCCGCGCGCGCTTTGCCGCCGATCATGGGGCCGATGCGCAGTTGTGCGTGACTCCCTATTACAACAAGGCGACGCAGGCCGGGCTGCACGCCTATTTTACGCGCATCGCGGATGAAAGCGCGCTGCCGGTGATGCTCTATAACGTGCCTGCGCGCACGGGGCTGAACATGCTGCCCGAAACCTGCGAAAGGCTGGCGCACCATCCGGGCATGATCGGCGTGAAGGAGGCGGCGGACGATCTGGGGCAGCTTGCGCGCCTGACCGCCCTGACCCCGCTGCCTGTGTATTGTGGCAGCGATCAGTGGATGGCGCCCGCCCTGCGGCTAGGCGCGCGCGGGGTGATCTCGGTGCTGTCCAACCTGTGCCCCGAGGCCGTGCGCATCCTGTGCCAATCCCAGCAGAAGGGCTGCGAGCAGTCCGCCGCCGCGCAGCAGCGCCACTTGGCTGCGCTGACGGACGCGCTGTTCTGCGAGGTCAGCCCAAGCCCGGTCAAGTACGCGCTGTCGCTGCTGGGGCTTTGCCGTGCCGAGGTGCGCCTGCCGCTGGTGCCCCTGCAGCCAGGCAGCCGTGAAAGATTGCAGAGCCTGCTGGCCCGGCATGGGCTGCTGCCCGCATGACGGGGCTGCTGTTATTTGGCGCGGAGGGCCGCATGGGGCGCGAGGTGGCGGCGCTGGCGGCACAATACGGCTTTACGCTGGGGGAAAAGGCGGAGGCGGCGATTGATTTTTCGCATCCGGATGCGTTGGATGCGGTGCTTGACGCCGTGCTGGCGCGCGGCATTCCGCTGGTGAGCGGCACGACGGGCTATTCGCTTGCCCAGCAGCAGCAAATCCACGCGGCGGCGCAGCGTGTACCCATCCTGCGCTCGGCCAATTTCAGCCTGGGCGCGGCGGTGATGGCGCGGCTGCTGGCGCAGGCGGCAAGCAGCCTGCCGGGCTGGGACGGCGCGCTGATTGAGCGGCATCACGCGGGCAAAGTGGATGCGCCCAGCGGGACGGCGATTGCGCTGGCACAGGCCATGGCGCTGCCGCGGGAGGGCATCCTGTCCGTGCGCGGCGGCACGGTGCGCGGGCTGCATGAGGCAGGATTCTACGGCCCCGAGGAGCATTTGACCATCGTACACTGCGCCGAAAGCCGCGCGGTGTTCGCCCATGGCGCACTGCGCGCCGCCCGGTGGAGCATCGGCCGCCCGGCAGGGCTGTACGGCATGGAGGATATGCTGGAAACGGTGATATAAAAAAGCCCCGTCTGTGACGGGGCTTCAGCCTGTCGAAAAAGGGTGTTCGACAGGCTGCCGCTGAAGGTCAGCCTTACGGATCCAGCAGGCCGATAATCGCAATGCCCGCCACCGTAATAGCGATGGCCGCGTAGTGCTTCCAGCTCAGCTTTTCCTTGAGGAACAGGCGGCTCCACAGCACCGACACCGCGCAGTAGGAAGCGATGATGGGCGCGCTCATGGCCACGTGGGCCTTGTCCGCCAGGGCATAGATGTAGAAGAACTGGCCGATGGTCTCGCACACAGCGCCCAGATACTTGGGGCCTTCGCTGCGCACGGTCAGCTTTTCGCGCTTGACAAACAGCACGTACCCCCCCGCAAGCAGGCCGGCGACCAGGAAGGTCAGCTCGTAGGCCACGTTGGCAGAGCCTTCATCCAGGGTTTCCAGCACCAGGCTGTCGGCAAAGGTGCCTGCCGCGTCCAGCACGCAGTAGAGGATGGGCAGCAGCAGCGCCAGGAAGGACTTGGCGTATTTGCGGTTGCCCGCCTCCTGACGGGCGGCGCGCAGCTCGTCGTCCTCGGTGGCTTCCACCACGCCCAGCAGGATTACGCCGCCGGCCACCAGCGTGATGGCGATCAGCTGCAGCGCGCCCATATCGCCAAGCCCCGCCGTGATGAGGGTCAGAATGGCCACCAGCGCGCCGGAGGAATTGCAGATGGGCGAGGAAATGGAAAGCTCAATATAGCGCAGGCCGATATAGCCGATGGCCATGGATACGATGTAGAGCAGCGATACGGGCAGGTAGGTCAGGATGATGCTCAGGTTGATCTCTACGCCGTTTACGAAGATTTCGTAGCAGGCGTGCAGGCCCATCACAACGCCCACGGCCATGACCATCTTCAGGTAGGCGGTTTTATCGCCGCTCTCACGGCAGCCAATTTTGGAAAACAAATCCGAGCCGCTCCAGCACAGCAGGGCAGCCAGGGAATACCAGAACCACATGGTTGTATTTCTCTCCTTTTTGTCTGATGAAGATCCGTTTACTGCGCCCGCGCGCGGCTGAGGGTGATCAGGTGATATTGCGCCCGCGCGCCCAGCCGCACCGGCAGCCAGGTGGTGCCCACGCCGTTGGAAACCAGCACGGTGACGCCGTGCTCCTCAATTTCGCCCGAGCGGTAATGGTTGCCGTAGCGCAGCCCGCGCCGGCTGGCGGTATAGGGCGCAAAGCCCAGCAGCGTCACCTGACCGCCGTGCGTATGCCCGCACAGAGCCAGATCAAAAAACGGATCCCTTTGTACATTATAAGCGTCCTCCAATGCGTCGGGCGCATGGGGGGCGTAAATCACATAATCCGCGCCGCGCACCTGGGCGGCCACGTCCTGATAGTCGGGCTCACCCCAATAGCAATCGTCCGTGGCGCACAGGGCGATGGTATCCTCCCCGCTGCGCAGCGTCAGCGCGCTGTTGACCAGCGGGGTGACGCTTTTTGCCTGCATGGCGGCGCACAGCGCGTCTATATCGCCGTCCGCACGGTCATGATTGCCGATGACTGCGCACACGGCCAGGCGCGCGTGCAGCGGCGGCACGATGTGCCAGAATTCCAGGCTGTGGGCTGCGTCCTCGCCGTAATCCCCGCCCAGCAGGATGATATCGGCTTCCAGGGCGTTGAGACGCGCCGCCAGATCATTTACGCGCGCCGCATCCAGCAGCGCGCCGTAATGGATATCCGAGGCGTAGGCCAGCTTCAGCCCGCTCAGCGATCTTGGGACGTGCGCGGAGCTGATTTCGTGCCGCTCCAGCCGCAGCTGGCGCGCCGCGTAGATTGGATACAGCCAGCGCCGGGGACGCAGCGAGGCCATCAGAAGGCCCAGCCGCGAGGGCGTATGGGGTCGTTTTGCGGGCGTTTTCATGGGCGAATCAGCTCCTTTCCTATCATTGAATAGGGATATAATATCATAGCCGATTAAAAAGCGCAAGATGGCGAAAGCGGCGACAATTAGGCGGTGGCTTCGCCCTGACAGGACAGCGCCCGCAGCCGCGGCATATCCAGAATCTGAAAGCCGGAATCAACCTTTTGCAGCACGCCAAGGGAGCAGAGCGACTGCATAATGCGCTGCGCCTGCCGGTAGCTGACGCCCACGGACAGTGCCGCGTCGGTCAGGTATTCGCGGAAAACCCCGCCCTGCTGGGTGGTGAGGATGTAGGCGCGTAGGCGTTCGCGACTGGTATAGAGGGCTGAGATCATGTGCGCATCGCTGCTGCGCAGCAGCTTTTGCGCCAGTTCCTGCCCAATGCGGCTGACAAAGGACAGATTGCCCAGCAGCGCGACCCGGTTTTCACGCAGCGGCACCGCCACGCAGGAAAAGGCGCTGACGGTGTTGGTGGTTTTGGGGCTGGGCAGCAGCAATTCCACATCGCCCAGCACGCCGCTGGAGGCATAATAGCACAGGATGAGATGCCGCCCGTTGCGCGCGTTAACGCACACTTTGGCCGCGCCATCCAGCACAATATGAAAATACGTCGCGTCATCGCCTTGGCGCAGCACGGTTTCGCCCGGCTGATACTGCTGCACCCGGCAGCCGGTTAGGGTACGCGCATCCAGACCATAGCGGCTCAGGGCCGCGCGTGCCGAGGCGGTTAAGGCGATTGACTGCATCAGTATGGCCCCTTTGCCGCTATTGTACACCAATTTGCCCGCAAATACCATGACAAATGTCCTATGCGGAAAGCGCTGCCTGTCGTACAATAGGCATGTACGGGAGATGATGACAATGAGTATGCTGCTGGCGCTGCTGACGGGCGCGGTGATTTCCATCATGGTGTCCATCAACGGCGGGCTGACGGCCTGCGTGGGCGAGTACACCGCTGCGGTGGTGATCCATGTGGTGGGCACGGCCTTTGCGCTGATACTGTGCCTGATTCGCCGGGAAAAAATATTTGCCCGTCGGCATGCCCCTGCCTGGACCTATCTGGGCGGCGTAATCGGCGTGCTGACCACGTTCTTTAACAATTTCGCCTTTGGGCGCATCAGCGTAACCAGCCTGACGGCGTTAGGCCTGCTGGGGCAGACCATGACCGCCGCGCTGATGGACGGGCTGGGCTTGCTGGGCATGCCCCGGCGCGGCGTGGCCAAGTCCACCTGGATCGGCATGGGAATCTCCCTGATCGGCGTGGCGGTGATGCTGGACGCGTCCATTGCGGATACGGCGCTGGCGGTGATCGTATCCATTGCCGACGGTGTGACCAATGTGTTTTCGCGCACGGTGAACGCGCGGCTATCGCAAAAGGCCAGCGCGCTAACGGGATCATTTTTCAATCATTTAACAGGTCTTCCCTGCTGCCTGCTGCTGTGGCTGCTGGCGGGCGGCACGGCGCTAAAGGCCTCCGCCGCGCCCGCACCGTGGATGCTGTGCGGCGGCATGCTGGGCGTAACGGTGGTGCTGCTGCTCAATATCACCGTGCCGCGCATTGCGCCTTCCGCCTGACGCTACTGTCCTTCCTGGGCCAAATCTTCACCGGCCTTGCGATTGACCTGGCGCTGGGGCAGAATATCTCCGGCGGCCTTTTCTGGGGCGGCGTCATCTGCGCCGCAGGGTTTTTGGCGTCGATGCTAATAGAAATGCATAACAAAAAAGTAAAGCCATAATGGGTTAAACATCCTGCTGCAGCTCAGCGGCTTCCAACGGGAAATGGAAGCGTTGCATGCTTACCTGATCGCAAAATACGTTTTGCCGACAGGTGCTTAGGTGATAAATTGCTGTTGCGGCGAGCGTTTTTTGATAGCCTTCATCTTTGCGGAAAAACTGAAAGCCGTATTCTGAGTTGGTCCACAATTGCAGCTGTGCTGCAACGGCTTGATAAAACTGCACGCTTCCGCAATTGTTCCAACCATGATTGGCGATTTGAACGACGTCGCTGCGAAGATGACTGCCGTATTGTGAGAGAAGCTGCTCACTAAGTGAATCCGTCATATCGCCGGTGATCAGGATGCCTTTCCCCTGATATACGAAACGAACAACCAACGAGGTATCACCGATGGAATTGTATTGTGAGTTTGCATTAGGGGCGTAAAGAACATGTGCCTGAACGTTTCCAAAATGCAGCACATCGCCAGTGCGCGGGGAGCAGAGTGAAAAACGCTTAGAAAAGCAAGGCTTCTTTTGAAAATCTGCCGTGGGAAAAGTGCCTTTTATGCAATGGGCAGGTAAAGAACTACAGATGACACTGTTGATTTGCAGATGATTCAGAAAATCAGTGCCGGGCAGCGCGTCTAAAAAACGATGGTAATCTGCTGATTGATTTGGAATGAGGAAAGCGGCAATGGTTACATTGCTGCTTCCGACAAGCGCGCACATTTCATGATACATGCCGCGAAGTAGTGCGTCATGATCGTATTGTGCCCAGTCTTCATCTCGCCAACCGCCGCCGATAACGATCAATTGACTGTTTGGCAGGCGAAGGTAATAGGTTCTATCGGATACTGCGCTGGAAGCGATGATGAAATCGCTCATCTTGAAAGGGGGAAGCTCGGGTATTTGTACCGGCAAATAGGCATGCGACATGTGGATGCGATTACAGAAATAGTTTTTGACGACGCAGTCCATATGATATAGATCGGTGCTGGTCTTTGTTTTTCCATAATAAAATGTTTACCACCGTATTGAACAAGCCGATAGCGGCGGAGTAACTCATTTCGCCGTTGAGCAGTCCCAGTTCATATACATAGGTGGAAATAACCTGTGAACGCTCAAGATTTAGCGAATTTTGCAGCAGATATACCTTTTCAAAGCCCAAGGACATGATGCTTCCGCAACGCATGATCAGCATGATCATAATTGTGGGCAGAATGCATTTAAAGTGAATATGCCACATGATTTGCAGACGGTTTGCACCGTCGATTCGCGCAGCCTCAACTAACTCGGGGGAAACACCAGCCAGTGCGGAGATATAGATGATTGAGTCCCAACCGATATGCTGCCACAGACCGGAGATTACATAAATGGCGGGAAAAGCATTGGGAATCCCAAGAAAAGCTGTCCTTTTGCCGCCAAGCAGCGCGATGAGGTGGTTGATAATGCCGTTATTGCGATCCAGAAAGAGCTGCACCATGCTGCAAACAACCACGGTGGAGATAAAATGCGGCGCGTATGTAACCATCTGCACGGCTTTTTTAAAGCGCAGGTTGTGCAGCTCGTTAATGGAAAGTGCCAGAATGATCGAGGCGGGAAAAGTGAGCAGAGACAGCGAGGTAATGCCGAGGGTGTTGATCAGGATTCGCTTAAAGTCTGGATAGGTAATGAACTTCTTAAAATAGTACAGCCCAACCCAAGGACTCCCCGTGATGCCCTTTCGAGGGCTGAACTTGCGAAAAGCAATTTGGACGCCGTACATGGGCACATAGTTGAATAACCATAAATAAACGATAACCGGTATTAGCAGCAGATAAAGTTGCCAATAGCGCGTAAATGATTTCTTTATTCTTCTCCAAGTGCGCTGCTGCATGGCTGCGCTGCTGCTTTTCTGGTGCATGGAAAGTGCGGCCTCCATATTCCTAAGTGTTTTGAATTTGTACACGATGAAACTGTGCTGTTCTCATGGCACATGCGATATGAACAAAGCAATTATAGAGGGTAAATTTTCAAAAAGTAAATAGCAATAATCTGACTTTTCATTGAACAAATGCGACAAAAATACCATATTAAACATCTTTGACAGCGCTGGAATGAAAAATGATATAAAAACAGCGCGGACAATTAAACCGACAAAGTGGCGGTTTAACCGTCCGCGCGATTGCTGCGCAGCGATAATAACAGTGTAGTTTTTATCAGGATTGACAGGCAAAAGGTTATGCTTCTACTACCTCGCACCCATACAGGCCGATATCGCCGCCGCCCCAGGATGATTCCAGGCACAGGGTAAGGCGGGATGCGCCATCGGGCAGGGGGATATGCAGCAGCGCCTGGTGGGAAAGCAGCTTCAGGGCTGTGGGGCCATCGGGCATTTCGCAGATCAGGGTAGCCTCGCGCAGCAGCGGGGCGGGCATCTGCAGCGGCGGATCGTCCGCAAACGCATGCGTGCGCATGGCGAAGGTTTGGTATTTCTTGCGGGGAGAGATGCTCTCTCGCGAAAAATCAGGATCCAGCGCCAGCCGCAGCGCCTGACGGTGCGCGGGGGCGGGCAGCGTGATGGTCAGCCGCGTGCCCGCGGGCAGCAGAATGCGGTTTTCAACGCCCGCGTGCGGGCGCTCCCAGCCGTTTTGCAGGATGGCCAGCTGCTCGGGCGGCAGATCGATCTGCGTCGGCGCGGGGCTGCGCGTAAGGCCGGGCAGGTAGCAGCCGTCGTCCATCAGGCGCCGCTGCAGCTCGGCCATATGATCCTGATAAATGCCGCGCGGATCGCACGCCTTTTCCACGGCCAGCGCGGCGGCGGTGCCGGCGGCTTGGCCCATCAGCGAGCAGGTGGCCATCACGCGTGTGGAGCTCATGGCCAGGTGGGAAGCGCTGATGTTGCGCCCGGCGAACACCAGGTTATCGATGTTGCGCGAGTACAGGCAGCGATAGGGGATGGGATAAGGCGCGTTGACGGGCAGATGGTGCGAGGAGTAGCCCGGCGCGTAAAAGCCCGCGGGCAGGTGATTGTCCATTGTCCAGCCGCCGTAGGCCACTACATCGGGGAAGGGGCGGCCGGTGGACAGATCCTGCTGGGTGAGCATATAGTCCCCCTCGTAGCGGCGGCTTTCGCGCTTGCCGGGCAGGAAGCCCACCCATTCCAGCTCCCAATTATCCGCGCCGTGATCGCCGTGGTTTTTGATATGATCCCACACGCCAAAGGCGATTTTGAGCAGCTCCATGTTCAGCGTTTGCGTGTCGGCAATGGTATCCTGCTCGCCGCCCAGCTCGATCCACCAGAAGTTCACGCCCGTGCCGATGAAATCATGGTTCTTGTCCATCATGCTGGCGTCGTCGGGGTAAACGTTTGCCCACTTGGGCGGGATGAACGGGCAGGGATGATCGGTCTGCCGGGCTTCGATCAGGCAGGAATTGCCCATCGTTTTGCGGTCAGCCTGCGCGGGAGCCTCGGATTCGCCCAGATCGTTTTGCCCTTCGCGGCCCACGCGGTAGGCTGCGCCGCACAGCGGGGCCAGGATGCTGTCGCCCGAGCAATCCAGAAAGATCTGCGCTTCCACGGTGTGGAAGGCATAGGTATTCAGCTGCCAGCCGGTAACAGACGTGATGCGGCTGCCCGCAGTTTGACAATCCAGGCAGGAGCAGTTGAGCAGCAGGGTGATGTTCTTTTCCGCCATCACGGCCTGCAATAGCACGCTATCCCAAAGGGAATAGTTCATGGTGGGATTGCGGTAGATGTTTTCCAGCTCCAGCTCCTGCAGGATGCCCGTTTCGCGGTTCCCTGCCGGCCGCGCCGCGGATCCACATGCGGATCTCGCTGCTGGCGTTGCCGCCAAGCACAGGGCGATCGTGCATCAGCACCACCCTGGCACCATGGCGCGCGGCGGAGATGGCGGCAATCATGCCGGCCATGCCGCCCCCGATGACGCAGATATCGGCCTGATGGCGGATGGCGTTATTCATGCTTAGCATATGCTTGTTCCTTTACGGCAGCGGAGAGATCACGCAGCCGCTTCATCACATCGTTGGCGCCGCGGCCAAAGTAATCGTGCAGAGCAATGTATTCCTGATACAGCGCGTCGTAGGCGGCGGCCTGGCTGGCGTCGGGCTGATAGCGGATATCGCTCAGGCAGCTCATGCGCGCGGCGGCCTCGTCCAATTGATCGTAGCCGCCCTTTTGCGTGCCCGCCGCACAGGCGGACAAAATGGCCATGCCCACGGCCGGGGTAGGCAGGGGCTTGGAAATGTAGAGCGGGCGCTGAATGATATTGCTTAGCAGCTGCATGAACAGGGGGTTTTTGTAGGATATGCCGCCGCTGACATGCAGGGCGCGGATGGGCACGCCCGCGCGCTCGTGCGCATCGATGATGCAGCGCAGGCCAAAGCCCAGCCCCTCCATCAGCGCGCGGTAAATTTCCTCGGGGCGGGTTTGCAGCGTCATGCCCAGCAGCATGCCGCTCAGGCGCATATCGGCCAGGCAGGAACGGTTGCCGTTCCACCAGTCCAGGCAGATCAGCCCGCTTTCGCCCGGGCGCAGGCGCGCGGCGCGGCGAGAAAGCTCCTCATGCGCGGAGATGTGCGCATCCTGCGCGGCGCAAAGCACTTCCTCGGGCGCGCAGCGGCTGACAAACCAACCCAGCAGGTCGCCGAAGGCCGCCTGACCGGAGGCATAGCCGTACAGACCGGGCAGGGTGTTGTCCAGCATGATGCTGGTGGTGCCTTCTACGGGCAAAAATTGGGAATAGCACAGGATCATGGCGGAGGACGTGCCGGCTGCCAGCGCGGCGGGGCCGGGGCCTGTGATGCCCAGCGCGGGCAGGGAAGCCATGGCGTCGGGATGCGGGGCGGTGACGGCGATGCCCGCGGGAAGACCCAGCCAGGCAGCCTGACGCGCGGTCAGATAGCCGCTGACCGTGCCGATATCGATGAGCCTTCCGCGCACCTTGGCGCCGATCATGCCGGCCAGGCGCGGATCGGCATAACGCAGCAGCGGCGGATAGCCCACGCCCTCGCGGTACTGCGCCTTGTGCGTTGCCAGCGAGCGCGCCAGGTTCTCATTGCCGGTAAGCCGCTGCGTCAGCCAGTCGCCGACCTCCAGAAAGCGGTCGGCCGCGTCAAACACATCGGGCGCCTCGCGCAGCACCTGCCACACCTTGGGAAAAAACGCCTCGGGGGACAGCCTGCCGCCCACGCAGGGAAGCAGCTCCGGGTCATGCTCGCGCATCAGCTCGGTCAGCCGCGCGGCCTCCCACTGCGCGGCATGGTGCTTCCACAGCTTGATATAGGCGTGCGGATTGCGCTCGAACCGGGGATCAAAGCACAGCGGCGTTCCGGCCTTATCAACAGGCAGGGGCGTGCTACAGGTAAAATCCATGCCCATGCCGATGATATCCGCGCGGTTGATATCGGACTGATCCAGCACGCCGTGCACGGTGGCATGCAGGCCGTCCAGAAAATCCTGCGGGTGCTGCAGGGCATAATCGGGGGGCAGGGGCGTGCCGCAGGGCAGGCGCTCGGACATTACGCCGTGGGCATAGGGACATTCGGATTCAGATAGCACCGCGCCGTCGGATACGCGGCACAGCACGGCGCGGGCGGACTGGGTGCCAAAATCAACGCCGATGGTATAGGTTTGCTTCATAAAAAGTGCTTAGCCCTTTACGCCGGAGGTGGCGATACCTTCAACAAAGTATTTTTGCCCAACGATAAACAGGATGACGACCGGCACGATGGCGCTGGTGGCGGCGCCCATGGTGAGGTTATGCTCCTTGAATTCATCGAGCATGTACCACTGAATATTCTGCGATACGGTGTACAATTCCTTCTTGACCAGGAAAATCAGCGGCGCCATGTATTCGTTCCAGCTGCTGATGAAGGCCAGGATGATCAGCGACATCAGCGCGGCCTTGGTCAGCGGCAGCATGATGCGCAGGAAAATGCGCAGATGCCCTGCGCCGTCGATCTTGGCGGCTTCAATCAGATCGTTGGGCAATCCCATATAGAACTGCCGCAGCATGAAGATGGACGTGGCGCCAAAGAAGGCGGGCAGAATGATGGCCCACAGGTTGTTGTACAGGCCAATGGTCTTAAACAGCATAAAGCGGGGGATGATGGTCAGCTGGCTGGGCACCATCATGGAGGACAGGAACAGCATGAATACGACCTGCTTGCCCTTAAAATTGATCTTGGCAAAGGAATAGGCCGCCAGGGAGGAGATGAACATCTGCCCGATGATGCTGAACAGCGCGATATACAGCGTGTTGGCAAAGGCGCGCAGCATGGAGGCTTCTTCGTTCATCCATACGGTGGCGTAGTTTTGCCACTGGACCCTGGCAGGCAGCCAGTGGAAGGGCCGGGCAAATACCTCCGGCGCGGTTTTGAGCGAGGAGAGCACCATCCATACCAGCGGAACGACAAACAACACGGCGATGAGCGAAACAACGATGGTGCGCACGATGGCGGCCGCTCTTTCATTCTTTTTCATGGGGCGTTCTCCTTTCTTTAATAATGAACCCACTTCTTCTGTCCCCAGAAGTTGAGCAGGGTAATGACGAGAATGAGCACGAACAGCACCATGGACTGCGCTGCGGCATAGCCAAACTTGTAGCTGCCAAAGGCGTTGCCGTAGATTTCCACCACCATGGAGGTGTTGGCGTAGGAGGGGGAGCCCATGGTCATGATGTTGACGGAGGAGAAGATCTTGAATACTGCGATCATACGCACGATGACCAGATAGAAGGTGGTGGGGGATACCATAGGCAGCGTGATGTAGAAGAACTTCTGCATGCCGGTGGCACGGTCGATGTCGGCGGCCTCGTACAGACTGGTGGGCACGCTTTGCAGCGCGGACATGTAGATAACCAGCTCATAGCCCACGGCCGTCCAGACGACCATTACGATGATGGGGATTTTGTTCAATTGCAGGCTTACAAACCATTGCGGCGGGGTCTTAATGCCCA
>ERZ857757.645-NODE-645-length-33910-cov-23.614592_pt1 | contig 33910 bp, 36 predicted proteins | sample MGYA00519764_ERZ857757 | MGnify/ENA primary metagenome ERZ857757 (study PRJEB31778, sample SAMEA3449359) | human gut metagenome | biome: human gut; feature: human-associated habitat; material: faeces | place: United Kingdom | collected 2010/2012 ...
TCGCCGTCAACGTCTCCGACGAGGAGATCCTGGCCGCCCAGCGGCTGCTGGGCCGCACCTGCGGCGTGTTCGGCGAGCCTGCCGGCGTCACCGGTGCCGCGGCGCTGAAGAAGGCCTGCGAGCAGGGACTGATCCCCCACGACGCCACCGTGGTGTCCGTGGTCACCGGCAACGGACTGAAGGACGTGGCCAACGCCATCAAGTCCGCCGGTGAGCCCATTCACATCGAGCCCGACCTGGATCTGATGGTCGAGGAGTTCAAGAAGCGCGGCGTCACCGTGGAGTAAAATGCATCATTCCCCGGCAAATGCACAGCATTTGCCGGGGATTTTCTCTTGCCAATCCATCGGGAATGTGGTACAATAGCTTCCATAATACAGCTCATATAGCCCCGCGAGAATGGCGCGGGGCGTTTCTACGGAGCCGCCGACGGCTCTGCTATGGGTGTTTCGATGCACGACATCGGAGCATCCATTTTTATTTTGCTTGCAGGAGGTATCTCACCATGACACAGGTCTTACGCGGCAATATCGTCCACGCGCCCGCCATGGGCCGCCTGGACATTCTCGAGCACGGCTGCCTGGTGCTGGAGGACGGCATCATTACCGGCCTTTATCCCGATCTGCCCGCCCATCTGGAGGGCGCGGAGGTTCGCGATTTCGGCGACCGCATCATCATGCAGTCCTTCGCGGATATGCATCTCCATGCGCCCCAGTACCCCATGCTGGGCATGGGGATGGACCTGCCGCTGCTGGACTGGCTGAACACCTACACGTTCCCCACGGAGGCGCGGTTCGCCGACCTGGACTATGCCCGCCGCGTCTACCGTCGGCTGGCTACAGACCTGATCACCAACGGCACTACCCGCGTCTGTATGTTCTCCTCCCTCCACACCGGCGCGACCCTCGTCCTCATGGACGAGCTGGAGCGCGCCGGCGTCACCGGCTATGTGGGCAAGGTCAACATGGACCGCAACGGCCTGCCCGGCAAGCTGCAGGAGACGACGGAGGAGTCCGTGGCCGAGACGCTCCGCTGGCTGGACGCCTGCCATTTTGATCACGTCAAGCCCATCCTCACGCCCCGCTTCACGCCCAGCTGCACCAACGAGCTCATGGCCGAGCTGGGCCGTATCGCGGCGGCAAGAGGGCTGTACGTCCAGTCCCACCTGTCCGAGAGCACCAACGAGATCGCCTGGGTGAAGGAGCTGCACCCCGAGTGCAGCCAGTATTGGGAGACATACGACAAGTACGGCCTTTGGAAGGACCACACCCTCATGGCCCACTGCGTCTGGTCCGACGAGCGCGAGCGCGCCGCCATTCGTGACGCCGGTGTGGTGGTGGTCCACTGCGGTGACTCCAACGTGAACATCTGCTCCGGCATCTGCCCCGTCCGCCGCATGGTCAACGAGGGCCTGTGGGTCACCCTGGGCAGCGATATCGCCGGCGGCGCCCAGCTGCCCATGTACAAGGTCATCACCATGTCCATCCGCACCTCCAAGGCCCGCCGCGTCACCGATGAGCAGCACCCCGAGTTCCTGACTGTGGCCGAGGGCTATTACCTGGGCACCACCTCCGGCCACAAGTATTTCGGGGCAGGGGAGGGCTTCGCCGTGGGAGATAAGCTCCACGCCGTGGTCATCGACGACGGCGACTTCCCCGAGGCCGCCCATCCCCTGAACGTGGAGGAGCGCTTCGAGCGCGCCATCTACATGACCCACCGCCACAACATCGTCTCCGTCTGGTCCGACGGCCGCGAGGTCGTCCGCAGATAAAGTGAAAAATGACCGGGTATCCCGGTCATTTTTCGTTTTCCATGCCAGAATTATTCAAAAAACCCTTGTCAAATAGGAAATCTTTGTTATAATGAAACCAAGCGACAGGATGGCAGAGGTACCTCTGCATTTGCGTTTTAGCAAGCTTAAAACGATGGTCCCTGCGGAAATCTAAAGAAATCGGGGTAGAAACAATGAAAAAATTGTTGGCAACCATACTGGCGCTGGTGTTGGCGCTGGGACTGTGCACAAGCGCATGGGCGGCGGAGAAATTTATAGGTTCGGAGACCGAGCTGAAAGATGCGATTAGTAGCGTGAATGATGGAGATGTTATAAAACTATCGACTGATGTAACTATAAGCGAGAAGATTACTATTAGCAAAAATATTCTCTTGGATTTGGGAACGCATACCCTGACCAGCGAGTTTGCTCCAACAGCCGAGGATTATGCATTGGTTGCTGAGGGTAACGTTACAATTCAGAATGGTTCTATTGTAACGACTAAGGATAAGGCGAGAGCTGTGAATAATAGCAAGGGCAATTTAAATCTTGAGAATGTGATTATAACGGCTAAGGGGCAGGTGGGTGTAGGTAATAGCGCTACAAGTGGAAATGTTAGTATTAAGAATTGTAAAATCAATTCGGAAACCGCGTATGCTGTAGCAAGCTTTGCAAAGAATGCAAATGTGGTCATGGACATCAACAAAAGCGAAATGAGTGGAGCTTACGGAGCGTTTTATCACAACGGAACAGCATCTGGGTTGACGCTTTCTGTGACAGAAACGACCATGTCTTCAGAAAATGGTGAAGGTATGTACCTTGCTGGTGACGCGGTGACAACGCTGTCCAACTGCACAATCACAGGCGCAACAGGCGTTGAAATTCGCGCAGGCAAGTTGACTGTAAATGGTGGTTCGATCACAGGAACAGCGACGCCGATCGGCGCGGCACCTAACGGCAATGGTTCTACAGTGACCGGTGCGGGTATCGCGGTGTCTCAGCATACGACGATGCTGCCGCTGACGGTGACGGTCAACGGCAGTAACGTAAAGGGTTATTCTGCTTTCTATCAGGTGGATACCCTTGCGGAAATGGAAGACAATGCGGGAAACAAGCAGTTTACGGGCGAGCAGGTCGCCGAGGCTGTCGCTAAAATAACGCTTAGCGTAAACGGAGGTGTCTACACGGCGACCGGAGAGGATGGCAAAGCCGTGTACAGCGAAAACAAGACAGGTTTTGTTTCCGGCGGCACGTTCTCTAATAGGGTAGATCCGACCTATCTTGCCGATGGATTGAAGTACGAGGTCTGCGCCGGCGGTAAGTACAGCTATTACAGCGACTTTGATTCCGCTGCCGCAGCTGCTGCGGCAGATGGGCATGAAGTAATAAAGGTTGGCAACAGTGGCACTGGTGTTGTCCCCTTCTATATCGACTACGCCGATGGCACCGGTGTGAAGCCGAAGTTGTGGATGTCGAAAGATAATTTTGAACTGCCTACGCCTACGCGCAGCGGCTATACCTTCAAGGGTTGGAAGATCGCTTTGCACGAAGGAGAGCAGATACCTGGATTTACCGGCACCTATACCAGCGAGCAGGTGAAGGACATTGTTTTTGCGGAAGCCGCCACGGACGGAGGAGCAATCAACCGCTTCAGCGATGGCGCCTATCTCACCGCGGTCTGGTCCGCCAACTCCTATTACTACTACCACCCCACCACCGACACCAAGACCGACACCACCAAGGGCTCGCCCAAGACCTTTGATGCGGGTGTGGGTATCTACGCCGTGACGGCTCTGCTGTCCGTGTCCGGTATGGCGTGGGCCGGCAAAAAGCGGCACTAAGTCAACAAAAAAGAAAGCCCGTACGGGCTTTCTTTTTTGCTTCGCCGGCAGACAGAAAAGCGGCCGCCATCAGGCGGTCGCTTTCTTGATAATGATCTCGTTCTCCATCAGGTCGATCTTCTCGATCTGCCCATTTACCACCGTGGGGATGCCCATGATATCGGTGAACACCAGCTGCCCATCCTTCTGTGTCACGGACGCCACGTTTTTGCACACCGGCTGCCGTTCCGCCGTCCATACTGTGGAAAGACACATCGTTTATTCCTCCCCTTTCAGGATCCGCAGGGCCTCCGCCAGCTTCTCGTTGCCCACGGTCAGGTCCACCACTGCCTCGTGCAGCAGCTGCGCGGCCTCGCCCTCTACGCTGTGGGCCAGCTCGTGCAGCTCCTCGGCGTGGTGCTGGTTGTGCGTCACCATGTACGCCAGCAGCGCCACCGTCTCCTCCGGCGAGTGGTGCTCATGCGTATGCCCGTGATCATGCCCATGCTCATGGGTATGGGCGTGTGTGTGCGGTGCGTCTGCACCGGCATGATCGGCCGAATGTACGGCCGCTTTCTCGTCAATCGTACACATATCCGCACCTCCGTTTTTTTCTGTGCTCATTCTACCACGGCGGCGCTGAAAAGTCAATTTTCCTCCCCAAATCGTCAAAAAACCGACGATAACAGACATATCTCCTGAAAGTGTCCGAAATCTGTGCAAACAACACAATTTCATTGACAAATTTTCTGCAATTATGTATAATTTTACTGGATAATACTGCGCGTTCCGTGCAGCAGGGAGGACCGCGATCCGCTGAAGCAGAAGTACGATATGGACAAGCCCCGATACGAGTATAACAAGTGAGGCGATACCCTTGAGCGAACACAGTCATACCCACACCCATGTGGACGAGAACGGCCGGGTCTATGAGCACAGCCACGGCCACCACCATTCCCATGCCCAGACCAAAGCCGTGCTGAACCGGCTGAGCCGGGCACAGGGCCATCTGGATGCCGTGCGGAAGATGGTGGAGCGCGGCGAGGACTGCGCCGAGGTGCTGGTGCAGCTCAGCGCGGTGATCTCCGCGCTGAACGGCACGGGCCGCGCCATTCTCAAGGATCACATCAGCCACTGCATCGTGGATGCGGTGGAGGCCGGTGACCAGGAGGCCATCCAAGCGCTGAACGAGGCCATCGACCGCTTTATGCGGTAGCGCTCTGGACACCGGCGGCAGAATGTCTGAATACCGCCCTGCGGCATTGACAGCGGCAGGGCGGGGGACTATACTAAACGTGAGTGACAGAGAGGGAGGAAGACTATGATTTCCGGCATCGTCTACACATCCAATTCCGGCTACACGGCGCAGTACGCCCGTCTGCTGGGCGCCGCACTGGATCTGCCCGTGACCGACGCCAAGTGGGGCGCCGACCCCCATCCGGGCAGGGCGGTCATTTACCTGGGCTGGCTCATGGCCGGCAAGGTCCAGGGATATGCGAAAGCGGCCAAAGAATTTGATATCCGCGCCGTCTGCGCCGTGGGCATGGGTCCCGCCAGTCAGGCCGGAGCCGAGAAGGTCCGGGCCAAGATGGGCATTCCGGCGGAGGTGCCGGTATTCACCCTGCAGGGCGGCTTCGATATCAACAAGCTGCACGGACCCTATAAGTGGATCATGCAGCTGAAGTGCAAAGAGATCCGCAAAACGCTGGCGGGGAAGACCAGTCTCAGCCCCGCCCAGCAGCTGACCTACGACATGGCGACCAAGGGTGCCAGCGCCGTCAGCGCGGAGAACCTGGCACCGATCATCGACTGGTATAAAACGAAGGAGGGCTGACCATGAGGAAGTTTTTACACATGGCGGGCGGTATCGCCAAAAAGACGCTGGCCACTACTGCAAAGCTGGCGAAGAAGCTGGCGCACATCGTATTGCAGGCTGCCGGCGCGGCGGTGTCCGCCGTGGGCAGGGCTGTGAAGGGCCTGCTGGGCAAGGCGGCCTGCGGCGTGGGCAAAAAGGTACAGAAGTTCATTCCGCCGGTGTGCAAGGTCGTGATGATCGTGTCCGGCGCGGTGGCGCTGCTGTCCTGCGTGGGCTGGCTCATCAGCCGCAAAAAATTCGCGTAAGCGAAACGCGTATACCACAGGGAGATGCACGGACCGTGCATCTCCCTTAAACAAGGCCCCGCGTTTCCCACGCACCGCGCAGGGAAGGGCGGGGGAGAGCAAAGGAGATCTGAGCAAGTATGAAGAAAAAGGCATTCAAAGCGGAGAGCAAGCGCCTGCTGGACCTGATGATCAATTCCATCTACACCCACAAGGAGATATTCCTGCGGGAGATCATCTCTAACGCCTCCGACGCTATCGACAAGCTGTGCTACCTGAGCCTGACGGACGACAAGGTGGGCTTGACTCGGGACCAGTTTGAGATCAAACTGTCCATCGATAAGGAGCGCCGCCTGCTGACCGTCAGCGACAACGGCATCGGCATGAGCCAGGAGGAGCTGGAGAACAACCTGGGCGTCATCGCCTCCTCCGGCAGCCTGAAATTCCGCCAGGAGGTGGCGGGTGACGAGAGCGCCGATACCGACATCATCGGCCAGTTCGGCGTGGGCTTCTACTCCGCTTTCATGGTGGCCGACGAGATCACCGTCATTACGAAGAAATACGGCGAGGACCAGGCCTGGAAGTGGCAGTCCACCGGCGTGGATGGCTATACCATTGAGCCCTGCGAGAAGGATACGGTGGGCACCGATATCATCATGCACATCAAGCCCGACACCGAGGAGGAAAAGGACGAATACAGCCAGTACCTGCGGGAGTACCCCCTGTACAAACTGGTGAAGAAGTATTCCGACTATATCCGTTTCCCCATCCGTATGCTCATGCCGCACCCGGAGCTGAAGGAGGGCAGCACCCAGGAGAACCCCGAGTACGAGGAGAAGTTCGAGTGGGAGACGCTGAACAGCATGGTGCCCCTGTGGCAGCGGAAGAAGGCCGATGTCAAGAAGGAGGAGTACGACGAGTTCTATCAGCAGCGCTTTGCGGATAGCCAGCCGCCGTTGAGTGTTATCACCGTCTCTGCCGAGGGCGCCGTGACCTATAAGGCCCTGCTGTTTATACCGGAGAAAGCGCCCCTGCGCTACTACTCCGAGGAGTTCGAGGGCGGGCTGCAGCTGTACTCCACCGGCGTGATGATCATGGACAAGTGCAAGGAGCTGCTGCCCGAGTGCTTCAACTTTGTCCGCGGTGTAGTGGAGTCCCCGGACCTGAACCTGAATATCTCCCGTGAGCTTTTGCAGCACGACCGCCAGCTGAAGCTCATCGGCGCCAACCTGGAAAAAAAGGTCAAGGCTGAGCTGGAGCGTCTGCTGCGGGACGAACGCGAGAAGTATGAGTCCTTCTGGAAGTCCTTCGGCCGCCAGATCAAGCTCAGCGCCATGGACAACTACGGCGAGAAAAAGGATATGCTTCAGGATCTGATGCTGTTCTATTCCTCCACCGAGAAAAAGCTGGTGACGCTGGACGAGTACGTCTCCCGTATGCAGGAGGGCCAGAAGTACATCTACTTTGCCTCCGGCGACACGGTGGACGCTGTGGACCACATTCCTCAGACGGAACTGCTGAAGGACCGGGGCATGGAGATACTCTACTTTACCGACAAAGCCGACGAGTTTCTGTCCGATATCCTGAGGTCCTATAAGGATAAGCCCTTCCGCTCCGCCACCGACGGCGATCTGGACCTGCCCGGCGAGAGCGAGAAGCAGGAACAGGACGAGCAGCAGTACAAGGAGGCCTTTGCCTTTATCAAGGAGGCCCTGGGCGGTCAGGTGAGTGAGGTCAAGGCCTCCGCTCGTCTGAAGACCCACCCGGTCTGCCTTTCCAGCGGTGAGGGCGTTACCTTCGAGATGGAAAAGTACTTCACGGCTGCCCAGCCGGAGCTGGGGCTCAAGGCCAAGCGCATTCTGGAGATCAACGTGGATCACCCCGCCTTCCTGACCTTCGAAAAGACCCGGCTCACCGACCCGGAGAAAGCCAAAAAGTTCGCCCAGGTCTTCTACAATCAGGCACAGCTGATCGCCGGTCTGCCCATCGACGATCCTACCGCCTACACCGACCTGCTCTGCTCCCTGTGGCAGTAGATCATCAGAAAAAGAATGACCGCCGTGAGGCGGTCATTCTTTTTCCAAAACGACAAAAAATACGGCGCAAATAGTTGCAAAAATAGTTGAAAAATGCTAAACTATAAATAGTGTGTGAACCAGCAAGACCCACGACCCAAATCCGGGGAGAAGTCCCCATTGAGAAGGAGTTTTGCCCATGAAAGACTTGAAGCACCTGATCTGGTTTGAGGACCTTTTGCAGCAGGCCAACAACGAGTTGGTCCAGCGCGCCGCGGCGGAGGGCCAGCTGGCTCTGGGATATAACTGCTACTATATACCCGAAGTGCTGCTGAATTTGCCAGGCTGCTTTTCCAGCCGCCTTCGGGCCCCCAACAGCGGCACCGCAGAGATCGCGTCCTACTACATGACAAACCGCAACTGTCCCTATGTCCGCTGTATCCTGGAACGGGCCATCGAGGGCGGCTTCAACTATCTGAACGCTCTGTTCGGTGCGGAGGGCTGCGCCGCCATGGAGCGCATGGAGGAGCATTTCGCCCTGCTGAAGCCGGTGAAGAACGACCGCTTCATCACCACCATCATCGACCCACCCATGAAAGGCGACCGGACCAGCCTGGATTACTACAAGGCACAGCTGAAAGCAAAGGTGCTGGACGCCCTGCGCGACAGCTTCGGCGTGGACACCTCCGACGATGCGATTCGTGCCGCCATTGAAAAGCACAACCGTCTCTGCCGGGTCATCACGGAGATCGGCGACCTCCGTAAGGCGGAAAACCCGGTCATCACCGGCTATGAATACCACGTCATCGTCCTGGTGAGTCAGGTCTGTCCCCACGACCTGATTTTGCCGTATCTGGAGGAGACGCTGGCGGAGCTGAAAACACGCCGGCCGGAGGCGGAATTCCCCTTCCGTGCCCGTGTCGTGTTGGCCGGAAGCGAGATCGACGACCCGGAATTTACCAAGCTGCTGGAGAGCTGCGGTGCTATGGTGGTGGCAGATCGCTATTGCTTCGGCACCTTCCCAGGCCGGGAGGAGATCGAGATCCACGGCGGCGAGACGGCCTTCGACGCGGTATGTCGGCACTATCTGCATCACAACCAGTGCGTCCGGTTTATGGACGGCGCCAAGATCGACCAGCGGCACAGTGAGCTGCGCCGTCTGGCGGAGGACTACGGCGCCGACGGGATCATCTACGAGAGCATGAAGTTCTGCGAGTTCTGGAGCTATGAAAAGGTGCTGGCCAGCCACGTGCTTCAGCAGGAGATGGGCATCCCCTGCTGCACCATCGAGAAGGAGTACACCCTGGGCAGCGTCGGTCAGCTGCGTACCCGCTTCCAGGCCTTTGTCGAGAGTCTGGAGATCAAAAAGCTGGGCCATAAGGAGGTGTGACCATGGTACTGAAGCAGTGGACAAATGCCGTCATCGGCGTGATCGATAAAAAGCTGGAACGCTTTGACCCCAAGTGGCAGGCAGCTAACGGCAAGGGCGGTCTTCGCAGCCGCTATGAGGATAAGACCGGTATCGCCCGCCACCGGGAGTGGCGCGGTGTGAAGGATACCTTTGTGGACTACACCGCCTGGCTGAACAACCTGCTGGCCATGGGCAAAATGGTGGCCTCCGCCCCGGTGCCGATCCTCAAGGGCTTCTGGGAGTACCGTTGGATGGGCTCCTATCTGGGCACCTTCGCCTTTATTGACCGTCTCTTCGAGGGCTACCGGGAGGACGAGCTGAAGATCGCCCACATGAATATGCACTGTATCGTCAGCAGCCTCACGAAAAAGATCGCCCTGGTCCTGGCCAACGACAAGCGTCTGGGCGGCGGAAGGGACAGCGACAACATCGTTCCCATGGACGAGGTCATGCCGCCCCTGTTTATGACCGGCTTCCCTGGCCTGATTCCCATCCCCATCCAAACACTGCCGGAGTTCATTATATGTGACATCGACCAACACCTGGAGCCCTACTACATCGATGTGGCCGAGTCCTTCGGCTTGGCCGCCGACGTCTGCTCACGCTGCTCGGCGGAGACCGGCGTTGCCATCGACGACGATTTCCCCATTGTGGGCCGCGCCGTTCTGACCACCAATATGCCCTGCAACGCCAGCGAGGCCACCTCCATGTTCCAGCGCCGCCGCTTTGGTCTGCCGGATTTCCCCGTTACCATGGCCATGATCCACAACGAGCCCGGCGCGCACCCCTATTCCACCCAGGTCCTCCGGGATGCCATCGCCTTTATTCAGGAGAACTACGGCGTCAAGTACGACTGGGAGGCCCTGTTCGCCCGCGCTGAGCACATGAACGAGCAGAACCGCATCGAGCTGGAGAAATGGGAGCTGTTCAAGACGCCTTACTCCGCCCTCTGCGGCATTGCCGAGAGTCTGTATCGGTTATATTCCTGGGCTTCCGTCAACGGCCAGGAGGACCAGTTCACTAAAAACGACCGCAAGGTGCTGAAGCTCATGCTGGAGGCCTACGAACGGAAGCATGAGCCTTTCGGCGGTACTACCCGCCACCGGGCATTCCTGTGGGGGCCCTCCGCGGTGTATTACACAGATTTCCCCACCTGGGTCCAGAACTGCTGGGGCATCAATATCGTGCTGAATATGGACTCCACCATGGGCCATAATATGATCTCCACCACCGACCCGGAGCAGGCCATTCAGGACCTGGCCCTCTTCTCCGAAAAGGGCGTCATGCGCCACCATGCCGTGGGCGGCTGGGACAATGTCAACGCTGTGTGGGAGTGGGCCAGCAAGTTCAACTGCGACATGGTCATCTTCAATGACAATGTGGCCTGTAAGGGCATGAACGGCGTCCACGCTCTCATGGAGGAGCAGGCCCGTGACCTGGGCTTCCACTTCATATTCCTGGAGCACGACCTGGAGGATTGCCGTACCATCTCCCGCCGGGATATGCGGAACACTATCAACAAATACATGACCGTCGTACTGAACGAGGTACCGCTGGATCCCACGCTGGTGGACTTTGACGACAGTCTGGCCTGGTAAGGAGGGAGACATATGAAATTCGCAGCTAAACTGCTGAAAAGCCTGCTCATCACGGCAGCGCTGCTGTTTGCGGGCACGTTCACCATCTATTATCTCAATCTGGAGAACAAGCTGATCTACAAGGTCATTTATCCTCTCCTGCAAAAGCACTACAACAGCCAGCAGCGTGACCGCCGCATTTGAAAAGAAGAAAAGGATACCCGCCCTCCGGCGGGTATCCTTTTGTGCAAAAGGCCGTCCTTCGATGGACGGCCTTTCGGCACACGAACAAAAAAGAACGGCCCTGTGGGCCGTTCTTTTGCCTGTGGATAGGGGAGAGGGCTCACTCCGTGGTGTGATGCTCCTTGCCGAAGTGCAGCTCGCGCATACCCTCCACCTCGTCGCAGATGGCCTTCAGGTTGCAGGAACCGCAGTCGGTAGGCATTCCCTCCAGGATCTTCGTCAGGCTCATGGTGATGTCCTTGACTGTCTTGGCGTTCCTGGTCAGCGCCGCGTAGTCCGCCTCCGGCGCGGTGATAAACAGCAGCTTCACCGCCAGAATGTTGCGGTTCTGCTTATACTGCCGGATAAAGTCCGCGCCGATGCGGCGGAACGTCATGCCCTTCTGCACCGCCTCCCGGCTGATACGCACCTGTTCCCGGCTGGATTCCGAGCTTGTGCGGATCATATAGCCCTTGGGGAACACATGGTACTTCACAAAGTCCATGTCCTGGATAGCCCGGAAGGCCTGCTCCGTGTCGTCCTCGTCATCGGACTCGATATCGCCCACCCGCAGCAGAGCGATGCGGGCATAGTGGCTGTCGCCGTTCAACTCGTTCAGGTCCGGGCCGCAGACCACGATCTCGTCCCCGGGCACCAGCTCCGCAGAGGAGGTCACACAGGTGAAATTCACCGCGCTTTTGCCGCTGCCGCCCAGCTCATAGGCGGCGTCCCGCAGCATGACCAGCTCAAAGGCCCCGGTGTCCTCCCAGGCTTCCGCCGGGTCATAGGCGTACCGCTTGGGCGTGGAGGCGCCGGCAAGCGCCTCCACCTCCCGTATGATCGGATTATACAGCTCCATCAGAACTTGATATCCACTTTCTTGCGGTCAAAGATCTTGTTGACCTGCACATAGGCCCAGCCCAGCAGCTTCTGGTCCAGGTTCCAGAAGTACACGACGAACAGTGCGCCCACGGCCACCGCCAGAATACGGATGAGCTTAAAGAGAAATTTGAAAACCTTACACATATCGTAGCCTCCTTAAATGGCAAGAGGTGTTCAGGCGCGGGCCATGCCCTTCTGCCGCGCGTACTCGGCGGCGCCCAGCGCGCCCATCAGCTGGGGATCGGTCTTCAGGTCGATGACCTTCAGCTTCAGCACGTGCTCGATGGCCTGCTTCAAACCGGCATTTTTGGCGCAGCCGCCGGTCAGAGTGATGGCGTCGGTGGCGCCGGCCTTCTTGCTCATGACGAAGCAGCGCTTGGCCACGGCCATCTGGATGCCGGCGGCGATCTCGTCCATGGGCTTGCCTTCGCCCACCAGGGTGATGACCTCGCTCTCGGCGAACACGGTGCACTGCGCGGTGATGGGGATAACGTTCTTGGCCGTCAGGGACAGGCTGGAGAATTCGGGCAGCGTCATCTCGAAACTGCGGGCCATAGCCTCATAGAACCGGCCGGTGCCGGCGGCGCACTTGTCGTTCATGGCAAAGTTCTTCACGGTGCCGTCCGTGTCGATGGAGATGCCCTTCACGTCCTGGCCGCCGATGTCGATGATGGCCTTGACGCTGGGATCGGTGACGTGCACGCCCATGGCGTGACAGGAGATCTCGGAGATATTCTCATCGGCGAAGGGAACCTTGTTGCGTCCGTAGCCGGTGCCGATCAGATAGCCCAACTCCTCGGAGGAGTTCAAGCCCACCTTGTTCAGCACTTCTTCCATCGCCAGCTTGGCGGAGACCTCGGAGTTGACCTTGCTTCGGATGGTGGTATCCGCGCAGATCTTGCCGTTCTCATCCAGAATGACCGCTTTCGTGTAGGTGGAGCCTACGTCACAACCGCCGTAATATTTCATAGCACATACTCCTTTTATAGATGTTGATAAAGGGGGTCACATACAGTTCTCATCGTCGAAATCGCAGAGGGAGGGATCGATCGGCTCGGCGCGTATGACGGTACGCATATACTCGTTGACCTTTTCACGCATGGTCTTGCGGGAGACGGTGCGGGGATCCATCAGGTCATGCTCGATCCAGATCATGTGGTAGCCGCGCTCACGTCCCTGTTCGTCCAGAATGCCCTGTACGGTGGCCATGTTCTTGCACGCCACGTTCTGGTACATGATGATGAAGTTGGCGTTCCACGCCTCGCACTGCCGCCAAAGCTCGTCCACCACGTGCTGGTAACCGCCGTTGGTGTGGCGGCGCATGACCATACGCTCGTACAGCCGCGCCAGATCGCGCAGGGCTTCCTCCTTGTCCTCTGTCTCCAGAGGCTTGGTGAAGTTCAGGGACTCCATCTCCACCAGGACGTTGATGCCCCAGCAGTTGGCCAGCCAGTTGGAGAAGTTGGCGTAGTAGTGGGCGGGGCAGGACCAGACGATGCCGCGGTAGCGCATCTTGCCGACCCACGCCTCTTCACGGCGCTCGTAGGACTCCATCAGCAGCTTGTTTACCTTCCGGCAGCTCTTCATGACGCGGGGATCGATGCCGCCGTCCATCTCGTAGTTCCACTTGCGGAACAGCTCGTAGGTGGGGCCGATGATCTGGGGATAGGCGGTCTTGTTGACCTCCCATTTCTCCAGCTCATACCGCGTCTCCTCGTTAAAGCGCTTCATGGCGGAGAAATAGGCGTCCCAGCTCCACTTGGCGCCGGTCTGCTCCTCAATGAACTTGATGCACGCCCGGATATCCTCGGCGCCCATCTGCACCGTCTCCTCGTCCTCATACCGGACCGGGAAGCACAGGTGGAACACGGGCAGGTCGGGGAAGCGGCGGGACATATAGCTGGAGGCCATAGTGGAGCCGTCGCAGGGCATGGAGGAGGAGATAAAGCACTTGCCCATGTGGGGCAGGGCATCGATGACCAGCGCGCCGCACTCGGAGGACGGCACCGGGCAGCAGTCCGCCGGCAGGCCGAAGGACTCCACGGCGTCGATGTAGGGCACGCAGGTGAGCTGGTCGATCTCGGACACCAGGAACACCGGCATCAGCTGATAGGGGATACCCAGCAGGTCGGGGAAGCCGGCCATGATCTGGCCCATGGTCATCTCATCGAACAGAACGACCTTCTTGTTCAGCTCGGAGCTGTTGCCGTTCTTCTTATCGCACTTGGCCAGGAACACCAGATTTTCCGCCACATAGCGGAAAATGTCGTAGGTCATCAGGTGGCTCATTTTCAGGGCGTTGCCCCGCTGACCCATGGTGTTCTTATCCATGAAGCTCACGCAGCACATATAGGAGATCATCCAGCGATACCAGAACGTGGTGTTCAGGGCGGGTATCAGATCCTTGGAGAAGGTGGCCAGCAGCATGCCCCAGACCTTCAGCCAGCCGGAGAAGTCGACGAGGGTGCTCTCCACGCCGCGCCACTCCCGGCGGACAGTGGCCATGTCACCCTTACGGTACAGGGTACCCAGATGCTTTTCGCCGTTGAGCAGCAGGTCCTTGCGCTCCGCGCAGGTCATGGCGGCAACGGTCTTGGCCTCCCGTGCTACACGGTTCATATTGTCAAGGAAATGCTCCTTCTGTTTCCTGCCAAAGGCTTTCCAGTCCGTCTCCTTGATGAGATCGAGAGCGATGGAGCCAAACTCCTTCAGGTTGGCGGCCTGCGCCTTCCAGTCCATCTCAGTCTTGGCGCGGAAGAATTCGGGATTGGGAAATTTCTTCTTGTCAGCCATCAGTTGGCACCTCCGTTCTGCTTGTGGAGCTTCTTGATCTCCAGCGACTCCACAAAGGCCTGCACGCGGGTCCGCAGCTGGCCGGAGTTGCCGTTGTTGTACAGACGGTCGATGCTCAGCACCGGCCAGTCATACTCCTCGTGCATGATGTGGCTCACCAGCGCGCGCTCAAAGCCCCAGTAGTCGCAGTATTTCATCTGCTCATAGATGATTCCGTCAGCGTGATACTCCCGTGCCAGGCGGTCCGCCGTCTCGCGGCGCTGCTGCACCTTCTCATCGGCGATGTAGCGGGCGCATTCGGAGTGCTGCATGATGTGCATACAGATCTGGGGCAGGGCGTCCTCATCGTCCCTCAGCTCGATGATCTCCCGCCCGGGAGTGGAGCCGAAGCAGTATCGGTCGGACACTACCAGTGCGCCGCAGCCCTCGATGAGCTTCGTCAGTTGAGGGTCGTCGATCTCGCTGCCCACGATGGCCACGCGGGCACGGAAGGCGGGCTTGGGATCCGGCTTGCGCTTTTTCAGCTCCGTCAGCGTCTCCCGCAGGTAAGGCAGGATCAGGTACTTGGGACAGGTAAAGCTCACCAGGTTCAGCACGTGGAACTCATAGCCGGTGATGACCGGGTTTTCCTCCTTGCGCAGCTCGCCGATCTCGCTGATGATGGAACAGACCTCGTTGTGCTCCTTCACCGCCTGACGGATAGCGGCATCTGAGGTATCCACGCCATACTTTTCCGTCAGGGGATCCAGCACCCGGCGGCGCATCTGCTTGACGTAAGAGTCCAGCGTGTAGTCAGTGATCTTGTAGGGGATGTCGCAGTGGGTGACAAAGAAGTTGGGCTTGTCATTCATCTGCAGAATTTCAAAGTGCTCCATGGCGCGGTTCATCATGGAACAGGCGTCCACGCCGGCCAGCGCGTCCAGAAACTGGTAGCCGCCCTCCATGCCGCGCTCCACCAGGGCGCGCGCATATTCACAAGTGTAGTTGGACATATAGTAGGTAGCGATGTCCAGTGAACCGGTGCGGGGGGCGCGGAGCCGGACGGAGAAGCAGCCGGGCAGGTTCAGCAGCGGCTCAGGCATATGGTAGCAGGTATAGCCGATGGCCAGCTTCCCCTCCGCCTGTGCCTGCTTTACCAGATCATTGTCGGCATTCTCCAGCAGGCTCTCGAAGTAGATCAGATGCTTCAGGTCTCTCAAGAATTACACCTCTCTCCTAATGTATTTCAATTATAAGATCTCCAGCTTGGTCAGGGCTTCGCATGCGCCGCGGATGACAGGGGCATCCTCTGGCAGATCAAAAACACTAAGACCCTGGATATCATTGGCGGCGTGCTGTGGGTCGCTGCCGATGGTGGCCAGTATCTCCGTGCCGTTGATATGGATGTAGGGAATCAGCGCCGGGTCCGTGACCCGATTGACGATAGCGCCGCAGCGGTCGTACATCACCAGCTCGTCGGCCACCCGCTTGATGGTGTCGATGACCTGTGTACCCTTGCGGCTGGGATCGGTGATGAGCACCAGATGCGTCACCTTCTCCATCACCCGGCGGTTGATCTGCTCGATGCCGGCCTCACCATCGATGACCACGTAGTCAAAGTCGTTGGCCAGCAGGTTGATGACCTCCTTCAGATAGGCGTTCACCTTGCAGTAGCAGCCCGCCGTCTCCGGCCGGCCGATGGCGAGAAACGAGAACCGCTGATGCTCCACCATGGTGTCGAAAATGCGGTATCGTGCCTCACTCAGCAGCTCGATGGCCTCCCGGGGCGCACCGTCCTCCACCGAGGCCACGATGCTCTTGCGGATGTCGTCCAGCGTCTCTTTCACCTCAACGCCCAGCGCGGTGGACAGTCCCACCGCCGGGTCGGCGTCGATGGCCAGAATACGCTTGTCGGGGTACGCCTCAGTCAGCAGCCGAACAAAGGCGGCGGAGAGGGAGGTCTTGCCCACGCCGCCCTTACCGGCGACGGCGATGATCTTGGGGGAGTGCTCCAACAAGTCTCACGTCCTTTCGTGTTACCCGCCGCCGTCATTTCTGACCGAAATGGCGGCTATGCCACAGAAGTACGCGGGTTTGTGCAGTATTGTTAAATTCCTAACATCATACTACCATAAATACGGGCAAATTGCAATGAAAGTTTCGGCATTTTGCTGCATTTTTTGGTAGTATTGCGCCACTGGCCGGGGGAAAGGGGCGTGTATATTTTGCGGCGTTTTTACGCCTTTGCCCCTTTGACGCGGCGGCCATACCGTGCTATAATACGGGATAAAGTATTATCCCCCTCTTGAAAGGAGAGGCTTTATGCGTATCATCGATCTGGAGACCATTAACCAGGCCATGAACAACGAGACGCAGTTCGTCCTGCGCTGCGAGGAAGTATTCCACGACAAGGTGTCCTCCGCCGCGGCGGCTGTCCTGTCCGCCGGGCGTGAGCGCCGCATCGTGGCGCTGACCGGCCCCTCCGGCAGCGGCAAGACCACCACCGCCATGCGCCTGCGCGACTACCTGGAAAATCTGGGCGTCAAGGTCTGCCTGCTGAGCATGGACAACTTTTTCCTACCCCTGGACCAGCGTCCGCCGGAGGCTACCGACTGGGAGTCCCCTTACTGCGTCAACGTGGACCTGCTGGTCAGCTGCATCGGCCGCCTGCTGGACGGCGAGCAGGTGGATATTCCCTGGTACGATTTCAAGACTGGCACTACCGGCGGCTATAAGCCCATGCAGGGCGACAAGGACTGCATTGTCATTGCCGAGGGGATCCATATGCTCAACCCCCTGATTTTCGATAAGATCCGCGGCGCGGCCACCGGCATCTATGTGGCGCCCCGCACCCGTATCCTCACCAATAAGGACCGCGTGGTCCGTCCCGAGCAGCTGCGCGTGGCCCGCCGGCTCATCCGGGACTACAACACCCGGGGCCACTCCCTGCGGGAGACGGTCGAGCGTGCTGAGAGCGTCAACGCCGGCGAGGTCAACTATATCCGGCCCTTTAAGAGCAACGCCGCCATTCACATTGACTCCTTCCACGACTATGAGCCCTGTATCCTGGCCAAGTGCCTGGCCAACATCCCCAACTTCCGGCAGGAACTGACGCCGGAGTATATGCAGGAGCACGACCTCACCGACCTGGTAGAGGTGGTGGAGAGCGTCCCGCCTTTGCACACGCCCTATGTGCCGCTGAATTCCATCGTCCGCGAGTTCGTGGGCGGCAGCAGCTATGAATATTGAGCAATAAGGGAGGTATCCTAATTATGAGCAGAATCATTACCATCAGCCGTGAGTTCGGCTCCGGCGGCCGTGAGCTGGGCAAGCGTCTGGCCAAGGCCCTGGGCATTCCGTGCTACGACCACGAGATCATCGAGATGATCGCCAAGGAAAACGGCTTCAACGAGGATTATGTGGCCAACGTGGGCGAAAAGAGCATCGAAGCCGCCTATCCGCTGACCATCGGGCACCGCTTTGGTATGCAGCCCTTCCAGATCATGGAGCAGCCCATCCGCGTGGCAGTGGCCCAGCGCCAGATCATCGAGAACTTCGCCAAGCAAGGCGACTGCGTCATCGTGGGACGGGCCGCCGATGTTATCCTCAAGGACTACGACCCGCTGAACATCTTTGTCTATGCGGATAAGGACTCCAGGATCGAGCGCTGTCAGCGCCGTGCCCCGCAGGGTGAGCATCTGACGCCCCGGGAGATCGAGTCCCGTATGAAGCAGATCGACCGCAACCGTGCCCAGCACCACCAGATGTACAGCGACAGCAAGTGGGGCGACAAGGGCTCCTACGACCTGTGTATCAACACCACCAAGCGCTTTGTCAAGGATATCGTTCCGTCCATCGCCAAGTTCTGCGAGGACTGGTTCAATTCCCACGGTTAATACATAAAAGGCCCGCGCCGCGGGCCTTTTACCGCAGAGAGGAAGGAGGCTGTTCTGTGAAAGTCCGTCTCAATGACGATCCCGAGATCGTGAAAACCATCCGCGAGGGCCTGAAACGCACCGGCGGCTACTGTCCCTGCCGTCTGGCCCGCACCGAGGAGAACAGGTGTATGTGCAAGGAGTTCAAGGACCAGATCGCCGACCCGAACTTCGAGGGCTACTGCCACTGCCGTTTGTACTACAAGGAGAAATAAAAAACCGGGCCGATGGCCCGGTTTTTTATTTCTTGATAAGCTCCTTCACCAGTCCGGCCACGGTCAGCACCACGCCGCCGATAAGCATGAAGTCCGCCAGGTTCCACACCAGCGCCCGTTTTTTGGCCTTTCGGTGGGGGAATTGCAGATAGTCCGTCACGCTGCCCCGCCGCAGCCGGTCCCATTGGTTGCTGATGCCGCCCAGCAGCACCGACAGAATGCCCAGCTGTGCCGCGAAGGCCCGCTTGCCCAGCTCCGGCAGCAGACACGCTGCCGCCGCCAGCCATACGCCCAGCGGCAGCCAGCGCAGCAGCTTCTCGTGCTTCTGTCCCAGCCCCAGAAAGAACCCCCGGTTCTCCAGATGGGTCAGGCGCACATACCGACGCTCCCATTTCAGCTTCCCCGTCCGGGACAGATATTTCAATATCCGGTCGGCGGCAAACAGCGCCGCCGCAATGCCGATGGCTATGTACATCCGTTACCTCCGTCCCCGCCGCACGGTAAAGCCGAACACCAGGCCGCACAGGCCGCCTACGATGTGGGCGATCTGGGAGACGTTGTCCTGCTTGAACAGTCCGTCCATGATCTCGCCGCCCAGGTAGAAGATGACCACCAGGATCAGCGTCACGGGGATCTCGCCCTTCCGCGCCGCCGTAAAGGAGGACAGCACGATCATCATGAACACTACGCCGCTGGCGCCCAGCAGCGCCGTGTGGGGAAAGAAGATAAAATTCACCAGGCCGGTGACCAGCGCCGTCAGCGCGATCATCCACACCATGGTGCCGCTGCCGTATTTCTCCTCCAGACCGGGGCCCACCAGCAGCAGGAGCAGCATATTGCCCATGTAGTGGTCATAGCCGGAGTGCCCCAGCACATGGCCGAAAAAGCGTACGTATGTCAGAGGGTCGGCCAGAGAGGACCGGTACACGGAGAAATACTGCGTCGTGGCGGCACCGTTGGTCCAGTTGCCCAGCAACAGTGCGATCAGGCTCAGCAGGGCGAAGGACAATATCACCGGCGCGTTGAAGCGAATAACGATCTTTTTCAAGCAGGATACCTCTTTTCAAATGCGTTTGAAAAGAGTATACTATACATTCAGAGAAAAGTAAACCAAGGAGGGCCTGTGCCGTGAAAAAATGGGTGAAGATCATTCTCTGCGTTCTGCTGGCGTTGTTGCTGCTGGCGGGCGGCTATGTGGCCTATGTGTTTATCGACTATCACCGTATCGGCGACCAGATGCTGACGCCGGTGCAGTCCACCGATGCCGCCCGGTCCGTCGATACGAATACGGCCTATACGGTCGTTTCCTGGAACATCGGTTTCGGCGCTTACGAGGACGACTACGGCTTTTTCATGGACGGCGGCACGGAGTCCCGCGCCTGGTCAAAAGAACGCCTGACGGCCAACCTGGACGCCATCGCCGGGTACCTGAAGCAGCAGAACGCCGACTTCTGTCTGCTGCAGGAGGTGGATATCGGCTCCACCCGTACCTACCATGTGGACGAGCGCGAGCCGCTGTATGCTGCCCTCTTCAACAAGAGCAGCGTTTTCTGCCAGAATTACGACTCGCCCTATCTTCTGTATCCCCTGACCGCTCCCCACGGAGCCTCCCGGTCCGGCCTGCTGACCTTCTCTCCGGCGAATATCACCGCAGCTGACCGCGTGGAGCTGCCGGTGGAGTCCGGCTTTATGAAGATTCTGGACCTGGACCGCTGCTACTCCGTCAGCCGTGTCCCCGTCTCCGGCGGCGGTGAGCTGGTGCTTTACGACCTGCACCTCTCTGCCTACACCAGTGACGGTACCATCGCCACGGAGCAGCTGGCGCTGTTGCTGGCGGATATGCAGGCGGAGTACGAAAAGGGCAGCTGGTGCGTGGCCGGCGGCGACTTCAACAAGGACCTGCTGGGGGACTCCTCCGTCTATTTCGGCGCGGCGGAGCAGGAATATTCCTGGGCGCAGCCCATACCGGAGGGCGTGTTCGACAGCTATGACGTGCAGCTGGTGGCGCCACTGGACGAGAACGATCCGGTGCCCTCCTGCCGCAACGCCGACGGTCCATACCACGACGGCCAGTATGTCCTCACCGTGGATGGCTTCCTAGTCACCCCCAATGTTGCCGTGGACAGTGCCGCTGTTTTGGATACAGGCTTTGCCTACTCCGATCACAACCCGGTGAAAATGACATTCACGCTGAACTGAACAAAAAAGAACCGCCCCGGGCGGTTCTTTTTGCGTGCAGGGAAAGCTCGTTACTACACGATCTCAAAGGCTCCCCGCGCATCACGCCCTTGCGAATACGCCCAGCGCGTCCGTCAGGCGATGCTCCCCGTCGTAGCCGATGCGCCAGACTGTCTTGCCGCTTTGCAGCACCAGCATTTGCCCACCGTAGGGAACGGCGTCTGCGGCGTACCATGCGCACTCCCAGCCGGGGACGGTGATCGCCTCCGCGCCGGCTTCCTGCGCCTGCTCTTGGGCATAGCCCTTCGCCAGCCATGTCCACGCGATCTGGTACACATCAGCATCATAGTACCAGCTGCTGCGATACTGGCCGATTTCCGGGTCGATCATATACGCGCCGCGCTGCCGCACATAGCGCAGCCGGTATAGCAGCGACGGGGACTCCGACGCCCACGAGTTTTCGTTGTGCGGGCTGCCCGGATGCCGGCTGGGAGCGGGGGAGACGCCGGGGAATACCTCCGACACGGTGGGTACGGACACATCGCTGACCGGGATATCTCTGCTGCGGTCGAGGGTGATCCACAGAACGGCAATGATCACCAGCGCCAGCGCCAGCATGAGATTTGTTGCCCGATGAAGGCGCAGGCTCCGACGCACCGTTGCGGTGCAGTGATAGTCCCGCGTCAGCAGGATGCGCTGCTGTGTCGTCTCCGCGGCGCGTATGGCGGCGACGAGCCGCACCAGCCAGAAGCCGCCCAGCAGCACCCAGCACAGCGCCAACAGCGCGTAGCCGCTCAGCAGAGAGCTGTACAGTCCACCATCGATGCGCAGCGCTTCATACAGATTCCACGCGCACCAGACAACGGCAAACAGGATACCCGCGTAGCCCCGCCGGATATCCGACCGCAGCCGCCTGTCCAGTACCTGATGGAGCGTCTCCTCATCGGTGTTCAGCTCCAGGGCGGCGGGGTCGTCGCAGCGGTAGATGTCCAGATACGGCGTCAGGTCGCAGACATACTCCCAGCCCAGCTCCCGGTAGGCGGCGATGCGCGCTTTTTCATCGGTGTACCCGATGTTCCGCTTTACGTCGATGCGGTAGCGCACGGCGCGGGGCGTGTCCTTCCGGAAGGACATGGCGGTGCCGAAGCGTGTTTCCAGCGGGAAAAGCCCCTTCTGCGCCTGTTCGTCCAGCCAGCTCTCAATGGCGTCCACCTGATAGAAGTAGTAGGGGATGGTTTTCAGCATGGCGGCTCCTCCTCTCCGCGTACCGCATCCGCGTCCCGCAGGCAGCGGCGCAGACGCTCTATCTCATTGCTGTACAGCCTGTTTCCGGCCTCCGTTGTCTCGTAGGTGCGGCGGCGTCCCTCCACCGCCGTTTCCCGGATCATCTGCTCGTCCGTCAGCTTGCCCAATATGGTGTACAGTGTGCCGGGACCCAGTATGATGCGCTTCTCCGTCCGCTCGGACACCCACTGGGCGATATCCGCCCCGCACAGGGGCCGCCTTTGCAGCGCCATCAGCACATAGAACATGGGTTCCGACAGGGTGTCCAGTGTTTTCCGCGGCATGGCTGTCACCACCTTATATATCGTTCTACGATATTTATAACATCGTTTTACGATATTGTCAAGAGGTTCATGGACACAGCGGCCAATAAAATTTTGAAAAGGGGGTTGCAAAGATGTCCGTTATGTGGTAACATACGTCCATCAATTAGATACAGCCCGATGAACCGCCCGGAATGGAAAGACCGGATGGGGAGGGGACTCTGGAGAATCCCATTCAGTTGGGTGCCGAAGGTGCAAGGCGCGCGAGCGCCGAATCTCTCAGGCAAAAGGACGGAGCAGACGAGTTTTTCGCTTGACCAGACTTCTCCAGAGTTGCCGTTTTCCGGCAGCTCTATTTTTTATGCAAGGAGAGAAATTGTATGTTAGAAAGTGTATTGTTCCCCATCGTATCCAAGATCAACGAGTACCTCAGCAACTATATCCTCATCTTCCTGCTGGTGGGTGTGGGCCTGTGGTACTCTATCAAGACCCGCTTTGTCCAGGTCCGTTGCTTCGGCGAGGGCATGAAAAAGTTTTTCGGTGAGATGAACCTCCGCGGCGGCGCCCAGAAAAGCGGCATGACCTCCTTCCAGGCGCTGGCCACCGCCATCGCCGCCCAGGTGGGCACCGGCAATATCGTGGGTGCCTCCGGCGCCATCCTCACCGGCGGCCCCGGCGCCATCTTCTGGATGTGGATCATCGCCTTCTTCGGCATGGCCACCATCTATGCCGAGGCTACCCTGGCCCAGAAGACCCGTATCGTTGAGCCTGACGGCAATATCAAGGGCGGCCCGGTCTACTACATCACCACGGCGTTCAAGGGCGGCTTCGGAAAGTTCCTGGCGGGCTTCTTCGCCGTCTCTATCATCCTGGCCCTTGGATTCATGGGCTGCATGGTCCAATCCAACTCCATCGGCTCCACCATGCAGACGGCTTTTGGCATCCCCTCCTGGATCGTGGGTATCGTCCTGGTCATCATCTGCGCCATCATCTTCCTGGGCGGTGTGCAGCGTCTTGCCGCCGTCACCGAGAAGCTGGTCCCCATTATGGCCGGTATCTTCCTGCTGGGCGGTCTGGTGATCCTCTGCGCCCGCATCAAGTACGTCCCTTCCACCTTCGGCATGATCTTCAAGTATGCCTTCCAGCCCCAGGCCATCGTCGGCGGCGGCTTCGGCTACGCCCTCAAGACCGCGATCTCCCAGGGCGCCAAGCGCGGCCTGTTCTCCAATGAGGCCGGTATGGGCTCCACGCCCCACGCCCACGCCCAAGCCAATGTGGCCCACGCCCACGATCAGGGTGTCGTGGCCATGATCGGTGTGTTCATCGACACCTTCATCGTCCTGACCCTGAATGCCCTGGTCATTATCTGCACCCTGTACACCGCTGACGGCCCTCTGGCCAACGGCTACTTCGGCGATATCACCGCCACCCTGGGCAAGACCAACCTGGCCCAGACGGCTTTCGGCTCCGTATTCGGCGCCAGCCTGGGCGCCAAGTTCGTGGCCATCTGTCTGCTGTTCTTTGCCTTCTCTACCATCCTCAGCTGGAACCTGTTCGGTAAGATCAACGCCAACTACCTTTTCGGCCGCAAGAACAGCAAGCTCTGCAACGTGATCTACACCGTTATCGCCTTGGTATTCATCTTCCTGGGCACTGTCTCCGGCAGTGACTTCGTCTGGGAAGTCACCGATATGTTTAACAACTTCATCGTCCTGCCCAACGTTATTGCTCTCTTCGCCCTCACCGGCATGGTCATGGCCAGCCTCAACGAGGTCAACAAGGGCAAGCAGCTGAAGGTCTGAATAAGCAGGGGAGAGGCGTAAGCCTCTCCCCGTAATTCTCCCTTTTGCAAACCGCGAAAAAAACAAAAATTAGGGGTTGACATTTTCGAAAATCCCTGCTATATTATACAAGTCGGCAGCGTCGACCACCCGATGTGGGGGTATAGCTCAGCTGGGAGAGCGCTTGAATGGCATTCAAGAGGTCAGCGGTTCGATCCCGCTTATCTCCACCACAAAAAGGAAACCACGACATCTGTCGTGGTTTTCTTTTTGCCTCTATCCGGAAACCCGTCTCAATTTGAGACGGGTTTCGGCAGCTTATTCACTTTCCTCTGTTCCCTCCGGGAGAGCCTCTGTACCCTCCGGCAGCTCTGCTGCGCGCTCCTCCTCGGTGATGATGGGGATAAACGCCTTCGCCAGCTTGCCCTTGCCGCGCTGCTTGATATAGAAGTACCCTATGGTACTGAACACCACCGCGCCGATGAAGTTCACGAACAGATCCCCCATGGTGTCGTACAGCCCGATGTCCAGGTATCCGCCGAGCCCCAGCTCCTGCCCGTTTATCGTCACCGAGGTGATGCCGTCGATGGTCACGGGGATGTTGCTGTTGGTGGGATCCAGCATCACCGAGGTGATGGCGTTCACCACCGTGTCCTTCTGCATATCCATCATGAACAGCCTGTCCATGCCGAACTCGAAGAACTCCCACAGTACGCCCACGGTCATGGAGAAGCAGAACGCCGCCACAGCCACATAGATAGGGGACAGCTGAAACTTGATCTTGCTGTTGCGGTTGAGAATGTCGATGAGCGCGAACCCCGTGGCGGCGCACAGAAATCCCGTGGTGGTGTGCAGCATGGAGTCCCAGTGCGGATAGGTGATGAAGTAGCACTTCAGCTCGCCCAGTATCTCCGATGCGAAAATAAACAGCAGTATGATGATCTCCAGCGCGGACGGCAGCTCAATGCCGAAGTTCTGCTGGATAAAAAACGGCAGGACAAACAGTCCCAGTACCAGCAGGCAGATAAACGCGCTCTCATATTCGCCGCGGATGATGGAAGACACCAGCGTAGCCAGTACGATCAGCCGCAGTACGGTGTATACGGCGAACACGGTGGGCTGCCGCCTGATGACGGCCTTCAGTTGCGGGCCCAGGTGCCGCGGGGCCTTTTTCTTACGTTCCATAGTGTATCCCTTTCTGCGTGTCATTTCCATTTTCCGGTATTATACCGCAAAATATGAAGAAATACAATAAAAATGACAGCGCGGCAGGACCGAGCCGACCTTCGTCAAGCGTCTCGCGCGCCCAGTAGGATAGAAACAGCGCCCCGCCATCTGGCGGGGCGCTGCTGTATGCGTTTGTTACTTTGTGCCGAAAATGCGGTCGCCGGCATCGCCCAGACCGGGCACGATGTAGCCGTGCTCGTTCAGGTGATCGTCCAGCGCACCGGCGTAGATGTCCACATCCGGGTACAGCTTCTGGATGTGTTCGATGCCCTCGGGAGCCGCCACCAGTACCATCAGCTTGATGTGCTTGCAGCCGCGCTTCTTCATCTCGCCGATGGCCTCCGCGGCGCTGCCGCCGGTGGCCAGCATGGGGTCCACGATCAGCACGTCGCGCTCGGCCACATCCTTGGGCATCTTGCAGAAGTAGGGGTGCGGCTCCAGCGTCTCCTCGTCGCGGTACATACCGATGTGCCCCACACGGGCGGAGGGCACCATCCGCAGCACGCCGTCCACCAGACCCAAGCCTGCACGGAGGATAGGCACCACCACGAACTTACGGCCCGCCAGCGTGGGCGCGTCCATCCCGCAGATGGGGGTCTCGATGTGCTTGGTGGTCAGGGGCAGGTCACGGGTGGCCTCATAGGTGATGAGCATACCGATCTCGGATACCAGCTCCCGGAAATCCTTGACGCTGGTGTTCTTGTCCCGCATGATGGTCAGCTTGTGCGCCACCAGGGGATGGTTCATGATGTGGACCTTCTCGCTGTACATGATGTTATCCTCCGTGTATATGAAATTTTAAGGGTATACGTTTTACTCCGCCGTCAGGGACAGCCCCCTGGCCAGCCGTTCGCGCTCCGCCTGGCTCAGCCGCAGATACACCGGCTGCAATTCCTGGGCGGAACACGTTAGCCCCTGCGCGGCAAGATGCTCCGCCGCCAGCGCCACGCCCGCGGCGCTCTGCTGCCGGTGCAGGGGAGAGGCCAGCCGGCACCCGATCCCCGCCTTCTGCAAAAAGCCGTACAGCAGCACCGCGCCGTCGCCCACGATGAGCTTCGGCTCCGGTATGGCGGCCAATTCCTCCGCCACCAGCTCCATAGCCACGGCCCTGTCCGCGCATAGTCTCGTAACGCGGCCGTTTTCTGTCCGGAACAGCGCGTTGTACACCTGCTGCCGCCGTGCGTCCATAGCGCCCACGACGACGCCCTCGAAGTCTGTGACGCCATAGGCCATGGCCTCCAGCGTGGATACGCCGCAGCAGGGCAGCGCCTTGGCCCACGCCAGCCCCTTGGCCGCCGACACACCGATGCGTATCCCGGTAAAGCTCCCCGGCCCCTGGGCCACGGCGATGATGTCCATATCGTCCAATGTCAGTCCCGCGGTCTTCAGCATTCCGTCCAGCAGCGGCATCAGTGTCACGCTGTGGGTCAGCCCCCGGTCCTGATACGCCTGGGCCAGCAGTGTGCCGTTTTCCGTCACGGCCACGGACACGCTCTTGGCGGAGGTCTCCAATGCCAGTGTTTTCATTGTGCCTCGCCTCCCGTGATGGTGATGATGCGGTCACTCTCGTCTGTGCCCCGGGCGATGTCCACCCACAGGGTGTCAGCCGGCATAGCGTCGTCCACGCGCTCGGACCACTCCACGGCGCACACGCCGCCCCGTGTCAGATAGTCCTCCCAGCCGATGTCGAACAGCTCGTCAGAGCTGCCTAGCCGGTACATATCAAAGTGAAACAGCGGTGTTGCGCCGTCGTATTCGTTGACAATGGTAAACGTGGGGCTGGTGACCCGTCCGGCGCAGCCCAGACCTCGGGCCAGTCCACGGGTAAAGGCGGTCTTGCCCATGCCCAGTCCGCCGCGGTAGGCCACCACTGTACCGGGGCGCAGCCGCCTGCCCAGCATTTCGCCGATATGCTCTGTCTCCTCCGGACTGTGGGACAAATATTCCATCGGCGCGGCCTCCTTTACCTCAAATCGACTTATTATAGCACACCGCCGCCGAAAAGGAAAGAGCGAAACCACCCAAGTCGAATAAAATGTTCCGCCGCGGGGCGGTCATGTTGGCACAGCAAGAGTGCCGCGCACAAAAAGAAGAGGCACACGTTTGTGTACCTCTTCTTTTTGGCAAATAACCCTAACTTTAATAGAATTTCAAGGGGGTGCATTTTCGGCGCAAAAGGGGGTGCAGTAGTTTTCGGAAATGCACCCCCTCTGTGGAAAATTTCTCATGACTGATCTATTCCTTCAAAAACGTGGCCAGAAGCATCCAGGTTTGTTATCAGAAAATTCGTGACTGCTCCACGAAACTCCGCTTCTGCGCCCTTATTTTTCCAAAATGCCCGGTTTGCGTCCTCGATTTTCGGCTGCATCTGCTCGATCTGGTTATCGTCCAACGGAAAACGGACATCACCAAAATCGTCATTCATAATTTTGAGAAGCAAATCGTGATACTTATGTGCACCGATTGTTTGTAAAGCGGCTATGATTTCAAAAAGATGTTCTGAAGCAAGGACCTCCTGCAAATCGTCCATGGCGGACATCCAAAACTCCACGCTAAGGGCGAGCAGCCTTTCACTCTGAGACATAGATTGCTGCAGTTCAAAGAGCTTTTCCCAGTGGAAAGACGGCAGTTGCTCCAAGACGTTACCTTTCTCCATGTAAAACTCGTTGTATGATTCCGTGCGCCACCCTCCGGCTCGCTTTATTACAACGCTATATTCGGATAGCCCATTATCATATATCACAGCGTTTCGCGAAGACAGAATATCATCCTCAATATAATAAACGCCTGCTTTGGGAACGTTTGCATCCAGTGATTTTCCGTTGTGTATTGTTCCGATGTACTGACCGTTAATGTACATTCGATACGGCAAAAGAGCACCCGCAAATGTGGATTTCCGATGAATATGGAATCGCACCTCACGCATGAAATCGCACTCCTGTATGTGGATTCAATTATTTACATTGCTAAAAAAAGTCCACCGTAATTCTATCAAAATTACGGTGGACTTATGGTCGGAGTGTAATTATAGGATCTGAAAAAACTCAGTCATATCAATGGTTTGCTGGTTGTCGGCAAGAGGTATTCATCCTAAAAATCTTAGAATTTGAGAACAACGCCGCCCAACAGGACAACGGGCGGCGTTGTTCCTTTCTCAACGTCGGGACAAATTGTCCCAAACTCGTTCCCCTAAAACATGGCCCGGGTAGTATATCCCCCCGTTGCCGCATATCGTTCAGAACAGCCGGGAGCCGTCTGTCAAGGGTGCATCACACCGATGTTTATCGGCGACTTGCCCTTGACTGATGCCCCCGGCTGTTCCGCTTTCTGTTGTAAATTATAGTTTGTTCGGCGGAATTACAAATCCAGCGGAACAAAGTTCTTTGTACAGCAGAGTTTTGGCATCCTCCACATTATCGGCAAAAGGAATATACATCAACCCGTTTATATCTGAGGGCTTTTCCATATTTTTCTGCCCCTTTATTAGAATAGCAACTTTCTGTCTCCCCAAGGTTGCCAACAGCATTCCCAACTCAAGAACAACGTTTTGACGTGCTCGACACTGCCTTTCATCCGGTTTGCCTACAGGGTTTCCTTCGTCATCCGGAGTAGCCAAAACCACAGCGTAGTGTGCTTTCTGGGTGTAGTTCTCCAATTTCTCGATAACTGTTTGACCCTCAGAAGGCAGTTGATCGAGAATTAGCGGCTCAATATTCCACCGCCGGAGCATCGCCTCTAACTGAGTTCGTGCAGTAATATCATGCCCGTAAACCACGAACACTTTGTCAGGGTGTTGAGCCGCCGCGCCACCGACATCGCCGGATTGTAATAGTTCCTTTGTTGGTGCTGAATTCTTGCCTTGAACGCTATAAGTGCCCTTATCAAAAATGTTAACAATCTCCCCGGCTGTAAATACCAGTTGGTCACCCAGATTGTTGCCAAGTCGTTTTTGCTCCTTAAGAACATATCCCGCATTAGTCAAAATTGTAATGGCCTGTTCAGCAGTCATAATACACCCACCTTTGTGTTAGTTGTTCGCGACCTATACCAAAGTTACTTCTGCCTTATTTATAGCTATCTCTGACCGTTTCCATGTTAGTGCGGCCATGAGGACGAGTTCCGCTGCCATCGACGATGTAGTAGTCCTTCCCGTTGAGTATCGGCTTCAATCGACCATTTCCCCAATCTGTTACGCTAGATGTTGACGGAATTTTGCGTTGATACTCATAATCATCTACCAGATCCGTCTGTGGAGCACGAACTACAACGCGAATGCCCTCTGTCGTCCAAACCTTATCCTCTAATTCAGCCACCGTAATTTTTTTGCTCACATTAACCCCTGCCTTTCTGGATGTTTTCACCAACATAGTACAACTTTATTTTGTTCTTGTCAACGAGTTATTTCTGGTTTATTTTCAAGTTACTAAATCTTGTTAGAGCTTCGGGACAAATTGTCACAAACCACTTCCCCCAAACATGGCTCTGGGTGGTATATCCCCCGTCGCCGCATATCGTTCAGAACAGCCGGGAGCTGTCTGTCAAGGGTGCATCAGCACCGCCGTTTATCGGCGGCCTGCCTTTGACTGGCGGCCCCGGCTGTTCTATTTCCTAGCGGCGTGACGGGAGTATATCCTCCGGAGCACCCTTTCCCAAGATTGGAAAAGGGCGGGGGGATTGGGTTGAATATGAACGGAGGTTTACTTATGAACTTTACCAACAGTCCCTATGAGCGCATGATGAAAGAGATCCCCCATGCAGAAACACCCACCCCGCAGAAGGCACCGGAAAGATCGCCTTGTGCGAGGTGTCCTTATTGGCGGGGGATTGCCTGTGTTTTCTGTTACTGGGAACGCCTTAAAAAGCAGGGCTGATGTGTGACCATTTAGCCCGAAAAAACGCCCTGTTTTCAAGGGTTTCCAGCCTCGTTTTTTTGAGGGGGTAATACGATTATATGTCCTGCACGGGTATTGCTAAATACTTTCCACATTTTCAATCTGCCGGGCAACAGTTTTGTGCTGTTCCCCGGCATTTCTGCTTTGGGACATTTTGTCCCAAAGTTAAGGCCCGGAGCATCAGCGCCGGGCCGCAGCCGATGGGGTCCCCGCGCAAGCCCAGCGAAGCGGGTTGCGTGGGGAGAGGAGCAAGGAAGCGCGTGCAGTTTTCGCCGCAAGGCGGAAACGGAGTAGAGCGGACTTTGCGATGACGAGGGTTTGGGGAGGCTCCCCAACAAGCGTTTTTGCAGCCCGCCGGGTTGCAAAAATAGCAAGTGTGGCTACACTTGCCCTGCTTGCCGTTAGTGCGTACCCCGGAAACCCCACGAAAAAACGGAGGTAGCGCCGTTTCTTACGCTCCCTCCGTTTCGCGGTTTTCTATGATCGCGTTGATAATGCCCTCGACGAGCCGCAGCTCGCTTTCGTTGAGAGAATTAAGTTGAATATTGATCCGCTTCTTTGCGGCTTCATCGGCGCTCATATCTGGATAAAAGTATTCGTCCACGGAGATACCGAACATTGTTACCATTTGGTAAAAGGCGCTTAGGCTCGGATGCTGTCCGTCATTTTCGTGATACATAATGGTACGCGGATCACGGTCAACAATGTATCCTAACTGCTCCTGCGTCATACCCTCGCGCTCACGGGCTTTCTTAATGGCAAGTCCAATCCCGTGAAAGTCAAATTTGCGCTCGTCCCGTTCAATTTTCATAGCATCACCACCTAATGTAATTTTACATTTCGGGTAATAGCATTTGAACGATGTTATATTTCATTCCTCTGCATATTTAATTTCATATATTTGCCGAGCAAATTCTCATAGTTGACAATGGCTGCGGTGTAGCATATAATGTACTTACCAAACAAGTACATTATATGACAGGAGGCGCAGCCTCATGGAAATCATTATCAGTAGTAACACCAGCAAACCTATTTATGAGCAGATCACTTCTCAAATGAAAGCTATGATCATGAGCGGTGAGCTTCAAACCGGCGACCCGATTCCGTCTATGCGGGCACTGGCAAAGTCGCTTCATATCAGCGTCATTACAGTGCAGAAAGCCTATGAAGATCTGCATCGTGATGGCTTTATTGAAACAACAGTAGGCCGTGGCAGTTTCGTATCGGCACAGAATAAAGATTTCTTTCAAGAGGAACAACAGCGCCGGGCGGAAGAACATCTCCAAGAGGCTGCCGATATTGCACACTCCGGCGGCATCCCTTTGAGTAAATTAGTTGAGATACTGACGATGTTCTATCAGGAGGAGGGCTGACGATGGAAAACATTTTGCAAATTACAGACTTGACAAAACGCTACCCCGATTTTTGCTTAGACCATTTGACCCTCAATGTTCCAAGCGGCAGCATTGTCGGTTTGATTGGAGAGAACGGTGCGGGAAAAACAACCACCATGAACCTGATCCTCAATGGTGTTACCAAGGACGGCGGAGATATTCTTGTTTTCGGGCGAGATAATCTTTCCCACGAAAAAGAGGTCAAACAGCGGATAGGCGTTGTGCAGGATGAATGTAATCTTCCCTTTATGTTCTCTCCCGCAGACATTGAAACCATTATGCGTCAAATCTATGCCCAATGGGATTCCAACCGCTACTGGGAGCTATTGAATAGGTTTGATTTACCTGTGAAACAGGAAATCGGCTCATTTTCAAAGGGTATGAAAGTAAAGATGAATTTTGCGATTGCCCTTGCCCATCATGCTGAATTGTTATTGCTTGACGAGGCGACAAGCGGGCTTGATCCCGTTCTGCGGGATGATATGCTTGATCTGCTGTTAGACTTTGTTCAGAGCGAGGAACGCGGCGTTCTCTTTTCTACACATATTATGAGTGACCTCTCTAAGATTGCGGATTATATAGCTTTTCTGCATAAGGGTAGATTGCTGTTCTTTGAGTCGAAGGACGAATTGATCTACCACTATGGACTGATCCATTGCGGGGAAAAGCTATTTCGAGAAATTGACCGTGGCGATATATTGGCGTGGAGAAAACAGGATTATGAATATCAAATTTTGGTGGAAGACCGAGAAGCCGCTGCTCGGAAATACAAGGGCTGCGTGATAGACCCTGCCACCTTAGATGACATCATGCTTTTGTATATCAAGGGAGGATCGCTATGATTGGTTTGGTCGCAAAAGATTTTCTCGTATTCAAAAAGATATGTAAACCCGCTTACCGTCTGTTAGGCATCACCCTATTACTGTGCGCCTGCATTTTCATTCCACAAGCGGCAATCCCGTATATTTCACTGCTGCTCCCGCTGATGGGCGTTGCTTTTCTGACCGAGTTGGTTAAAATCGAGGAAAAGAGCGATTGGAAGAATTACTTACCGGTTCTCCCTATCACGGATAAGGAGATTGTTGTCGGGCGCTACCTGTTCAGCGGAATACTGTTTGTTAGCCTCTCTGCGTTGACCTTCTTGCTTTGTATCATTGCTGCTTTTACAGGACAATTTTCGTTCACTACAGTTGTACCAAACCTTGTGTTAGGTATGTGTTGTACGGTGCTTACAATCTGTTTGGGTGTTCCCTCGGGCTTTGTTTTCAAACAGTCAAACTGCACCGGGGCAATGATCGCCGCCATCATGGTCTGTGCGGTAATACGGTCTACTGGCCTTGATACCGCCTTTTTCGCCGCATCCTCATTCCTTGCCTACGCACTGCTTATTATCGTTATGGCATTACTCCTCTACCTGTCCTATCGTGCGTCACTCAGCATTTTCAGAAAAAGGCGTCACGCAAAAAGTAAGGTGGCACCTAATGATTGAAAACAACTGGATTCTATGTCCAATATGCCGAAATAAGACACGCATCAAAATTCGGGGCGATACGGTGCTTGAGAACTTTCCTCTATATTGCCCAAAATGCAAACAAGAAAATCTGATCCGAGCTTATCAACTAAATATCATAGTTATCAAGGAGCCAGACGCACAGACGCAGAGCCGATAACCCGTAGCCAACAGGCACACGGATTATCGGCTCTTTTCTTTTGATAGCAACTGCGCTGGTATCAAAACAAGACCGTTGCAATCGGCCTTGCGGCGCAGAACGGCGGTTTTGAAATATTGTATTTCAAGCCGCCGTTTTTCTTTTGAAAAAATGGATTTACGGAGGGCGTGTTAAAGTCGCCCTTTTTTAAGGATACGGCGGTGTCCGAGGATGTATCGCCGTGTCCGTTTTGCTTTTTCACAGCGTCCATGATCTGCACCAGCTAAAAAAAGCGTAGCCCCTCCATCGGAGCAGTCCGGTCTTGAAAGTGAAATCAAACATCATGTAACAAGATATTTATTTGCTTGCGTCCGTATAGCGTCATGCTGTACGGGCGTTTTTATATGCCTGCACCTTGGGACAATTTGTCCCAAAACAGCCAGTCCCGGCTGCCGATCCCCGCCGTGCCTCCGTTCTGTTCACCCACCCACACATGAACCGAATGGAGGAAATACAAATGAC
>ERZ857757.647-NODE-647-length-33819-cov-3.631916_pt1 | contig 33819 bp, 27 predicted proteins | sample MGYA00519764_ERZ857757 | MGnify/ENA primary metagenome ERZ857757 (study PRJEB31778, sample SAMEA3449359) | human gut metagenome | biome: human gut; feature: human-associated habitat; material: faeces | place: United Kingdom | collected 2010/2012 ...
CCGCCGCTTTTTTGCCGGTGAAAATGGCAGGCCGTTCCGCTTTGCACCTGCAAGTGACTGGCAGGCATTAAAAACTGCGGCAGACGCTGCCGTAATGCCGGCGCAGCTTGGCGCCGGGCAGCAGGCACAGCTTGTTGATTTGGCACAGGCCGTACCGGGGCTTAAATTTGATTTGCGTTATGCGCAGGCAGATAACTGCTTCGGCCAGGCGCTTACCGATGACCAGCGTGCGTTTTTGGATGCAGATGCTGCACAGGCACTGGCGCAGGCACAGCAATATTTAAAACCATATGGCTACGGTATTCTGGTATGGGAGGCTTACCGCCCGTGGTCGGTTTCCAAACTTGCCTATGACGCCCTGCCGGCAGATAAAAAATCCATGCTGCCTGCGCCGGAAGCTGGCTTCAGCCATAATACCGGCCGCAGCATTGATGTAAGCCTGTATCTTTTAGCAACAGGCGAAAATGCCGGTATGATTAGTGATTTTGATGAGCCGTCCGTGCGCCAGTACGCAGATTTTGCAGGCGGCACAACACTTGAACGCTACCGCCGTGATTTGCTGCGCAGCGCCATGCAGATGGCAGGCTTTACGGCAAGCGAAACTGAATGGTGGCACTTTGATTACGGAGATATCAAAGGATTTGCACATTTGAATGTAAAACCGCAGTAACAGGCATTTACAGTATCTGTAAATGTGTTATAATATTTACGAAAAAACATAATTAATTATGAGGTGACATATAATGAACGTTTATGATTGCGCTAACGAACTGGCTAAAGCATTAAAGGAAAGCCATGAATTTAAAAAATTACAGGAAGCAAGAGTTGTCCTTAAAAAAGATGCTCAGGCTGAAGAACTTGCCAATGATTTTATTAAATTAAGCTCTGAAATTGAACTTGCCAAATATCAGAAACAGGAAGTTGACAAAGAAAAAGAAGAAAAGCTGCAGAAACTTTCTTCTTTATTAAGCCTGAACCCGACCGCCATGGAATATCTGCACGCGTTTATGCGCTTCCAGATGATGATGGCCGATATTACCAAAACGATTAATGACGTTGTAAAGGAAGCTGTCGGTGAATAATTCCGTTAATCTGTTAGCAGAAGTTTTAAAAGAAAAAATGCCCGGTAGGGTTTATTGCTGTGAACCAATGAGCAGGCATACTTCGTTTAAAATCGGCGGCCCGGCAGATGTGCTTGTGCAGCCGGAAAATTCTGAAGGGCTTGCCTTTGCCCTTGCAGCTGCCAAAGATTACGAAGTGCCGGTAACAATTCTCGGCAACGGCTCCAATGTGCTTGTGCGCGATAAGGGTATCCGCGGGCTGGTTATTCAGCTTGGCAATGCACTTAAAAGTTTCCGCCGTGACGGCAACAGGCTGTTCTTCGGTTCCGGCTATTCGCTGGCTTTGGCCTCACGCAAAGCGTGGGAATGCGGTTTAAGCGGCATGGAATTTGCCGTAGGCATTCCGGGAAGCATTGGCGGCGCCGTTTACATGAATGCCGGTGCGTATAACGGTGAAATGAAAGGCGTAGTTGAAAGTGTAGCCGTTATGGATATGAACGGCAGGGAGTTTGTGCTTACCGCAGCGGATTTGCAGTTTGGCTACCGCAAAACAAGTTTGCAGGAAAGCGGCTATATTATTACCGAAGTTTGCCTTAATATGCAGTCCGGCGACAAAGACGCCATTAAAGCCATGATGGACGATTTCAGCAGCAGGCGCATCAGCAAGCAGCCGCTGGAAATGCCAAGTGCCGGCAGTATGTTTAAGCGTCCGCCGGGATATTTTGCCGGAACGCTTATTGAGGAAGCCGGATTGAAAGGCTATAAGGTTGGCGGCGCGCAGGTTTCGCCCAAGCATGCAGGTTTTGTTGTAAACTGCGGCAACGCCACGGCGGCAGATGTTTTGCAGCTGATAGCGGACGTGCGCAGAGTAATTATGGAAAAAGCCGGTGTGGAACTTCATCCGGAAGTGCTGGTTATCGGTGAAGAATAAAAAATTTTTCAAAGAGCGGCTGCAAAGCCGTTCTTTTTTATACAGGGCAGTGTTATTGTAGTTGCCCGCTTGTATATGTTATAATAAGCTATAACAGAAAGAGGTATTTTATAAAGAATGGATAATGTTTACGATTTAGTGGAAGATTTTTACGGGCATGACCCGGGCTGGAATTTTCTGCTCCGTCGGGAATACGCCGAGGGCTTTCTGCGTATAGAAGCATGGCATGGAAAAACGCAGGAAGAATTGTATGATATATGGGACCAGCTGACAATGCTGTGCCTTTACCTTGGTAATACGGAACTTATGCTTGGCGATATGAGTGCGGATGATTTTGTGGACTGCATTGCCTGGTGCGGCCGCAACGTATCCGAATTTGATGCCGATTATGAGCATACAAAATATTTTCTGGATACCTGCGTGAGGCTGTACGCCTATTTGCAGAAGAAAAATGTAATTTCTGACGCCGGTGCTCCGCTTGAAGCGGAAGAAAAACTGCTGGCAGGCGGAAAAATGAATATTGTGAATCCGGACGGAAGTTTTACTGATGAAAATAAAGACCGCCGCCTGTTTACGGTGCCGGATGCTTCCAATAAAATATTTTTAAACGTAAATGAACGGATGCAGGAAATTTATGCGGCAATGCATGAATTTTTTACTGAAAGCAGGTTCAGCGTTGATTTGGAACGCGCTTCCGTGCTGTATCATGGAATTTTTGGCAATGCCATTAACGAGTCGGCAAAAAGCAGGCAGGAAGCCTTTAATTCATTTTGGGATTATTTTTTGCTTGATTACCGTTCGATGCTGCGCGATATGCACCCGCTGGAATATTTTTACGAAACTGTATGCAGCAGTGACAGCAGTTATTACGATGCAGGCTTTGCCAAGCGCAACAGCGATATTTTAAAGGAAATTATTTCCGCGCGCCTGGTGCTGTTTACCGTGGAAGGTTTTGGCGAAGAAGGCATGTATTTATGCCGTGATTTTCTTACAAACGAAACTTACCAGCTTAATTTGCCGTTAACCGAAGATATTGATACAACGGATATGCTGTTTATCGGGCATTTGTTTTACAACGATAATATGCTTACCGAAAATATGCGCGGCTACAAGATAGACAACATAAACGCTTTATGCCTGCGCGATACTTTAAAACGCGCTTATAAATGGGTAAGCGTACAGCAGAAGGAACCGGACTGGCAGTGGTTCAGCGAGTATTATCCTATGGTGCTGCGCAATATGCTGTTTTTATATGCGGCAGGCATTGCGCATAAAAACTTTAACAACTATACGGAACATACCGCATTTGCGGCAGCGCCTTACAGTGATGAAACGCTGGTTGCCGGTATTTTAAAAAATATTATGCTGAAAAATTATTTTGCACTTGCGGATGTGCGGCTAGCAACGCAGATGTGGTGCGATTTGCAGGCTGCGGGTGCAGATTTGGCTGCTTACAGCGAAACGGTATGGGCAGCAGGCATAATTTATACATTTGTAAAACTTAACGGTGCCTATACTTTCTTTGATGAACGCATTGCCGGTTTTTGCGGAACGGAAGTGGCTGCCATGCAAAAGGCTTCCGAAACGATATGCGAAGTGCTGCAAATAGAGAAGCATGACCCGCGTTACAGCAACGAAGAAGGCATTTTGGCAATGCTCATGAGTGCTTACATGTAAAGGAGAACTTTATGAAATGTAATTTTTGCGGTAGGGAAGTGCCTAAAGGCACAGAAGAATGCCCATATTGCCATTACAGATTCGAGCAGGAAGCAACGATACTCAATCCGCGTGAGCGTGATGAGTTTGAAGGCGTAACCATTGACGAAAGTGGTTATGAAGAAAACACTGCCGGAAATAATGGCACAAGAAGCCCCGAATACAGGCAGACTTACGAATACCGCAGCGAAGAATACAGCGGTGCGCGCAGCGGCAGAGGCCCTAAAATTTACGTTAAAAACCTTGGCTGCGGCGGTGGGCTGCTTACCGCTTTGCTGGTTATCTGCGTACTGATTGGTTTGTTTATTTTCTTTATGCCGCTGTTTGTTATAATAGCAGGCATTGGCCTGATCTATTATTTCATCAGCAGCTTTTTAGGATGATAACAAAAAAACTGCGCTTCAATCCGTATAAAACGGAAAGAAGTGCAGTTTTTATTTTGCGCGTAAGTATTACAAAATTTCGTCGCGGACAAGCTGGTTAATCATTTTTTGTTTGCCCAGAACCCATAATAAATCGCCTTTTTCGAACACAAGGGAAATATTGGGGTTTACTATGGTATAGCTGCCGCGTTCAAGCCCTATTACAAGGCAGTGCCATTTGTTGCGGATATCGGTAGATTTTATGGACTTGCCAAGCAGCGGTGAATGTTTGTCAACCGTAATGGCGCAGGGCATGAATGCAATATCATGGCGGCCTTCAGCTTCGTTAACAAGCATAAACTGGCGCATGCTTACTGGAGAATCGAGCATGGTAAGGCCAAGATTTTTAGTTTTTATGGCGGCATTTAAAAGTTTAAAATGCGCTTTAGTGCCGATAATTAAAAGTTTTGTTCCGGCGGTGATTGTAAAGCTGCCGCCCGGCATATCGTGAATCTGCCTGCCGGTATCGGCCTGCAAAACATTACAGCCGTAAGATTCGCGCAGGGCGAGGTTCAGCAAAGTCTGCCCGGCAGTAACGGAACCTTCTTCCACTTTGTAGTGGGCTAACTGCAAATCTTCATCAAACCAGCCGTAAGGAGTGTGTTCGCCCGATTCTTTTAAAGCCTGGCGGTGTTTTAACATATGGCGCTCGTTAAGGTTAACCAAAAAGCGCGATTCCATACGCAGGTATTCTCCCATCAGCCAGTCGGAAGAGGAAATAAAGTAAGCCGTAATTAAAGTTGCGGCGGCGGCAAAAAATTCAGACAGGTTTAAAATCCAGGCAAATACAAAGAAGATAAAGCCTGCGGCAGCAATAATTTTTAATAGGATGAGCACCATAAGCGGAATATGGTTGCTGCGTTTTTCAAACCACAGTACGGAAAACAGTTCCGAGCGCCTGGTGCGGTTAACGAGGATAGCACGCAAAAACGGTGCCGCTATAATAAAGGTAAGTACGGCGGTAATAATATCTGCGTAAGGCAGTTTTAAACTATCGCGCAGGTAACCGCTTAAATAATATTCCGCAAACAGCGCTATCGCCGTCAGCAGTGTTGTAAAAATCAGCATGCGCGTAAAATATTCCCGCAAAAAATTGCTCCAGTCCGTGGTGGCTCTGGTACTGATATTTTTTTCGGTGTAACGGTCAAGCCAGTCGTTAACACGCTGCGGCAGCAGGCGGCGGATAATTTTATAAGCCGGGTCGGCAGCCATAATGCAGAACGGCGTGGTAAAAGTCGTCATAACGGATACGGCAACGATGATAGGATAAATAAAATCGCTGATAACGCCGAGGCTCATGCCCAAAGAAGCAATAATGAAGGAAAATTCGCCAATCTGCGCCAGGCTGAAACCGCATAAAATTGAAGTTTGCAGGTTTTGCCCGGAAAGCAGCACGCCGCCGGCGGAAAAAATAAGTTTGCCGGCAATGGTAACGATAATAAGCACGATAATGGGCAGCCAGTATTCCACAAGCAGTGCCGGGTCTACCAGCATACCGACGGAAACGAAAAATACTGCGCCGAAAATATCTTTTACCGGGGTGAAAAGGTGCTCGATTTTTTCGGAGTTCGGCGCTTCGGCAATAAGCGAACCCATTATAAATGCGCCAAGCGCGGCGGAAAAGCCGAGATGCGTTGCCAGAACAACCATGCCGAGGCAAAGGCCGATGGAGGTAACAAGCATCGTTTCGTTGTTCATCAGTTTCAGTGAGCGTTTATAAAAGGTAGGAACAAGGTATATGCCAAGCACAAACCACAATACCAGAAAGAACAGCAGGCGCATAACGCTGGCCAAAAGCTCTGTGCCGGAAATGCCTGCGGAGGCAGCAAGTGTGGAAAGCAGAACCATCATGATAATACCGGCAATGTCTTCTACAATTAATATGCCAAAAACCATTTCGGTAAAGCGTTTGCCTTTCATTTTTAAATCTTCAAAGGCTTTTATAATGATGGTTGTGGATGACATGGAAAGCATGCCGCCCAAAAACAGGCTGTTCATGTGGCTCCAGCCCATAAGCGTGCCAGCGCCGTAGCCAAGCGAGAGCAGGCCTGCAATTTCCACTATGGTTGCAATAAAGGCGGTGTTGCCAACTTGTTTCAGCTTGTTGAAGCTGAATTCCAGCCCAAGCGAAAACATTAAAAAGATAATGCCTATTTCCGACCAGGTGTGGATGTTGTTAAAATCCGTAACCGTCGGGAAAAAGGAAAAATGCGGGCCGGTAATAAAACCGGCAACGATATATCCGAGTACAAGCGGTTGATTGAGCTTTTTAAAAAGAATGGTAGTAATACCTGCTACCAGCAAAATCATAGCGAGGTCGGAAACGATTGGTGGTAAATGCGCCATCTAAGGTTCCTCCTTACTTTTGTAAAATAAGATAAGCGACAAATAAAAAGAAATGTTGTATAATAAAATAGGTTTAATGTTTATAAGCGGCAGTAAAAAACGCCGCTATATTATTATACAATGACACAGTGCTTTTTAACAAGGCATACTGTTTGCAAAATATTTGAAAATACGGAGGCAAAGCATGAATACAGATTTGATTTTGATTAACGGCGATATAGTTGACCGTAAAGAAGGGCTTATTGAATACTGCGACCGCGGCCATCAGTTTGGTGACGGTGTTTTTGAAATTGTGCCGGTTTATAACGGCAAGGTTTTTGGCATGATTCCGCATATGGAAAACCTTTTTACTTCCGTAACGCGTTTAAAAATACCTGCCGTTTATATGGTGGAAGAACTGGTTGAGTTTCATGAAGCGTTAATAAAAGCCACCGGTATGGAAAACGGCGAAATTTATACGCAGATTACACGCGGCAGTGCGCCGTTCGGGCTGGCTTTTCCGGAAATGAGCGTGCCGCAGCTTGTAATGCAGCCTGTTTTTACAGACCGCTCTCAGCTTGCGGAGGCTCAGCAGAAAGGTGTAAAGCTCATTACTGAAAAAGACCTGCGTTGGCAGCATTGCGACGTTAATACCTTAAACCGACTGCCGGAAGTAATGGCACGCCAGAAAGCAGCCATCAGCGGTGCTTTTGACGCTTTGTTTGTGCGCGACGGAAAAATTACCGAAACCACCGAAAGCAGCTTTATGCTTGTAAAAGATGAAGTTTTGTGGACGGCTCCCGAAAACGAAAACATTCATAAAAATATTACGCGCAAAGTAATTAAAGAACGCCTGGCGCTTGATTTGGGCATGCCGGTTGTAGAGAAAAATTTTGACGTGGATTTTGCGTTAAAAGCAGAAGAAGCCTTTATCTGCGGGCCGCGCTGCGAAATTGTGCCCGTAGTTAAAATAGACCGCAAGCTGCTGAACGGCGGCGAAGTTGGCAAAGTAGTGCCGCAGCTTTTAGAGGCTTATAAAAATTTTGTTGCCAAAGAATGCCCGGCAAGGTAATTAATTATGGATAAAACTTTAGTGCGCGGGGCAATGCTTATTGCTCTGACGGTTGTTTTGCAGTCGCTGCGCCTTTTTATACCGCTGCCGCCAATGGCAAGCATGTTTTTTATAGGTACGCTGGTTAATATGATGCTTGCCGTTACAGTGCGCCTTGCTGGTTTAAAACCGGCGCTTCTTGCAGTTGTGCTGCTTCCGTTTTTTGCATATTTGCAGGGGCAGCTGCCAATACCGCTTTTAATACCGGTAGTTATCGGCGGCAACGCCGTGTTTGTGCTTATCTGCCATTGGGCATGGCACCGCGGGCTTATGCTGGCGCCGCTTGCCAAAACAATCTGCATGTTTACGTCAAGCCTTGTGCTTTTAAAAGTGCTGGCGCTGCCTGAAAAAATGGTATTTGCCATTGGCTTTATGATGGGCTGGCCGCAGATGGTAACAGGTATTTGCGGCATATTGCTGGCACGGTTAATTACAAAACGTACCGCAAACTTTTAATATGGGGGCATTGTTATGGATACAAGAGTGGTACTTTTGGGCATTATTGTAGAAAACACTGCCGCTGTTGAAGAACTGAATGCTATTTTGCATAATTACGGCAGTTATATTATCGGGCGCATGGGGCTGCCTTACCGCGAAAAAAATCTGCATATTATCAGCATAGTTCTTGATGCGCCGCAGAACATTATCAGCGCGCTTGCAGGAAAAATCGGCATGCTGCCGGGAGTTACGGCCAAAGCGCTTTATGCCGGAAAACAGGCTTAGTCCTTAATGCCTTAGGGCTTTTTTATAGGAGAAATACTGACAGGGAAGGTTCGTCCTGACCTTTAAGGAGGAAAATCAAATGTATGATGCAAAATCAATGAAGGCCGAAGAATTTATTGACCATAACGAGATTATGGCAACATTGGAATATGCCGCAGCCAATAAAAACAATGCTGCCCTTATTTCCGAGATTATTGAAAAGGCAAAACTGCGCAAAGGCTTAAGCCACCGTGAAGCAGCAGTACTGCTGGACTGCGAACTGGAGGATAAAAACGCGGAAATTTTTGCGCTGGCAGAACAGATAAAAAAAGATTTTTACGGCAACCGCATTGTTATGTTTGCACCGCTCTATCTTTCCAATTACTGCATTAACGGCTGTGTGTACTGCCCGTATCACAGCGTGAATAAACACATTGCCCGAAAAAAACTCACGCAGGATGAAATCCGTGCCGAAGTTATTGCCTTGCAGGATATGGGGCATAAACGCCTGGCACTGGAAGCCGGTGAAGACCCGGTTAATAACCCGATTGAATATATTCTTGAATCAATTAAAACAATTTACAGCATTAAACATAAAAACGGCGCTATCCGCAGGGTGAACGTTAATATTGCCGCAACTACGGTTGAAAACTACCGCAAATTAAAAGAAGCCGGTATCGGCACCTATATTCTTTTTCAGGAAACCTATCATAAAGAAAGTTATGAAAAACTGCACCCTTACGGGCCGAAAAGCAATTATGCCTACCATACAGAAGCAATGGACAGGGCAATGGAAGGCGGCATAGACGATGTTGGCCTCGGCGTATTGTTCGGGCTTGAACTTTACCGTTATGAATTTGCAGGGCTTTTAATGCACGCAGAACATCTGGAAGCAGTTCATGGTGTTGGCCCGCATACTATCAGCGTTCCGCGCATCTGCCCGGCAGATGATATTGACCCGTCTGCTTTTGATAACAGCATCAGCGACGATATTTTTGAAAAACTTGTTGCCTGCATCCGCATCAGCGTGCCTTACACCGGCATGATTGTATCAACACGTGAAAGCCAGCGCGCCCGCGAAAGAGTGCTGCACCTCGGCATTTCGCAAATCAGCGGCGGTTCCCGTACCAGCGTTGGCGGCTATGCCGAGCCGGAAAAAGAAAATGATTCTGCCCAGTTTGATGTAAGCGATAACCGTACACTGGATGAAGTTGTTGGCTGGCTGATGGAACTTGGCTATATTCCGAGCTTCTGCACTGCATGCTACCGCGCAGGGCGTACCGGCGACCGCTTTATGAGCCTCTGCAAGAGCGGGCAGATTCAAAACTGCTGCCATCCCAATGCGCTGATGACCTTAAAAGAATATCTGGTAGATTACGCTTCTCCGCATGTAAAAGAACTGGGGGACGAGCTTATTGCTAAGGAAATTCATAATATTCCCAACGAAAAAGTACGCGAACTTGTGGAACGCCATTTGAAGGATATTGAAGAAGGCGAACGCGACTTCAGAATTTAAAATTGACATTTATAATCATATCGAATAAAATTTATATGTGTATTTAATGTTTAAGCCGCTTTTTACAAGCGGCTCATTATTTTTGAAAGGCGTTGATATTTTGCTGGAAAATCTGTTCAAACTTAAAGAAAACGGTACCAATGCCAAAACGGAAATGATGGCCGGGATTACAACTTTTATGACTATGGCTTATATTCTGGCTGTAAACCCCGCTATTTTATCCGCATCCGGTATGGATTCCGGCGCCGTATTTACGGCAACTGCCATTGCTTCCTGCATCGGCACGCTGTTTATGGCGTTTTTTGCCAATTATCCGTTTGCGCTGGCGCCCGGCATGGGCCTGAACGCATTTTTTGCCTATACTGTCGTAGGGCAAATGGGGTATTCGTGGCAGGTTGCACTGGCGGCCGTATTTGTTGAAGGCATTTTGTTTTTTATCCTGTCGCTTACAAAAGTGCGCGAAGCAATTTTTAACTGCATACCGTTTTCGCTTAAATATGGCGTTACCGGCGGTATAGGTTTGTTTATTGCTTTTATCGGCCTGCAAAACTCGCACCTCGTTGTGGACGGCGCAACGCTGGTAAGCATTTATCCGTTTAAAGCGTCGCTTGCAAGCGGAGAGTTTTATACAACCGGTATCGGCGCGCTTCTGGCGCTGATAGGCGTAATTTTAACGGCGGTTTTAATGATAAAAAATGTGCGCGGCGCAATTTTGCTCGGCATACTTATTACCTGGGGCCTTGGCATAATTGCGGAAGTAACAGGCATTTATATTCCCGACCCGGCCAAAGGCGCATTTTCGGTAATGCCGGATTTTTCTAACGGCTTATATATACCGAGCCTGATGCCGAGCTTTATGCAGATGGATTTCAGCTATATTTTTACCTTTAATTTTGTTACCATAATGCTGTCATTCATGTTTGTAGATTTGTTTGACACACTGGGTACTTTAATCGGTGTTGCTTCCAAAGCCAATATGCTTGACAGACAGGGCCGCCTGCCCAGAATCAGAGGCGCGCTGCTGGCCGACTCTGTTGCAACATCGGCAGGTGCTGTGCTTGGCACATCTACGGTAACAACTTTTGTTGAAAGTTCTTCCGGTGTTATGGCTGGCGGCCGCACAGGCCTTACTGCTGTTACCGTTGCAATACTCTTTTTGGCCTCTTTGCTGTTTGCACCGGTATTTCTGGCAATACCTGCATTTGCAACGGCGCCGGCGCTTATTATTGTAGGCTTTTTAATGCTGGCTACCGTTTTGAACATTGATTTTAACGATATGGGCGAAGCAGTGCCCGGTTTTATTGCCATTATTGCCATGCCGTTTATGTATTCAATTTCCGAAGGCATTGCGCTTGGTATAATTTCTTATGTAGTTATTAATGTTCTTTCCGGTGCGGTCGGTAAAAAGAATATCAGCGGTATTATGTATATACTGGCATTCTTGTTTGTTTTGAAATATATTTTCGTTTAAAACTTAAAATTGTTATGGCAGGGCCGGATAACTTCCGGCTCTTTTTTATTGCCCAAATTGCTGGCAGAGCAGAACAAAGCCTTGTCAGATTAGTTAAAAACGCAGGAGCGTAGTGTAAAATTTCGGTTAAGCAATGCTTTGAAAAAATGCGTATTGAAACCTTTTATAAGTTTCTACCTTAGCGCGGCGGGTGGTCGGGGTATTGCTGCGCAGACGGTGAAAAAGCGAAAAATTCAGATTTATCTTTAAAAGTGGTCTTTACAGGGGGGGCAAACGTGTTATAATGAGGCTGTATAAAAGACTGGGTAGTCAAAAAACCTTCTCCTCATGAACGTTTTTCAGGTTTACTCAATACTTTATACAATAAGGCTTGCCGTTTCCTCAGGGGCAGGCCTTCACTGGGGTTTATAAACCGCAGCAGGAAGAAAAATGTAATTAAGCGTTTGCAACGGTAGAGGAAACCAGGAGACTCGCACTCAGGGCAGATGCCGAAAGCAGAAATTTCTTCCCAAGCGTTTTATAAAAATAAAATGTGTTTTCTAAAGGGAGGAAAACAAAATGAAAAAATCTTTAGTATTAGCAATGGCTATGGCTCTCGGCGTAACTGCATCCGCATATGCAGCTAACCCGTTCAGCGATGTACCGGCTGGCCACTGGGCTTATGACGCAGTTAACAAACTGGCAGCAGAAGGCGTTGTAGACGGTTATCCTGACGGCACTTACGGTGGCGACAAACTGATGACCCGTTATGAAATGGCACAGATCGTTGCAAAAGCTATGGCAAAAGGCGCAAACGTAGACAAACTGGCAGCAGAATTTGCTGACGAACTGGACAGCCTCGGCGTTCGCGTAGCTAACCTTGAAAAGAAAGCTGACAACGTAAAAATCACCGGCCAGATCCGTGCTTCTTATCGCGATGTAAGCGGCGACCGTGATGGTCACGAAGGTAAACTTCGTACTCGTCTGTTCATTAATGGTCAGGTAAACGAAGACTGGACTTATACTGCTCGTTTGCAGAATGAACAAGTTTACAGCGATGAAGATGCAGAAGACGATGCAAAAGTAAACTGGGCATTCGTATCCGGCCGTGTTGGCGGCGTTAAAATGGATGCAGGTCGTATGGACTTTGTTCAGGGCGATGTACTTGATACCCGTGCAGATGGCGTAAAACTTGCTTATGGCAGCGATGTTAAAGTATTCGGCTGGGCTATGAAAGCTCTTAGCGATGATGTAGCTTCTTTGGCAATTGGTGATGAAGAAGTATTTACTAAAACGGAAATTGAGGATGGCGCTTCCTTAGTTGAAGATGGCGACCGTTTCTATGTAGCAGGTGTTGAAGCTAATATTGGTGCTGTTAATACCGCTGTAAAATATTACAATGCTGATAACCTCCGCGATCAGGAAATTTGGGAAGTAGCTCTTAAAGGTGAAGTTGCAAAAGATTTGACCTTAAGAGGCAGCTGGTTCTATGGTGATTCTGATGGTTATGACGGAGTAGCTGATAGACTTAATGAATCTACTGATAACAATGGTTGGTTAGTAGGTCTTACTTATAAAGGTGCTAAAGCTTCTAAACCCGGTAGCTGGGGTTTGTATGCTAACTACAGTGATCGTCCGTTCTCCACTTATCTCGAACCTACTGTATTCAGCGGCGGCTATGCTGAATATCCTGATGGACTCGGCGCATTTACCACTGATGGTTACAAAGGTTTTGAAGTAGGTGCAAATGTAACCCTTGCTAAAAACATTGTAGCAGGTGTTAAATATGCAGACTTTGAAGGTCGTGAAGATAAAGGCCTTGGCACTCCGGATGCTCAGGTACTTTGGTCTGAAGTAGTATTCACTTTCTAATTTAATAGTTAGAACTGTTAAAGCGGATGGCTTTATGCCATCCGCTTTTTCTTTACAAAAAATGGCGGATAAAATCCGCCATTTTTTATCATAACTTAATATTTAATATTAAATTTTAAATATGCGCTGCACTTACTTTTACGCTGTAGCCCATAACGTAATCCAGCATTTCTACCGGTACCATGGTTACGCCGTCGATAAGTTCCGGCTTGTTTTGCAGCTTAATGCGCATACGCTGTTTGCCGTACTCATTGCTGTTAATTGTGCATACTGCGCTGCGCGGGCCGTCATAAACAACTGCGGTTTGTGCGTCCTGATTCCATGTTACGGTATAGCCAAGTGCTTCCGCAACGGCGCGCAGAGGAATATATAATGTATTGTTTTTGTTTACAAGTTTAACGTCGGCAAGCTCTTTGCCGTTTAAAGCAATTACTCCGGCTGTTGTGCTGATGTTAATATCAGCAAGGCCCTGCTGTAATAAAACTGCTTTGGTTGCAGTAGCCTGGCCGGGTAAACTTAAGGTAGAAATTTCATACCATAACAGCATTTTGTCGCCCGGTTTAAGTTCGGCAGCTTCCGGGTAAACTTCCGGCAGCAGGGTAATGTATTGTGTTTCGTTAACGTTAAGCACGCGCACGCTGCCGTCTTCACGCGGTTCTACTTTGCCGATGTTAAAATAGGTAAAGGTGGGGCGGCTGTCTTCCGGGCCGGAAATAATGGCATCCGCTTTTCCCTGCGGCGGCAGGCTGCGCGTTAAAGCTGGCCCGTACCAGGCGCTGACATGCCCGTCTTTTTTAACATCATTGGCGCCAAGATAATAGCCGGTGCCGCTTTGCAGTATATAGGTGTTGTCCGTAATATGCAGGGCAACGCTGTCGAACGGTTTATTGTTGTTTTTTACGGTAATCATGCTGCCGGTATTTTCCATTACGGTTCCGGACATTTGCAGTTCCTTCGGCACATTCTGCGCCGCCATGGCACTGCCGCTTAACGTAAGCAGGCACAGTGCCGCTATAAGCATTTTTTTCATTTTATGCAGCTCCTTTAATGTATTAACTAAAAATATTATAGCATGTATACGCCTTACTGTTCCAGTATGTTGCAAAGAGTTTGCAAAAGTGTAAAATTTGTGATAAGAGTTAAAAAATATATTACCAAAAAGAGGATTTTTGAAAGATATAGAGTATACTAATAATATATATGGTATTTTATGGGTTAAATTAAAGCGGCAGAAGGGGATGAGAACAATTTCTTTAAGTACAGGGCAAAAGCGTATAGCTGAAATTGTAAGACAGGACGGACCGATTACCGGCGAACATATTGCAGAAAGGCTTAATGTTACGCGCGCTGCCTTGCGCAGTGATTTGGCCATTTTGGTGATGGGCGGTATTTTGGACGCAAGGCCTAAAGTAGGGTATTTTTACACCGGAAAAAACACCCTCGGTATGCTGATGGAAGAAATTTCCGGTATCTGTGTGCGCGATTTGCAGTCTGTGCCGGTTGCCGTCAACCACGATAAGAGTGCTTACGAAGCGGTTATAACAATGTTTCTGGAAGATGTGGGAACGGTATTTGTTATTGACGATGCCGGGCTGCTGGCCGGTGTTGTTTCGCGTAAAGATTTGTTGAAGGCTGCTATCAATAATAATTATAACCTGCGCGAAGTACCGGTTGTTATGGTAATGACGCCGCTTTCCAAATTAATTGTTGTAACTCCGGAAGATTCCGTGGCAGCTGCTGCCCGGAAGATTATTGATAATGAAATTGACTGCCTGCCGGTTGTGCGCTGTATAGAAGAAGGCAGCCGCAGCTACGAGGTTGTGGGCAGAATTACAAAAACTAATTTTACGCGTCTGCTTGTAGATTTGGCAGAGGGCAAAGGGGGCAATTATCATAGCTAAGACACCGGTTATTTATGCTGTGTCCGATTCTATCGGCGAAACTGCCGAATCGGTTGTAAAGGCTACAACCAGCCAGTTTGTACAGGAAAAATTTGACATTATCCGCGTTCCTTATATTAAAGATGCTCAGCAGGTTGAAAAAATACTTGAAGAAGCTAAAGAAAGCGGCGGCATTGTTTGCTATACTATCGTATCGCCGGAACTGCGCGAGCATATTATGCAGAAGGCAATGGAACTTGACGTTGAAGTTATTGACGTTTTGGGGCCAATGCTGAAGGCCATTGAAAAAACTTCCGGGCTTTTGCCTAAAAACCAGGCAGGCCTTATCCATGCTTTGGACCACGAATATTTTAAGCGTGTTGAAGCAATTGAGTTTGCTGTTAAATATGACGACGGCAAGAACCCGCTGGGACTTTTAAAGGCAGACGTTGTGCTGATTGGCGTAAGCCGCACCAGTAAAACGCCGCTGAGCATGTACCTTGCACACAAGCAGCTTAAAGTTGCCAACGTGCCGCTGGTGCCGGAAATTGCTCCGCCGGAAGAACTTTTCAAAGTTCCTCCCCATAAAATTATCGGCCTTTTGATTGACCCGTTTAAATTAAACGAGATACGCAGCGAGCGTTTAAAAACCATGGGGCTGAGCGACGGCGCAAATTACGCGGATGTAAGGCGTATCAGCGAAGAACTGGAATACGCCAAAGCCATTATGCGCCGCGTACACTGCAAAATCATTAATGTATCGAACCGTGCTATTGAAGAAACAGCCGGCATCATACTTGATTACGTACAGAAAAACAGAGACAGGAACATATAAAAATAACCCCCGTTTTAACGGGGGTTATTTAGGCTGGCGTTATAAAAATTTTTTATCGCGTACGTTATATGTTAAATCGCCTGAGTGCGGCGTGCCGTTAACGGTAACGTTTCCGGAGAAAACCGCGTTTTTTGTTTTCCAGTTAAAGCTGCCGTTATCGGCGGTAATACGCAGGTTATCCTGGGTAAAAACCATGTTGCCGTTTACGTAGGCGGTGCGTTCATTGCCTTTAACTTCAACGGAATCGCAGTCAAAATGTATTCCGGTGGGCTTGTCGGTAAGGCTGATATTGCCTTGTGCGTGAACTTCCAGCTGATACAGGTAAACCTGCGCAGCGTCGCCGTCAATAACGCGGTCGCCTAAATCCACGTGTACGTGCCCTTTTAAATCGTAAACTCCCGTAAAGGGGTTAAAAGTCTGGCTGTCGCTGGAAATATCCGGCTGGGCAGCAAAAGCCGAAGGTATAAACAAAAACATCAGCATAAATAAAACTGCAAAAATTCTTTTCATTGTAAAAACCTCTTTATTTTATGAATATACTATTATTATAGACTTTGGCGCGCCGGGCGGCAAGGCAGATTAAGTGAAATAAAGGTGAAAGAAATGGTTATAAGAAAGTTGATAGAAGCTACAGAAGAAAAGATTTTGGCGCCATGGGCACAAAAAAGTGCTGCTGCCGTGCGTGAGCACGAAGAAGAAGCGGATGACTTGCGCACTGCTTATCAGCGCGACAGGGACAGAATTATTCACAGCATGGCTTTTAGAAAATTAAAGCATAAAACGCAGGTTTATCTGAACCCGGGTGACCATTACCGTACGCGGCTTACGCACAGCATGGAGGTATCGCAGATTGCAAGGACAATAGCCCGTGCGCTGCGCTTAAATGAAGATTTAACGGAAGCTGCGGCACTGGGGCACGATTTGGGGCATACGCCCTTCGGGCATGCTGGCGAGCGCGCCATTAACGCTTATACGGGGCATTTTAAGCATAACGAGCAAAGCCTGCGGGTGGTAAAATATTATGGGCGCGAAGGGCGCGGGCTGAATTTAACTTTGGATGTATGTGATGCCATTATTAACCATACGGGTGATACTTTGCCCAAAACGCTGGAAGGGCAGATAGTGCGCCGCTGTGACCGTATAGCCTATTTATGCCACGATTTTGACGACGGCTGCAAAGTTGGGATTATAGGGCCTGATAAACTGCCGGGCATTGTTGCAATGCGCCTCGGTACAAAACCGAGCCAGATTCTTGACATTCTTGTACGCAATGTGGTGGAAAGTTCGGCAGGCAAACAGATTGTCAGCATGGACAAATATTATGAAGAAGCAATGGATGAATTCCGCTGCTTTATGTTTGATTATGTTTATCTTTCGCCGCCGCTGAAAAATGAACACCGCAAGGCAGAACATGTTGTAACCACGCTTTTGGATTTGTATATGCACCGCCCGGAAATGCTGCCGCAGGAATATGCAGTTAACGTGGAAAGGCACGGCTTGCAGCAGGTTGTGGTTGATTATATTGCCAGCCTGACGGACGCGGCTGCCGTACAGCAGTTCAGCAGGCATTATTTGCCTGTTATTATTTAATGTAGCGAAAAATAAATTATCGTCAATAAAAAAAGAGGATTTTCTGTTTATATATTGAATATAAATAAAACAGATGATATTTAAAGTGACGGGAGCAAGGCAAATGAGCAGTATGTTTGATGATTTTAAAGAGCAGGTCCGCTCACAGGCAAATATCGTCGAAATAGTATCGGAATATGTACCGCTGAAAAAACGCGGCAGCAGCTATTGGGGCTGCTGTCCTTTTCATGGCGAAAAAACGCCGTCTTTTTCCGTATCGCCGGATAAGAATTTTTTTTATTGCTTTGGCTGCCATGCAGGCGGCGATGTTTTTACCTTTATAATGAAGGAAGAAAACTGTACCTTTCAGGAAGCATTAAAAATTCTGGCCAATAAACTTGGCATACCGGTTCCAGAGCGCGAAAAAACACGGCAGGAAATTGAACGCGAAAAAGAAACAAAGGAAATTATTGCCGCCAACGAACTGGCAACACGTTTTTATCAGGCCTGCCTTACCAAAAGCGAGTTTGGCAAACTGGCGCAGCGTTATCTTGCTGGCAGGGGCATTACGCCGGAAATTATCGAAAAATTTTCTATCGGCGTGTCGCTGCCGGGTTATACTTCGCTTGTAAAAGCGCTTGGCAAACGCGGCTGCCGCGAGGAGCTGCTGATAAAGGCGGGGCTTGCTGTTAAAGGGCGTAACGGCGCTTACGATAAATTCCGCGGCAGGGTTATGATACCTATTGAAGATGCACGCGGGCATGTGGTTGGTTTTGGCGGGCGCATTCTGCAAAATAATGCCGAAGCAGCCAAATATATGAATACCGCCGAAACCGAATGGTTTAATAAACGTACATTGTTGTTTGGCCTGCACGCGGCAATTAAAGAAATAAAAAGCAGGCGTCAGGCAATTATTGTTGAAGGCTATATGGACGCGATAAGCCTTCATGCCGCCGGTATCGGCTGGGCTGTGGCTTCAATGGGCACGGCTTTTTCGGCAGAGCAGGCAAAACTTTTGTCGCGCGTATGTGATGAAGTTGTTTTTTCGTACGACAGCGATGAAGCCGGGCAGCGCGCCGATATGAGGGCCGTAAGCATAGCACGCGCGGCGGGGCTGCGGGTTAAAGTTCTGGCAGTGCCAGATGGCAAAGACCCGGATGAATTTGTACGCAGGCACGGCACAGAAGCCTATCTTGAATTAGTTAAAAACGCTGCCGACGGCATTGACTTTCAGATGCGGCAGGTAATAGCGCAAAATAATGTTTCAAATTTAGCAGGAAAAGTGGAAGCGGTGTCGAATATACTACCATTCCTGTTAGAATGTAAAAATGATATAGAAGTGGCAGGGTATATACGCAAATTAGCCCAGCTGCTGACAATAGATGAAAGCCTTATCATAAGCGAATACCGCAAAATGAGCCGCAAAAGCGGCAGCCAGGGGCATGTGCCTCTGCCGGTGCAGCCAAAAGCAGTGCGGGCGGCCGCGCCGGATGACGAAGCGGAACAGCAGCTGTTGAACATACTTGCAAAAAATATCAGCCTTCTTCCCGTATACAGGGATGAAATAGCCAAAGCCGGATTCAAGTCACCGGAACATCAGGAAATTTATTCATCACTGACGGGAATGCTGGAAAATATGCCGCAGGATGTTACGGCTGAGCTTTTCAGGGTATTAAGCCCTGAGGCTTCAACGGCTTTTGCAGCGATAATGGCGAAAAATGTGCAGCCCGGTGATGAAGAAAAGCTTATTGCCGACTGCATACGTATGATGAATAAAAGCAGGCTGGAGGCTTTATACGAAAAGCACCGGCTGCTTGCGGATGAATATGAACGTTTGGGGGACAGCCGCTTTTTGCAGGAACTTGCAGAAAGCCAGAAGATAAAAGATGCTATTAAAAATTTGTATTGAAATGGTTAAAGCAGTTTATCACGAAGGGAGGGAACACCATGGCTAATACAAAAATACCGTCCGAGCAGGTTGAGGAATTATTGTCTAAAGGAAAATCACATGGCGGTGTTCTCACTTATCGTGAAATTATGGACTCCATGCAGAACGCTGAAGACATGAGCGCCGACGATATGGACAGCATGTATGAACTGATTGCCCAGAAAGGCATTGATGTTGTTGACGACGCCAACGACGACCTTGACCTGGAGCCGGAAGCAGTAAGTGAAGCCGATGAAATAAACGAGGCCGAGCTTGCCAATATGAGCGTGCCAGAAGGCGTAAGCATTGACGACCCGGTGCGCATGTACCTTAAAGAAATAGGACGAGTGCCTCTTTTGGTCGGCGAAGACGAAGTCAAGCTTGCCAAACGCATGGACAAGGGCAAACAGGCTTACAGGCTTCTGCACGGCACAAGGCACGGCGTGGTTGCGCCAGTATATACCGGCAAGGATTCCACGCAGGAACTTATTGCCAAAGCGCGCGAGCTTATTAAAGACGAAAAAACAATCTGCGATTTGCGCAGCATAACCAAAGCACTGCAATTTATTGAAGCGAGAGAAAAAAGCGGTAACCCCTGCACAATAGAAGAATATAAAGCACTGGTTGCCGATTTTACCCGTGACGAATGCATGCGCCTGCACAAACTTTTGCAGGATGAGCATATAACCATAAGCGGCAGCGAAAAAGTAACTCCCGATGCACATACCAGTGATAAGGAAATTCATTCGCTGTTTGATTTAAAAACCATTCTGGAAGAAGTTAAGCGCCGCCTGCCGGAAGAAAAAGATACGGCTGTTTTTGATGCTTACCTTGAAATTGAGGACGATTACAAAAAACTGCTTGAAGAAGTTTATGAGCAGGGCGAGGAAGCAAAACGCTGCCTGTCGGAAGCAAACCTGCGCCTTGTTGTAAGCATTGCCAAACGTTATGTTGGGCGCGGCATGCTGTTCCTTGACCTGATTCAGGAAGGCAACCTCGGCCTTATTAAAGCAGTTGAAAAATTCGATTACAATAAAGGCTTTAAATTCAGTACCTATGCAACATGGTGGATACGCCAGGCCATTACAAGGGCTATCGCCGACCAGGCGCGTACTATCCGCATTCCTGTGCATATGGTGGAAACCATTAATAAACTTATCCGCGTATCGCGCCAGCTTTTGCAGGAACTTGGCCGTGAGCCGCAGCCGGAAGAAATTGCCAAGGAGATGGACACTTCCGTTGACCGCGTGCGTGAAATTATGAAAATTGCCCAGGAGCCGGTATCGCTGGAAACTCCTATCGGTGAAGAAGAAGATTCGCATTTGGGCGATTTTATTGAAGACCATGACGCGCCGGCACCTGCTGATGCAGCTTCGTTTACGCTTCTGCGCGAACAGCTTGACGAAGTGCTGGAAACCTTGACGGTACGCGAGAAGAAAGTACTGGAACTGCGTTTTGGCCTTGAGGACGGACGCAGCCGTACCCTGGAAGAAGTAGGGCAGCACTTTGGCGTAACACGTGAACGTATCCGCCAGATTGAAGCCAAGGCTCTTAGAAAATTAAGGCATCCGAGCCGCAGCAAACGCCTGAAAGATTTTCTTGAATAGTTGACAATATATACTAACTTTAGTAAAATATTACTGTTGGCTAATTGCCATCAGCTTGGGCCTATAGCTCAGTGGTAGAGCCATCGGCTCATAACCGATTGGTCGTAGGTTCGAATCCTACTGGGCCCACCAATCCAAAAACAAGACGCAGATTTCGGTCTGCGTCTTTTTGTATATCCGGCAGGTTTTTACTTATCCTGCTATATATGTTACTGCGCTGAAAACGGCAAGCAAAAGTGCTGACATCGGTACAAGCGTTTTTAGGCATTTAAAATAATCGGCTTTAAAATAATCAAGAGTTACAAGCAGGCACATGTGCGTCGGCGTAAGCATCTGCCCGGCAACGCCAAACACCATGGCAATGCCCGCCAGCGTTAAATCTCCCGGTGCCATGGCGGCGATAATGGGCATTACTATGGCAACATGACCCTGCGACATACCAGTAAGTATGCCGATAATAAATGATACGGCGGCAACAATGGCCGGGACCGGCAGCGGCGATTTTTGAAATTCGCTTACTATAAGGTGCAGGATGCCTGTATCGGTTAAAATTTGAATGAAGTAGAAAATGCAGACGATATTAAGCAGCATTTTTCTGTCGCACGCACCTGCAAAAACTTCTTTAATATTTAATGTATGGTTGGTAAAGCGCAGTACAAATATCATAACAAAAACAACCAGCGCCATAGCGGCAGCCGCCGTAAAATTAAAAGTGGTTATTAAAATAAAGTTGGCGGCAACCGGGGCAACGGCAAAGCAAAGAGTTTTCAATTCTTTTGTAAAGTTTACTTTTCCGGTTTCTGTAAGAATGTGCGGCGGAAGTTTTAACGGGCGCATTAAAATCAGCCAGCCTACCAGGAAAAACAGCGGCGTAACCCACGCCAAATGCAGCAGCAGGCTGCTGAAGGGTATTGCGGCAATGCTGCAAGCCATCAGCATGCCGGGAATGATAGGGCTGGAAAATTCAAAAATATGGCGGAACCAGAAATTAATATTGGCTTTGTGTTCAGCCGTCAGGTTTAAACCTTTGGCTGTTATTTCAACAATAGGGGCAGAAAAGCGCGCTCCGCCGAGCGAAGGCAGCAGCCCTAAGAATGCCGGCATAATGGCAAGAGTAAGGCGCGGGCTTTTAAGCAGGCGGTGCAGTGAACGCACAAGGTCATCCAAAATGCCGCCGGTGCGCAGTTCAATTTCCAGGCACATAACAAAGTATAAGGCAAAAATTAAATCGTAAGTGCGGTAAGCGCTGAAGGTTTCTATCCAGGCGTTCCACAAATAATGCGGCTGCGGGGCGGCAGCTGCCCAAATAAAAATGCCTGCCGTTAAAATTGCCGGCCCTATTGGCACACGGCGGCGCAGCAGTACAATAATAATCAAAAGTGCTGAAATTAAAATTACAAAAATATTCATAATTTAACCACCTTTTTTATTTATGAAGAAAGTTTAACATGTTTTCAGGCTATTGAAAAATATGAATATAGTAGTAAGATAATAAGTAAATACTAATAACGAGGAAAATAAAATGACAATCCGTTATCTGGAAATTTTTGTGGAAGTATGTAAATACATGAACATGAGCAGAGCGGCGCAGTCCCTGATGATTTCGCAATCGTCCGTCAGCCAGGCGGTTAAGGCGCTGGAAAAAGAATATAATGTGCTTTTGTTTGAACGCCTGAACCATAATCTTTATTTAACTGCTGCCGGAGAGAAGATGCTGTACCTTGCAACGCAGGTTTTAAAAAGCATCGGGCGTTTGAATTCTGCCATGCATAATGCGCCGGTATCGCTTAATATCGGTTCGTGCAATACGGTGGGCGCAAGTTTTTTGTATCCGCTGCTGGCGGAATTTAAAAAGCGCAGCCCGGATATTCATATCAGCGCCGAGATAAGCAATACAAGAACCTTAACGGAGAAAATTTTAAACAGCAGCCTCGATCTGGCGATAGTTCCGGAAACGGTGCAGCAGGATTCTTTTGAGTATCTGCCGTTTTTTGATGATGACATAGTTGTTATATGCTGGCCGGGGCATCCGCTGGAAGGGCGTACGGCAGCGCTTGAAGAAATTGCCGGAGAAGTTTTTGTAGGCAGGGAAAGCGGCAGTGCGACAGACCTGCTTTTAAAAAATGTATTTGCCAAAAACGGGCTGCCGCTGAAGATTAACTGCGTCTGCAACAGTGCGGCTTCTGTAAAACTTGCTGTAAAAAATAAAATGGGCATAGCTTTTATTTCGCGCTTTTTGGTTAAGCGTGAGCTTAAAGAGCATAAACTTGGGTGCATTAATCTTTGCAGCAAGGTGTTTACGCGGCGTTTTGGCATTATTTACCATAAGGATAAAGTTTTAAGCAAAGAATTTACCAGGTTTACCGGTTTTTGCAGGCAGCTTGGGCAGCAGGGCTTGGAAGCCCTGCTTGACGATAATTAAACAGGAGGGGTTACAATGGAAAAAGATTTGCAGGTTTTAATAGAAAAGGCACTGGCGGCAGGGGCTTCCGCAGCCAGAGTTGTGGATGTAAACACGATAAAAACGGGTTCGTGGACGCGCTGGAAATGCCAGTACGGCTGCCCGAATTACGGCAAAACTTTGTGCTGTCCGCCGTATTCTCCGGATTATGAGGCTACGCAGCGTTTTTTGAGCGAGTATCAGAAAGGCATTATTGTGCAGTATACCATACAGCTTGAACCTACCGGCCCTGCTGATTTTGAGCGTGCAGATTTGCAGCTGAGCAATGAACTTCTGCGCATTTTGCTGGAACTGGAACGCGAAGCATTTTTGCTTAATCATTACAAGGCATTCGCGCTTAAAGCGGGCCGCTGCCGTTTGTGCGAAAAATGTAATCTGGAGCATTGTGTGCATCCAACCAAAGCACGCCCCTCGCTGGAAGCCTGCGGCATAGATGTGTTCGCGCTGGCGCGTGACAACGGTTTTGACATGGATGTAGTAACCGGGCCGATAACCAAACTGGACATTTACGGCATGGTGCTGGTGGAATAATTGTTTACAAATTTGTCAACGGGTGTTTGCCGTTATGGCTTTAAAAGCAAAAATGAAAATGATATAATTATACTATTAGATAATTTTTATATTTTATATAGAACAGGATGTGGATTGATTAATGAAATTAGTTTCGTGGAATGTAAATGGTTTAAGAGCCTGCATGAATAAGGGCTTTAAAAATTTTATGGACAGCGTTGACGCCGATGTTTTCTGCGTACAGGAAACCAAGATGCAGCGTGAGCAGGCCAATTTTGAGTTTCCCGGTTATTTTGAATACTGGAACAGTGCCGAGAAAAAAGGTTATTCCGGCACGGCAATTTTCAGCAAAACGGAACCAATCAGCGTAACTTACGATATGGGCATTGAAGAACACGATAAGGAAGGGCGTATTATTTGTGCGGAATACGACAGGTTTTACCTTGTAAACGTGTATGTGCCCAACGCCCAGCGTGATTTGGCACGTTTGCCGTACCGCGTAACATGGGAAGATGCTTTCCGCAGTTATGTCGGCGAACTGAACGCCAGGAAACCGGTGCTCATCTGCGGCGATATGAATGTGGCGCGTAATTTTATTGATATTAAAAACGCCAAAAACAATGTCGGCAATGCCGGTTTTACCAATGAAGAACGTGCAAAAATGGAAGAACTTTTGCAGTCCGGCTTTGTGGATTCTTACCGCCATTTATATCCTGATAAGGAAGGCGCTTATACATGGTGGTCCTATATGTTTAAAGCACGCGAAAAGAACGTGGGATGGCGTATTGACTACTTCCTTGTATCACAGAAAATGCAGGACGAAATTAAGGATGCATTGATTTACCCCGAGATTATGGGCAGCGACCACTGCCCCGTAGGTTTGATTTTAAAATAATGCTGTGAGGCGTTAATTATGGATTTTAAAATAAAAGCACCGTTTGAACCGGCGGGCGACCAGCCGCAGGCCATAGAAGAACTTGTTGACGGGGTAAATAAAGGGCTGCATACGCAGGTGCTTTTGGGGGCAACCGGCACGGGCAAAACCTATACTATTGCGCAGGTTATTAACCGTGTGCGCAAACCGACTCTTGTTATTGCGCACAACAAAACACTGGCGGCCCAGCTTGCCAGCGAGTTAAAGGCGTTTTTCCCGGATAACGCGGTTGAATATTTTGTATCTTACTACGATTATTATCAGCCGGAAGCCTATATTCCGCAGAGCGATACTTATATTGAAAAGGACGCTTCTATTAATGACGAGATTGATAAACTGCGCCACTCTGCCACCAGCGCGCTGTTTGAACGCCGCGATGTAATTATTGTTGCCAGTGTATCGTGCATTTATGGCTTGGGCGCACCTCAGGAATACTACGATATGGTGCTTTCGCTGAGGACGGGGCAGATTATTGACCGTCAGGCTATTTTGCGCAAGCTGGTGGAAATTCAGTATGACCGCAACGATATTGCTTTTCAGCGCGGCACATTCCGCGTGCGTGGTGATGTTATTGAAGTTATTCCTGCCGGCTACAACGAAAAAGCCGTGCGCATAGAAATGTTTGATGACGAGGTAGACCGCATACTGGAAATTGATGTGCTGACCGGTGAAGTGCTGGCGCAGCGCACGCATGTGGCAATTTTTCCGGCGTCGCACTATGTAACTTCGCGTGAGAATCTGGAACGTGCGATGGAGGACATAAAGGTTGAACTGAAAGAACGGCTGGAATACCTGAATGAGCATAACAAGCTGCTGGAGGCGCAGCGCCTTGAGCAGCGCACAAATTACGATTTGGAAATGATGAACGAAATGGGCTACTGCTCCGGCATCGAAAACTATTCGCGCCATCTGGCAGGGCGTAAGGCTGGCGAAGCGCCGTTTACGCTGGTAAATTATTTCCCGGATGATTTTTTGCTGGTGGTTGACGAATCGCACGTTACGCTGCCGCAGATACGCGCCATGTACGCCGGTGACCGTTCGCGCAAGGAAATGCTTGTGGAGCATGGTTTCCGCCTGCCGTCGGCGTTTGATAACCGACCGCTGACTTTTGACGAGTTTCAGTCGCAGATAAAGCAGGCAATTTACGTATCGGCAACGCCTGCCAAGTACGAATTGGAACATGCCGATAAAGTTGTGGAACAGATTATCCGCCCGACAGGGCTTTTGGACCCTAAAATTGAAATACGCCCGATTAAGGGGCAGATTGACGATTTGCTGACGGAAATAAATAAAGTTACCGCCGCCGGTGAGCGCACGCTGGTAACAACGCTGACCAAGCGCATGGCGGAGGACCTGACCACCCATTTCCGCGGCCTGGGCATCAAGGTGCGCTATATGCACGCCGACGTGTCAGCCCTGGAGCGTATGGAGATCATCCGCGACCTGCGGCTGGGCGAGTTCGACGTGCTGGTGGGCATCAACCTGCTCCGGGAGGGCCTGGACCTGCCGGAGGTATCGCTGGTGGCCATTCTGGACGCGGACAAGGAGGGCTTCCTCCGCAGCGAGACCAGCCTCATCCAGACCATCGGCCGCGCCGCCCGCAACGCCGAGGGGCTGGTCATCCTCTACGCCGACACCGTCACCCCCTCCATGCGCTCGGCCATGGACGAGACGGAGCGCCGCCGGAAGCTGCAGGACGACTTCAACAAGGCCCACGGCATCGTCCCCCAGACCATCCGCAAGAGCGTGCGGGAGATGGTGGAGATCAGCCACAGCGCCGAGGAAGCGTCCAAGCGCAGCAAGAAGAAGCTCTCCGACAAGGAGCGGGCGGAGACCATCGCCCGGCTGGAGAAAGAGATGAAAGAGGCCAGCCGTATGCTGGAATTTGAATACGCCGCCCTGCTCCGGGATCAGATCATCGAGCTGCGGGGCGAGAAATAGTTTTCTTCTCCTGTCATCGCGAACCATGTGAAAGAAACAGAAGTCAGGTATCGACCATGAAAAAGTATATCTCCTATATCTACGTGATCCTCAGCGCCGTGTGCTGGGGCTTCATCGGCTTTTCCAACCGCCTGCTCACCGCCGCCGGTGTGGAGCTGGGCAACCGGGTGTTCCTCCGCAACTTCGGCACGCTGCTGGTGCTGACGGTGGTGTTCGGCCTGTTCCACCGGCAGGTGTTCCGCATCCAATGGAAGCACCTGCCCATCTTCCTCTGCTCCGGCCTCATCAGCATCCTGACGCTGAGTCTGGTATACTTCCAGTGCCAGACCATGTGCTCCCTGTCGGTGGCGGCGGTGCTGCTGTACTTAGCGCCGTCCTTTGTGGTGCTGTTCAGCGCCGTGCTGTGGAAAACACCTCTGACGGCGCGGAAGCTCATCGCCCTGGCGGTATCGCTGCTGGGCTGCGTCATGGTCAGCGGCATCCTGGGCGGCGACATGACCGCCTCCTGGGCCGGCATCGGGCTGGGTGTGCTGTCCGGCCTGTGCTACGCCAGCTACACCGTGTTCGCCCACTACGGGCTGGCCCATTATGAGAGCTACACCATGATCTACTGGACGTTCCTGGTGGCGGGTCTCGGTTCGGTCTTTTTCGCGGACTTCAAGACGCTGCCCCTGGCCTTTGCCAGCGCCCAGGGCATCGTGGGCGTGTGCGGCGTGGTCATCGTGGCCACGGTGCTGCCCTATATCTTCTACACCAAGGGCCTGGAGGGCGTAGAGAGCGGCAAAGCCTCCATCATCACCAACATCGAGCCGGTGGTGGAGACGCTGGTGGGTATTTTCGTATTCAAGGAAGCCCTCACCGTGTGGACGGTGCTGGGCGTGGCCTGCGTATTCGGCTGCGTGATCCTGCTGGCCCGGGAGGGCGGCAGCGCACCGGCCGCAAAGGAGTGAGCATTATGGCAAAGCATAAAGAGGAAAAAACCAACGTCATGCGGACGCTGGAGCAGAAAAAGCTCCCCTACACGGCTCACAGCTACGACCCGGACGGCCCTATCGACGGCGTGTCCGTGGCCCAGACGCTGGGCCAGCCGGCGGAGCGCGTGTTCAAAACGCTGGTGACAAGGGCGGCCAGCGGGGCATACTATGTGTTCGACATCCCCGTGGCGGAAAATCTGGACCTGAAAAAAGCCGCCAGGGCCGTAGGGGAGAAATCCGTGGCCATGCTGCCCCAAAAGGAGCTGCTGGGTCTGACGGGCTACGTCCACGGCGGCTGCTCTCCGGTGGGCATGAAGAAGCAGCTCCCCACCGTGTTCCACGAGACAGCGCTGCTGTATGACACCATCTGCGTCAGCGCCGGGAAGATCGGCGCGCAGGTGGAGTGCAGCCCACAGGCGCTGATCGCCCTGCTGCGGGCGAAAACGGCGGACGTGATCGTGTAAATTTAATTGTCACCTTGACATTAAAAATCAGTTTATTTACACTTATCTGCGAGATCAGTTGCAGAAACGAGGAATACCATGCAAAAGGAAATTTTCATCAAGGGCGCGCGGGAGAACAACCTGAAGAACATCGACGTGACCATTCCCCGGGACAAGCTGGTGGTGCTGACGGGCCTTTCCGGCAGCGGCAAAAGCTCTCTGGCCTTTGACACCATCTACGCCGAGGGCCAGCGCCGGTATGTGGAGAGCCTGTCCTCCTATGCGCGCCAGTTTCTGGGCCAGATGGAAAAGCCCGACGTGGACTCGATCGAGAACCTCTCGCCCGCCATTTCCATCGACCAGAAGACGACCTCGAAAAACCCCCGCTCTACCGTGGGCACCATCACCGAGATATACGACTACCTGCGCCTGCTCTACGCCAATATCGGGCTGCCCCACTGCCCGGTCTGCGGCAAGGAGATCCGCCAGCAGTCGATCGACCAGATCGTCGACCGCATCCTGGCCGCGGGCGACGGCGTGCGCGCCCAGATCCTCGCGCCCGTGGTCCGGGGCCGCAAGGGCGAGTACCACAAGCTGCTTGACGACGCGCGCAAGAGCGGGTTTGTGCGGGTGCTCGTGGACGGAATCCTCTACGACCTCGGCGAGCAGATCCCCATGGACAAGAACAAAAAGCACAATATCGAGGTCGTCGTCGACCGCCTCATCCTCCGCCCCGACGTCGTTCACCGCCTGACGGACTCCTGCGAGACCGCGGCGGCGCTCTCGGGCGGCCTCATTCTTGCAAATATCCTGCCCGACGACCGCGATATCCTCTTCTCGCAGAATTACGCGTGCGAGGACTGCGGAATCTCCATCGAGGAGCTGACGCCGCGCATGTTCTCGTTCAACAATCCGTTCGGCGCGTGCCCGACGTGCACGGGCCTCGGCACGCAGCTCAAGGTCGACCCCGAGCTCGTCATCCCGAATAAGAGCGTTTCCCTGCTCGACGGCGCGATCTGCGCCTCGGGCTGGAACAACGTGCGCGGCGACGGCATCTCGCGCATGTACTTTGAAGCGTTGTCGAAAAAGTACCACTTCTCGCTCCGTGATCCTGTGGAAAAACTCTCGAAAGAGGTCATGGACGTCATTCTCTACGGCACAAAGGGCGAAAAGCTGGAGCTCCAGTACGACCAGCCGCGCGGCAAGGGCGTTTTGTATCAGGCATTCGAGGGTATCATCCCCAACCTGGAGCGCCGCTACAAGGAGACGCAGAGCGACGGCGTGCGCGAGGAGTTAGAGTCCTGCATGAGCGAGTGTCCCTGCCCCACCTGCGGCGGCAAGCGGCTCCGCCGCGAATCCCTCGCCGTCACAGTCGGCGGACTTAGCATCAGTGACTATTGCGAAAAATCCGTGGTCGACGCGCTCGACTTTGTGCTCAAGCCCGTCAGCTACTACCAGTTCAGCCCGATGTTCGTAAACGAATCCCGCTACCGCGGCGAGAACTACCGAGACATCCCGCTTCTGACGGATAGCGAGGTGTGGCTCAAGAAGAGCGTGCTCGACGAGGACGGCCAGCCGGTGCTCGACGAGCGAGGAAAGCCCGCCAAGGACATCGTGCGCGTCATGCCGGCGCAGATCAAGGAGGCGCTCGACCGCAACCGCAGCGAGTACCTGCAGAGCCTCTCCGAGAAGGCGCGCGGCGCGCGAGAAGGCTCCGAGCGCCTGGGAAACGGCGCTGAGCGCGCCGCCCAGAGCCGCGAGAGCATCGCGATGTAGGGGGAGGTCGCGAGAAATGAAAGAGAAAACGGTGGAGAGGATAACCTCCTCGAAGATCGTGCGCGTGGCCATGGTGATGGCGCTCGCGCTGTCCGTCGCCATCGTCCCCGCGCCCGCGTACGCCGCCGGAAACGTGAGCGTCTCGATCGGTCGCGACATCCCCTATGCGGGATACAACACCACGGACATGAGCGCGGACGGGCAGGTCGCCTACTGCATCGAGCCCATGCGCGGAACGCCGGCGGCAGGATCGTATGCCACGAGCCCGGCAGAGGACCTGGCCGCCGCCATGTGGTTCTCCTTCGGCGCCCCCGGATTCGACGAGTCCATGTGGCCCGACTCCTGGTACGACGGCAGCGGCATGGACAACGACAAATACCAGGTCGCGAGCCACATCCTGCTCTCCTACGCGAACCTCGGATCCGCAGCGCAGGCGACCTACGGCACGAACGCCGATTTCGCTTCCTGGGCGGAGCGCGAGGTGATCGGGGGCACTTGGAACAAGATCTGCTCGCGCGCAGACGAGGTCTCGACCGGGTTCTCCGCCTTCAGGATCGACACGGGCCCCGGCTCCCAGGAGCTTGCGAGCTTCTCCTGGCATCGCGGCGGCGTGAAGATCGCCAAGGTCGATGCGCAAGCCGGCGCAGGCGAGCAGGGCGACGCCTCGCTCGAAGGCGCCGAGTTCGCCATCGTCAACGCATCGGGGATGAGCTCCTACGTGGACGGCCGCAGCTACGCCGACGGCGAGACGGTCATGACCATCTCCACCTCCTGGGACGGATCGGCCTACACGGCGCAGACCGCAGCCGATGCGCTGCCGTGCGGCACCTACCGCATCGTGGAGGCGAACGCTCCGGAAGGCTACCTTCCCTGGGAAGGCGAGCTCGAGTTTGCCATCGAGAGCGACGGGCAGATCGTCGACCTTTCCGGCGACCCCGTGCAAGACGACGCGATACGCGGCGGCGTGCAGGTGACGAAGGCCGACGCGGAGCTCGGAGAGTCCGAGGCGGTAGGCGGAAACGGGCATGCGGCAGACGGCGTTGGCACGACGCTCTCCGGCATCGAGTTCACCATAACGAACGCCTCCGAAAACAAGGTCCTCGTAGGCGATGCCTGGTACGAGCCGGGCGAGGCCGTCGCCGCCATCGAGACCGAGTGGGACGAGGAAATCGGCTCCTACATCGCCAAGACCGCCCCCGACGCGCTGCCCTACGGCACCTACACCATCCAGGAGACCGCGACCAACGACTCCTACCTGCTCACCGACGGCGAGCCCAGGGCCTTCGAGATCCGAACCGACGGCCTCGTCGTGACGGCGGATGCCGAAGGCGGCGAGCTCGCCTTCTACAACCAGGTCGTCCGCAACGACCTCAAGCTCTCCAAGAAGGCCGCCGACACCAACGCGAGCCTGCAAGTTCCCTTCGCCATCACCAACGTGGCGACCGGCGAGACCCACGTGCTGGTGACCGACCGCAACGGCCAGGCATCGACCGAGGCGAGCTGGAACAAGCACACGCTCAACACCAACGGCAACGACCACCTGCTCGAGGCGGAGGCCATCACCTCCGAAATGATGGACCCGTCGGCCGGCATCTGGTTCGGGCTGGGCGAGGACGGCTCCACGGCTCCTGCCAACGACGCGCTCGCCGCGCTGCCTTTCGGCCAGTACATGCTCGAGGAGCTTCCCTGCGAGGCGAACGAGGGCTACGAGCTCGTGACCAAGACCTTCTGGATCGAGCGCGACTCCGGCGTGGCGGAGGCCGTCTGGATGACGCTCGACGACCAGGAAGGGCCGAAGATCGGAACGCAGGCGGCGGACGCGGCCGACGGCGACCAGATCGCCCAGGCGGACGAGCAGGTGACGATCGTCGATACCGTCTACTACGAGAACCTCGAGTTCGGCGGCACGTACACCCTCACAGGAACCCTCATGGTCAAGTCAACCGGCGAGCCCCTGCTCGACGCGGAGGGCAACACCGTGACCGCCACCAAGGAGTTCGCGGCCGACAACACGAACGGCTCGGTCAACATCGAGTTCACCTTCGACGCGAGCTTGCTCGCGGGCGAGGATGTCGTGGCTTTCGAGAGCCTGGTCAAGGACGGCATCGAGGTGGCAGTTCATGCCGACATCGAGGACGAGGGGCAGACGCTGCACTTTGTCGACATCGGCACCACGGCGACCGACGCCGCGGACGGCGACAAGCTCGTGACGGGCTCCGAGGTGGTAATCGCAGACGAGGTTGCCTTCGAGGGACTGACCCCGGGCGAGGCCTACACGCTCGAGGCGACGCTCATGGACGCCGAGACGGGCGAGCCGCTGCGAAGCGGCGAGGGGCTTCTCGCCGCCGATGTGACCTCGACCGTCGGGTTCGCACCTGAGGCCGCCGAAGGCACCCAGGTAGTCGAGCTCTCCTTCGACTCGACCAACCTCGGCGGGCACCGACTGGTGGTGTTCGAGAAGCTGCTCGATGCCGAAGGAACCGTCCTCGCGGTGCACGAGGACATCGAGGATGAAGGGCAGTCCGTCACGGTCGTCGAGATCGGGACCGCACTCGTCGACGCAGCCGATGGCGACCACGTGATCGAGAGCGGGACGGTCGCCGTCGTGGATACCGTCGAGTACAGGGGGCTCATCGCAGGCGAGACCTACACCGCCCACGGCACCATCATGGACAAGAAGACAGGTCTTCCCCTCGAGGACGCCGATGGCAACCCCGTGACCTCCACCGCCGAGTTCGCTGCGGAAGGCTCGGAGGGAACCGTCGAGGTCGCCTTCGAGTTCGATGCGTCCAAGCTCGAGGAAGGCGCTGCCCTCGTGGCGTTCGAGGAGATGCTCGACGTGAACGGAAACGTCATCGCAGTGCACCAGGACATCGACGACGAGGGCCAGACGGTCGTCGTGGACAATCCCGAGACCCCGGAGGTTCCCGGTTCTCCCTATGACAAGACGGGCGGCGACCTGCTTCCCGTATGGGCGGTGATCGGCGTTCTGATCGTCGGCGGCGCCGCTGCGGGCGCTTACGCGCTTCACGGTCGCATCCGTCATAACGCAGCAGATAGCGTCGGAGACGCAGACGGGGTTTCCGGGGAATAGCCGAGTTTCCGGTTGATCGAAGAGGGCGGGGCGGTGATGAGCCTCCCCGCCCGATTTTCTGGAGGTTCGCATGAGCACGAATATCAAACGGCGATTCGCGGTCCTTGTGGCCTTGACGGCGATTGTGGGGGCTGCGGCGCTGGGGTTGTGGCTTTTCGGCATTCACGACAGGGCGGCCGATGTAGACCCCTCTCCTATCTCGGGGGACGTCGCCGAACACGGGGAGGATGACGGTTTTCACGCAGTCGATTGGGAATACTGGCTGTCCGTGAACCCCGATATCGTGGCCTGGGTGAGCGTCCCCGGAACCAACGTCGACTATCCGGTGGTGCAGGCGAGCGCCGACGATCCGACCTTCTACCTCGACCACGACGTCTACCGCGGCTGGAACCCCTACGGATGCCCCTACCTCGACGCCGGCTGCGCGGAGCGGGGGATCGACAGCCCGCTCGCGCTAATGTTCGCCCACCACATGAACGACGGCAGCATGTTCTCGGCATTCGCAGGCTACTCCGACAGGGGGTTCGCAGAGGCCCACTACGAGATCCTCCTGCAGACGCCCGAGGGGGACATTCGCCTGAACGTCATCGCGGCGGACGTCGTGGACTCCAATGCCGAGCACAAGCGCTTGGAGTTCGCCGACGATGAGGAGCTCGACTCCTGGCTAGAGGAGCTTCTGGCCGAAGCGGACGTCGTGCTCGACGCCGACGTCGAGACGGATAGCGTCAAGGCGTTCTGCACCTGCAGCTACGGCAGGTGGAA
>ERZ857757.648-NODE-648-length-33767-cov-11.906858_pt1 | contig 33767 bp, 32 predicted proteins | sample MGYA00519764_ERZ857757 | MGnify/ENA primary metagenome ERZ857757 (study PRJEB31778, sample SAMEA3449359) | human gut metagenome | biome: human gut; feature: human-associated habitat; material: faeces | place: United Kingdom | collected 2010/2012 ...
CGTGGGTCGAGGCGGTGAAAACGTCCACCACGCTGTCCTCTTCGCGGGTGGTGATGCCCTTCTTGCCCATGCCGCCCTTACTCTGCGCAGTGTACTCGCTCGCGCTCGTGCGCTTGATATAGCCGTTGCGCGTGAGCGTGAAGACGCACTCCTCCTCTTCGATGAGGTCTTCGATGTCGATTTCGTCCTCGACCTCTTGGATCTCGGTCTTGCGCTCATCGCCATACTTGTCGCGAATTTCGATCAGCTCGTCCTTGAGGACGCCCTTGAGCATCGTCTCGTTGGAAAGAAGCTCGACAAAGTACGCGATCTTCTTTTCCAGCTCGTCAAACTCGTTCTGGAGCTTTTCGCGGTCAAGTCCCTGCAAGGCCTTCAGGCGCATATCGAGAATGGCCTGCGCCTGAATATCGGAGAGGGAAAAGCGCTCCATGAGCTTTTCCTTCGCGTCGTCGTAGCTCGTACGGATGATGTGAATGACCTCGTCGATATTGTCCTGCGCGATCAGCAGGCCTTGCAGCAGGTGCTCGCGCTCGCGCGCCTTTTTGAGGTCATACTGCGTTCTGCGCGTGATAAGCTCTTCCTGGAAGGTAAGATACTCGTCGATGATATGGCGCAGGGACAGAATTTTCGGCTGCTTCTGGTTGTCGACGAGCGCCAGCATGTTGATGGCAAAGCTCGTCTGAAGCTGCGTCTGCGCGAACAGGCGGTTCAAGACCACCTGCGGGTTCGCGTCGTGCTTGACTTCAATGACGATGCGCATACCCGTGCGGTCGGTCTCGTCGCGGATGTCGGAAATGCCCTCAAGGCGCTTGTCGTTCACCTGGTCGGCCATGTTCTTGATGAGCATGCGCTTGTTCACTTGATACGGAAGCTCGGTGACGATGATGCGCGTGCGGTCGCGGCCGAATTCTTCAAATTCCGTGCGGGCGCGCAGGATGATCTTGCCGCGGCCTGTGGCGTAAGCCGCACGGATGCCGCTGCGGCCCATGATGATGCCCTTGGTGGGGAAATCCGGGCCCTTCACGTGCTCCATCAGGTCGCCGAGGGTGGCGTCGGGGTCGTCCAGCACGCAGATGCACGCGCCGATGACCTCCCGCAGGTTGTGGGGCGGGATGTTGGTGGCCATACCCACGGCGATACCGCTTGACCCGTTCACCAGCAGGTTGGGGAAGCGGCAGGGCAGCACGCGGGGCTCTTTCCGGCTCTCGTCAAAGTTGGGGTCCCAGTCCACCGTGTCCTTGTCGATGTCCCGGAGCATCTCGTTGGAGATCTTGCTCAGCCGGGCCTCGGTGTAACGGTAGGCCGCAGGGGGGTCGCCATCCACCGAACCGAAGTTGCCGTGGCCGTCCACCAGCATATAGCGCATGGAGAAATCCTGCGCCAGACGCACCAGCGCGTCATACACGGAGGCGTCACCGTGGGGGTGATAGCGGCCCAGCACGTCGCCCACGCAGGTGGCGGACTTCTTGAACGGGCGGTCGGAGGTCAGGTTGTCCTCGTACATGGCGTAGAGGATACGCCGGTGTACGGGCTTCAGGCCGTCCCGCACGTCGGGCAGGGCGCGGCCCACGATGACGGACATGGCGTACTCAATATAGGATTGCTCCATCTCCGGCACAAGGGGGCTCTCCACAATGTGCTGGTCGGGGAAGCGTATCTCCTCAGGGTCGTATTGGGGCTTTTTGCTCATATATTCCAGCCCTCCTTAATAATCCAGATTCACAGCGTACTGTGCTTTGCGCTCGATAAACTCCTTCCGCGGCTCGACCTTCTCGCCCATGAGCACCGTGAACGTGGCGTCGGCCTTCACCGCGTCGTCCAGGGTGATGCGCCGCAGGGTACGGGTGGTGGGGTCCATGGTGGTCTCCCACAGCTCGTGGGGGTTCATCTCGCCCAGGCCCTTGAACCGGCTGATGTCGATCTTCACGTTGGGGTTGTCGCCCCGCATCTCGGCGGACACCCGGTCGCGCTCCTCGTCGGAGTAGGCCACCCGGGTGGTCTTGCCCCGGGTCAGCTTGTAAAGCGGCGGTACGGCGGAGTACACGTACCCCTCCTCGATCAGCGGCCGCATATAGCGGAAGAAAAACGTCAGCAGCAGCGTGCGGATGTGCGCGCCGTCCACATCGGCATCGGCCATGATGATGACCTTGTGATACCGCAGCTTGTTCTCGTCGAACTCCTCGCCAATGCCCGCGCCCAGGGCGATGATCACGGGCTGGAGCTTGTCGTTGCCGTAGACCTTGTCCACGCGGGCCTTCTCCACGTTCAGCATCTTGCCCCACAGGGGGAGGATGGCCTGAAAGCGGCTGTCCCGGCCCTGGGTGGCGCTGCCGCCTGCGGAGTCTCCCTCCACGATATACAGCTCCGTCAGCTCGGGGTTGTTCTCGTTGCAGTCCCGGAGCTTATCCGGCATGGCCGCGCCGCCCAGCACCGTCTTGCGGCGGATGGACTCACGGGCCTTTCGGGCGGCCTCGCGGGCGCGGTTGGCGGTCATGGCCTTGTCCAAAATGGTCCGGGCCACCGCCGGATGCTCCTCCAGGTACACCGCCAGCTGGTCGTTGACGATGCCGTCCACCAGCGTGCGGATGTGGGCGTTGCCCAGCTTGGCCTTGGTCTGCCCCTCGAACTGGGCCTCCGTCAGCTTCACGGAGATAACGGCGGTGATGCCCTCCCGCACGTCCTCGCCGGAGACCTTGTCTCCCTCCTTGATGAGGCCGTACTTCATGCCGTAGGCGTTGAGCACGCGGGTCAGGGCCGCCTTGAAGCCCGTCTCGTGCATACCGCCCTCCGGCGTGTGGATGTCGTTGGCAAAGGACACCAGCGTCTCGTTATAGCCGTCGTTGTACTGCATGGCGATCTCGGCGGTGCTGTCGCCCTTCGCGCCGGAGAGGTAGATGACCTCCTCGTGGAGGGGCGTCTTGTTCCGGTTGATGAACGTGACGAACTCCCGGATGCCGCCCTCGTAGCGCATGGTCTCCGACTGCTCTCTGCCGGACCGGGCGTCGGTGATGGTGATCCGCAGTCCTGCGTTCAGAAACGCCTGCTCCCGCATACGGGTGTGCAGCGTCTCATAGTCGTACTCCAGTGTGTCGAACATCTCGCCGTCGGGCTTGAACGTCACCGTTGTGCCGGTGTGGTCCGTCTCGCCCACGACCTTCAGCTCCTGGGTGATATTCCCCCGGGAGAAGCTCATCTCGTAAATTTTTCCGTCCTTGTGGACCTGCACCGTCAGCCATTCGCTGAGGGCGTTCACCACGCTGGCGCCCACGCCGTGGAGGCCGCCGGAGACCTTATAGCCCCCGCCGCCGAACTTGCCGCCGGCGTGGAGCACGGTGAACACCACCTCCAGCGCGGGCCGGCCCGTCTGGGCCTGGATGTCCACGGGGATGCCGCGGCCATTGTCGGTGACGGTGATGGTGTTTCCCTCGTTGATGGTCACGGTGATGTCCGTGCAGTAGCCCGCCAGCGCCTCGTCGATGGCATTGTCCACGATCTCATAGACCAGGTGGTGCAGTCCGCTGGCGCTGGTAGAGCCGATATACATACCGGGCCGCTTGCGGACGGCCTCCAGCCCCTCCAGCACCTGAATTTCCGATGCGTTGTACTCCGTGTCCACCACGGGTCTTTCCATTTCTGCCATGTGCTATTCTCCTTTTCCTTGCGCCCGCTTCAGAAGCGTTTGGGAATTCAACTGCGATAAATAGATGATCTGCCGGTGATAGGGGTGGTCGCACACCACGAAGGACTTGGGAATGTCCTCGCAGGCGGACTGCACCACGCCCTCCTTCTCCGCCCCGTCCAGAAACCTTCTCGTATGCTTGGACGTGGACGTGTTGTCCAGATCGAATATGCCGATGACCCGCCGGGGGTCTACCATTACGTTCATGCCGATGTGCAGATAGCCCACTCACAGCACCTCCCCGCCCCGGATATGGAACACGCGGCCCTTGAGCAGTGTGTCCAGCCGGTCGTTTTCGCAGCAGGTGATGAACACCTGCCCGCCGCTGATGCGGTTCAGCACGTATTCCTGCCGCCGGGGGTCCAGCTCGCTGAGCACGTCGTCCAGCAGCATCACCGGGTACTCCCCCATGGCATTCTTGTGTATCTCCCGCTCCGCCAGCTTCATGCTCAGCGCCGCCGTCCGTACCTGCCCCTGTGAGCAGAACTGCCGGGCGCTGCGCCCGTTGACCGATACGTCTATATCGTCCTTGTGCGGCCCGCTGAGACACAGCCGGGATGCCCGCTCCGCCGCCTGATGGCTATCCATGTGGGCCTTCAGCGCCCCATAGATGTCTCCCTGGCTGCCCAGCGGGTCAGCAACGGTGCTCACCGTCTGATACGACAGCGCCAGCTCCTCCCTCTGGCCGGAGCACTCAAAGTGGGCCTGCCGTGCGTACTCCGCCAGCGCGGCGCAGAACCGCGCCCGGTAGCTGACGATGGCCGCGCCGTACCGGCACAGCCCCTCGTTGAACTCCGGCAGCAGGTCCAGCAGCTCCGGCTTGTCCTCGCTGTCCCGCAGGATGCGGGTCTTGTGCTCATACAGCCGCTCGTACTGCCGCAGCGCCTCGCCATACCGCGGCCGCAGCTGGCACAGGGAGGTATCCATGAACCGCCGCCGCTCCGCCGCCCCTGCCCGGATAAGGAACAGGTCCTCCGGCGCGAAAAACACGGTGTGCAGCACGTCGCTGAGGGCCGCGCCGTTTTTGGCGGCCACACCGTTCACGGTCATCCTCCGCCGCCTGCCCCGGTACAGCTGCACCTCCGTGACGAATTCCCGATCCCGGGACAGGATGCGTCCCTTCACCCGGGCCTCCTGGCCCTCGAAGCCCATCAGCTCCCGGTCGCTCCGCGCCCGTGGGCTCTTTCCGCAGCTCAGGTATACGATGGCCTCCAGCAGGTTTGTCTTGCCCTGTGCGTTTTCACCGTAGATCACGTTGCAGCTGTCGTCAAAGGTCAAGGCCGCGCTGTCGTAATTCCGCCAGCCCCGCAGCGCCAGCTCACGTATCTGCATAGCGCACTTCCAGCGTTTTGCCCTCAAACTCCACGGTGTCGCCGGGGCGTATCTTTCTGCCCCGCATGGTGCACACCTCTCCGTTGACCGTGACCAGGCCCTCCTGGACCATGACCTTGGCCTCGCCGCCGGTGTACGTCAGCCCCGCTATCTTCAGCAGATCCTGCAATTTGATGTATTCTGTGGTGATCTCAATGGTGTTCATATAACTCCTCTTTCGTAAAGGGCTTTTTCGCCGCCGTTACTGGGCCTTCAGCCGCACCGGCAGCACCATATACAGGAAGTTGTCGCTTCCGTCGGTGGGCACGATGATGCAGGGAGAGATGCCGGTGTTCAGCTGCATGGTCACAGTGTCCGCCGGGGCGTACCGCAGGGCGTCCATCAGATACCGGTTGTTGAAGCCGATCTCCAGGCCTTGGCCGTCGCCCCGGACAGGGCAGATGTCCTTGGCCTCGCCGTTGCCGGTACGGGCGGACATATACACCCTATCGTCGCTGAACACGCACCGCACCGGGCTTTTCAGCTTCTCGCTGATGACCACGGACACGCGGTCCAGGCTCTCCAGCATGGTCTTGTTGTCCACCTCAATGGAGATGGGGTTGTTGGTGGGGATGGCGTTCCTGTAATCCAGGAACTCGCCCTCCAGCCGGCGGCAGATCAGCTGGGTATTGCCGGCCTCGAACAGCAGATGGCGCTTGCCCTGGGTCACGGTGATCATATCGTCGGTGTCGGCGCAGATCTTCTCCACCTCATTCAGTGCCGAGCCCGGCGCCACGAACCGAAACGCGCCGCCGTCGATATGCTCCAGCGGCTCGCGGCGCAGCGCCAGACGGAAGCCGTCCACCGCCACCATGGTCAGTCCCCGGTCGTTGATCTCAAACAGTGCGCCGGTGTGGATGGGCCGCGTCTCGTTGACGGACACGGCGAAGCTGGTCTGCTGGATCATGGCCTTCAGCGTCCGCTGCTCCAGCGTCACGGAGAACTGATCGTCCACCTCCGGCAGCTCCGGATAATCGTCGGCGCTGAGGCCCGGCAGCTCAAAGCTGGCGTCGCCGCAGGTCAGATGCACGTTGAACTTCCCGTCGGCGTCGAACACCACCATGTCGTCCGGCAGGCGGCGGATCATCTCTCCGAACAGCCGCGCGTTCAGCACGATGCGGCCCTTCTCGCTGATGTCGCCGTCCAGCGTGGTGCGGATACCGGTCTGCATATTGTAGCCGGACAGCCGCAGCACGTCCTCGCACTCCAGCAGGATACCCTCCAGCGCCGGGATGGAACTCTTGGTGGCCACCGCCCGGGAGACGGTGCTGACCGCCTGCTGCAGCAGTGCCTTCTCGCAGGAAAACTTCACCATATCTGTCACGTTCCTTTCTTTCTCGAAAATGGCAGTTCTTTTTTCTCAGATCAGATCATAATCTTATCATTTATTTAGTAGCTATAGCAGTAGGCGATCCTTTCTGTGGAAATCACCCGCCGCCCCTTGCCATTCCTGGTTTTTTTATCCAACCCCTCCCGTGGAAAACCACGGGCCGTTTCAACAGCTTCTGCCTGTCTCTGCCTTTTCCACCCATTTTCCACGTGGATTTCACAGGAAACCGTGGAAAGCTGTCTATTGCTTGCTGTTGATGTTGGTGGTGATCTCCTTCACCTTTTCGGCGAAGGCCGGGTCGGTCCGCATCTGCTGCTCCACCTTCTTCAGCGAGTGCAGGATAGTGGAGTGATCCCTGTCTCCGAACTCCCGACCGATGTCATCCAGACTCATGCCGCTCATGCGGCGGATGAGGTAGATGGCGATCTGCCGGGCAGCCACCACCTCCCGGCCGCGGCTCTGTCCCCGCAGCGTCTCCTCGTCCACGCTGCAGTAGCTGCATATATAGCTGATGATGGTCTTGGGCGACGGTGCGAAGTCGTTGCTCTTCTTCAGCATATCCCGGATAGCCCGGCTGACGGTCTCCTCGTTCACCTGGTCGTCCAGCAGGTCGCGATAGGCCAAAATCTTGTTCAGCGTGCCCTCGATCTGCCGCACGTTGGAGGTGATGTTCTCCGCGATGTAGTCCGTCACCTCGTTGGGCAGCTTCACGCCCAGCATGGCGGCCTTGTTCTGCACGATGGCGAACCGCGTCTCGAAGTCCGGCGGCGCCACGTCCACCATCAGGCCCTGCTCGAACCGCGTCCGCAGCCGGTCCTCCAGCTGGGTGATCTCCTTGGGCGGCCGGTCGGAGGTGAGCACGATCTGCTTTCCCGCCTCCCGCAGGGTGTTGAACGTATGGAAAAATTCCTCCTGCGTCTGTATCTTACCGGCGATGAACTGAATATCGTCCATCAGCAGAATATCCGTCTGCCGGTACTTCTCTCGGAACTCCGCGTTCCGGTTCTCCCGGATGGAGGCCACCAGCTCATTGGTAAAGTCATCGCCCTTGATGTAGACGATCCGGGCGGCGGGCCACTTCTTCCGGGCCGCGTTGGCGATGGCGTACAGCAGATGGGTCTTGCCCAGTCCGCTGTCTCCGTAGATGAAGAGAGGGTTGTATTTCTCGCCGGGCTTCTCCGTCACCGCCTTGGCTGCGGCGAAGGCCAGCTTGTTCTGCGGCCCGACCACGTATGTCTCAAAGGTGAAGGCCTTGGCCTCCGACAGGTCTCCGGGCCGGTCCGGCGCTACGCCGTGATAGGCCGACAGCTGCTCGTCGTCCAGGATCTTCACCTCCAGATCCGTGGAGAAAAGATCCCGCAGCGCCGCCTTGATGTGGGGCAGGAAGCGGGCCTCGATGGTGCTTTTCTTAAACGTGTTGCTGCAGTGCAGCACGAAGGCGGAGTCCTCCAGCGTCACCACGTCCACCTCGTCGAACCAGGTGCGGATGGTGACCTCCGACAGCTCGCCGCCCAGTCGGGTCAATACGCTGTCCCATACATCTTTCAGTGAATTCAAAACAAAGCTCCCCTTTCGCCGGAGTTTCCCCGGCTCTATATTGGGCGGGGCGCGCCCACTAAAAATATCCCGCTACATTATAACAGAAAACAGGCGTGAAGTCTATACTTATTCTAATATAAGCAGAGAAAACCTTTTCCTCCTTCTTCCCGCCCTCTCCCCTGTTTTTCCCGCAAAAACGGTCCTTTCCGGGTAAATTTTTAGTTGACATAGTTCCCCGCTGTCTGTATAATGTACTTCGCGCTGTTTTGCTTTTGCACAGCCGCGTGCAACGTTTACTGCGGCGGAAAAAATTTTTTTCGCTGTCGAGTAAGAGCGGCGATCCGTCGCCGCCGGATAATTTTTCAAAATGGAGGTGTCATGCAATGTTCCGTACCTATCAGCCCAAGAAGCGCCAGCGCTCCAAGGAGCACGGCTTCCGCAAGAGAATGGCCACCCGCAACGGCCGCAAGGTTCTGGCCCGTCGTCGTGCCAAGGGTCGTGCCCGTCTGACCCATTGAGGTCACGGAAGGTGCATCGCACATACAGATAAGCCCTGAGGGACGGAGGTCATAAGCCCCGTCCCTATTGGTCTATATCATGTCTGTGCACAACGCAGAAGAAGAGGGAGAGCATGAACGCAAACGTCACGGTCAAGACCAACGGCGATTTCCGCCGCATATACCGCAAGGGGCGCTCCGCCGTCTCCGGCGGCGTGGTGGTCTACTGCCTGCCCAACAAGCAGGGCAAGAGCCGCCTGGGCCTCACCGTGTCCACCAAGGTGGGCAAGGCCGTGGTGCGCAACCGTGTCCGCCGCCGCTTCCGGGAGCTGTACCGCCATCACCTGGCGGACATAAAGCCCGGCATGGACATTCTCATGGTAGCCCGCGTCCGGGCCGCCGATATGCCCTTCGGCAAGCTGGAAAAGCAGTATCTCTCGTGCCTTGACCAGCTGGGCCTGCTGCGCGGCCAATGAAAAAGCTGCTCATCTCCCTGGTCCGCTTTTACCGGCGGGCCATCTCCCCTCTGTTCCCCGGCTGCTGCCGCTATATCCCCACCTGCTCCCAGTACGCCATTGAAGCGCTGGAGAAGTACGGCGCGGTGAAGGGCAGCTGGCTGGCCCTGAAGCGTCTGCTGCGATGCCATCCCTTCCACCATCACAAGGGCGGCTGGTATGATCCGGTGCCCTGAAACCTCGTTTTCCAAAATCTAACGGAGGAAACAAGCCTATGTTCGCACAACTCGGCTACTACATCTGCGTTCCCTTCGCCTGGCTGACCCGCCTGTTCTATACCTGGACCGGGTCTTACGGCGTGGCGCTGATATTCTTCACGCTGATCGTGAAGCTGATCCTTCTCCCCTTCCAGCTCAAGAGTAAGAAAAGCATGCTCCGCATGGGCCGGATGAACAGCAAGGTGGAGGAGATCAAGAAGAAGTACCCCACCAACCAGCAGCGCCAGCAGCAGGAGATCGCCGACCTCTATGCCCGCGAGGGTGTCAACCCCATGTCCGGCTGTCTGTGGTCTTTCCTGCCCTTCCCCATCCTTATTGCGCTGTACTATATCATCCGCACCCCCCTGCGCTACTTCATGTCCCTGTCCAACGAGGTCATCGAGAGCATCACTGAGCTGGCCGTGTCTCTTGGATATTCTTCCAGCGCAAGCGGTCAGGCCGCGGCCTATGAGCAGATCTACCTGGCCAAATTCATCCACGAGAACTGGGGCGAGTTTGCCGGCAAGTTCGACGGCCTCATCGACCTGAACTACAACTTCCTGGGCATGGATCTGTCCGCCGTGGGCAGCAACCTGTTCAGCCAGTTCCCCTCCGGCGGCTGGCCCGTCATCGGTATCCTGATCCTGCCGCTGATCTCCGCCGCCCTGCAGTTCCTCATGACCCAGATCTCCATGAAGGCCAACGGCAGCGCCAACGCCAACGGCACGTCCAAGGCCATGCTCTATATGATGCCCCTGATGACGGTGTGGATGGGCTACGTCCTCCCCGCCGCTCTGTGCGTCTACTGGATCTGCAACGCCGCGTTCTCCTGCCTGCAGGAGCTGTTCCTGAACAAGCACTTCAACAAGCTGCTGGACCGGGAGGAGACGGACAAGGAGCGCCAGAAGCGCGAGGCCCGCTACGCCAAGATGCAGGCCGCCCGCGAGAACTACAACAGCCAGCTGGCCGGCGCCAAGGGCGAGAAGAAGCCCCAGCCCCAGCCCAAGAAGAAAAAGTCCGCCGAGCACGGTGCCTCCACCACGGAGGCCGGGCGCGTGGGCGGCAGGCCCTATGCCCGAGGCCGGGCGTATCAGGAGGGCCACTACAACGATAACGACGAATAAGGAGCTTTGTCTATGAGTTACATCGACGTAACGGGCAAGACCGAGGACGAAGCGCTCCGCAAAGGTCTGGAGCAGCTGGGCATGGACCGGGACGACGTGTCCGTGTCCATCCTCGAACGCGCCAAGAGCGGCTTTTTAGGCATCGGCGCGACCCCCGCCCGTATTCGCATCACCTATGGCCCGGAGGAAGTTCCCGTGGAGGAAGAGCCCGCAGCCACACCCCGCATCATCCCCGAGAAGCCCGCTGAAAAGCCGGCGGAGAAGGCCGCGGAGAAGAAACCCGCCCCGGCCAAGCCTGTCCAGAGCAAGCCCCGTCAGGAGAATAAGCCCCGTCAGGAGCAGCGTCCCCAGCCCGAGAAGCGCCAGGAGACCGCTCCCACCGCCCCGGCCGTGGACCTGCCGGAGTGCGATGACGACAACGCCAAGCGCATCGTGGCCTTCGTGTCCGGCCTGCTGGAGCACATGGACAGCGCCGCCCAGGTGAAGGTCTACGAGGTGGAGAAGGGCCGCTATAAGGTGCTGCTGGTCGGCGAGAAGCTGGGTCAGCTCATCGGCCATCGCGGCGAGACGCTGGACGCCATCCAGCAGCTGACCAACTACGCCGTCAACACCGGCACGGATAAGCGCATCCGCGTGCAGATGGACGCGGAGAACTACCGCGCCAAGCGGGAGCAGAGTTTGGAGAGTCTGGCCCGCAAGGTGGCCGGCAAGGTGCAGAAGTACCGCCGCAGCGTCACCCTCGAGCCCATGAACGCCTACGAGCGCCACGTGATCCACGCCACGCTGCAGGACGTGAAGGGCATCACCACCTACTCTGTGGGCACAGAGCCCAACCGCCGTGTGGTGGTGGCCTTTGACCGCGGCGAGGCCCGGTAAGGCCCAACGCAATAGAGCAAAAAAGAACACGCCGCAAGGCGTGTTCTTTTTTTGCCTGTGTCAGCCGTCCAGCACCTCTCCGGTGCGCCAATTCACCTTGTGCCTCACGCCGTCGATCAGGTCGTAGCACACATCGGGAATCGCGTCGGGGTCTACATCCATGAAGCTATGGTGGTACCAGTCCCGCTCGTAGAGAATGACCACTGTATCCTCCACCTCGGAGCTGATAAGATCGCGGGCCCGCCCGCCGGTCAGATCGTATGCACCGCTGCGGCCTCGGGGAAGCGAATCCTTGCCGTCCCGGGGATAGAGGTACATCAGCACCAGATACTCATCGCTTTCCGGATTGTCCCAGCCCGGAAACACGTTGGTGCAGTAGTATTCCGTAAATTCCAACGGGTCTTGACAGACGTACATCAGATAGTCCAGGCCGTTGCCGCAGATGATCTCGCAGTTGGCAAAGTCGCAGAAGTAGTAATATCCGTCCTGCTTGATGTAGTTGAAGATGTGGCAGCCCAAATACAGTACGTAACCCTGCTCCTCATAATCTCCCGCCAAAAGGCGGTTCATCAGGTTGGACGTCCCGTTGCACGTTCCCGCCATGTATGCGTAGGTATAGTCCGCCGGCAAGCCCCATCCCCAGTCGTAGCCGCCGATATAGCAGCCCGGGTTGAGACTGAAATTGACGTAGCGGCCCTGCAAAAAGTATGCGTCGTCATTGTCTACGCGGTAGCCGCTGGCCCGCAGAAACAGGGCGGCGTCCTCGATATAATGCAGCTTGTCGGCGGCCTCCTCCAGCGTCAGTCCGGCGCTGGCCAGCTGCTGTATCTCCTCGTCGGTGTACTCCCGCTGCTTGAAGGCATTTTCCCGCGCCCAGGTCTCCTTTTCCCGCGCCCAGGTCTCCTTATCCGGCAGCGTGTAGGTGTTTACTTCGTATACCCCCTCTGTAAAGGGGCTGTAATCGCAGGTTTTCCGCAGCGTGTCCGCCAGCTTCTGTGCGTCCGCGTCCGCGAAGCTCACGTCGGAAAAAGCGATCCAGCGGTCGCCGCGGATCTCAAACGGATCAAACGCATAGTACAGCCCATCCTGCTTTACGGCGCAGAGGCCGTAGTAATTGCCGGGGGCGTTCAGATCGATGCGCCCGCTTTCCTCATAGTCCCCCGCCAGCAGGTACAGCATGGCCCGCACATAGCCATACGGCTGTGTGCCGCCGCGGAGAAGGGTGTCCTCCGCGTCCTGATTGTCGATGTCCTTGCCGGTTTGCCGCCGCAGACGCAGCAGGCGCAGCGCGTCCGGCACGGTGTTCACGGTCATGGCCATCTCCAAGGTGTCGCCGCCGTCCAGAAGGGCGGTCAGCTCCTCCTCAGTCAGCTGCGGTTCACCGAACACCGCCGGATAGCACACGCCGTCTGTGCGGTAACATTCCACGCCGTTGGACTTCACAGTTTTCACTGTGGGGACGAGGTTTTCCCCGCTTTCTGCTTCGTTTGGCGCGGCGCAGCCCGCCGCTGTCAGAAGCAGCAGAAGGCCCAGCAACAGGGCGGCATACCGTTTTTTCATAGTCTCTCCCTCTTTCTCTCCTGTTTTTGGTGACGCTGTCATCATAGCACGTTTTGAACGACAGGACAAGCAAAAGAACACGCAGGGAGGCGTGTTCTTTTGCTTTTCAAAGGGCGGATTTTATGGTAGAATACCTTTAATAAATCTTGTATATTCTTGAACGGGAACGGCGGTTTTTTTGTAAAGCATACAGAAAGAACGCGAAAGGAGGGCGGCGGGATGCTTCAGCGGGCCTATGTGGAGATCACCAACGTGTGCAATCTGCGCTGCTCCTTCTGCCCCGGAACGAAACGGGAGGAGAAATTCATCGACCCGGCGAAATTTCGTGTGCTGGCGGAGAAGCTGCGCCTGTGGACGGACTACCTGTACCTGCACGTGATGGGTGAGCCGCTGCTGCACCCGGCGCTGGGGGAGATACTGGACGAGTGCGACAGGCTGGGCTTCCGGGTGTGCGTCACCACCAACGGGGTGCTGCTGCCGTCGCGGCTGGCGGTGCTGCGGGGGCGGCGCTGTCTGCACAAGGTCAGCGTGTCCCTCCATTCCTTCGAGGGCAACGGCGGCGACGGCGGGCTGGAGGACTACATCACCGGCAGCTGGGAGAGCTGCTGGGCGCTGGCGGCGGAGGGCGTGATCTGCGCCCTGCGGCTGTGGAACGGGCACGGCGCGGACCGGCTGAACGGTCAGGTGCTGGACATACTGTCGCGGCTGGCCGGGGTGCGGGCGGAGGACCTGCCCACCGACCGGAAGGGCAACCGGCGGCTGGCGGAGCGGGTGTTCTTAGAGCCGGGGGAGAAATTCGACTGGCCCGGGCAGGACAGCGGCGGGCCGGAGGCCCAGTTCTGCTACGGGCTGCGGCAGCAGATCGCCGTGCTGTGTGACGGCACGGTGGTGCCCTGCTGTCTGGACGGCGAGGGGCGGCTGGCGCTGGGAAACCTGCTGGCCCAGGAGCTGGACGAGATATGGGACAGTCCCCGGGCGCGGGCCATCCGGGAGGGCTTCGACCGGCGGCGGCCCAGCGAGGCGCTGTGCCGCCGGTGCGGGTTTGCGCGGAGGTTCAATAAATAAGGGAGTGTTCCGCGCCCCGGCGCGGGTCACGGCTTCCCACGCCAGTGTGAGCACTGGCGCGGGAGGACAGGAACATGAGGGAGATGTCCACGGAATGTGGACAGAGAGAGGAATGCTATGGCGCGGGAGACGGAGCTGCTGAACCAAATAGCGTCCCCGCTGCTGGCGTGGTACGACGAGCACCGCCGGGTGCTGCCCTGGCGGGAGGAGGTGTCGCCCTACCGCACCTGGGTGTCGGAGATCATGCTCCAGCAGACGCGGGTGCAGGCGGTTTTGCCCTATTTTCAGCGGTTTATGGAGGCCGCGCCGGACGTGACGGCGCTGGCATCGCTGCCGGAGCAGCGGCTCATGGCGCTGTGGCAGGGGCTGGGCTATTACAGCCGCGCCCGGAATTTGCAGCGGGCGGCGGCGGTGCTGACGGAGCGATACGGCGGGGCGCTGCCGTGCAGCTACGGGGAGCTGCGGGCGCTGCCGGGCATCGGGGATTACACGGCGGGGGCGATACTGTCCATCGCCTACGGACAGGCCGTCCCGGCGGTGGACGGCAACGTGCTGCGCATCGCATCGCGGCTTACCGGGTACGAGGGCAACGTGCTGGACGGGGACACCCGGAAAACCGTCCGGGAGTGGATGGCGGAGATCATGCCCACAGATCGGCCCGGGGACTTCAACCAGGCGCTGATGGATCTGGGCGCGTCGGTGTGTCTGCCCGGCGGGCCGCTGTGTGAGAGCTGCCCGCTGGCGACGCTGTGCACGGCCTGCCGGGAGGGGCGGCAGGCGTCGCTGCCCGTGCGGGTGAAGAAGGCCGGGAAGCGGCAGGAGGAGCGGACGGTGTTCCTGCTGGAGCGGGAGGGCCGGACGGCGCTGCGGCGGCGGCCTGACAGCGGGCTGCTGGCGGGGCTGTGGGAATACCCCAACGGGGCGGGGACGCTGACGGAGACGGAGGCGGCCCGGCAGCTGGCGGAGTGGGGGCTTGTGCCGCTGGAATGGCGGGAGCGGTTTCAGGCGAAGCACGTGTTTACCCACATCGTGTGGAGCATGACGGTGTATCGGCTGGCGGTGACCGGTGAAGGCCCCGGGGAGTGGGTCTGGTGCACTCCGGAGGAGCGGGGGGCGTATCCCATGCCCACGGCGTTTGGGAAGCTGTGATTTTATCTTTCTCCCAGCGAGAGATTTTCCCTTCTTTTGCCTTCGGCGAGGTACTTTCTTTCCCGAAAGAAAGGGGTGTTCCGCGCCCCGGCGCGGGGTGTCTCCGACGGGTTACTTTCTTTCCTTGGCGAAAGAAAGTAACCAAAGAACGCCATTTAAGGAAAGGGGGATTTCGATTTCCCCCTTTCCTTAAAGATCCTTTCCCCTTGAAACGACCAAAGGGGAGGGGTCGCGACCCCTCCCCTTTGGAAACCTCACCCCGTGAGTTTGTGCGATTATTAAATCGCGCCTTTGCCGCTTTGCGGCAAAGGTAGGTGGCGGCCAAGGGCCGCCGTTTGAAAGACGATCTTGCCATGAAACAAAGAACCACACAGCCCTGCATTTCAGAGCAAAAGCGGCAGCGAAAAGAGAAGCAGAGACAATGCAATATTTAGGGGAAATTTCCACGGCACAGCGTTCGCGTGGTTTATTTTGACAAGATAAAAAACATGTGAAGGCGCGCAAGGGATTTTCAAACCGCAGGTTTGAACGGCGTTTTTGGGTACTTTTGCCGCCGAGGGCAAAAGTACCCCGCGCCGGAGCGCGGAATGTCCCCTTTTCGCCGCTGAAAGAAAAGAGGCCGCGGTCAGCATGAAAAAGAGAAACGGATTCCCACGTTAGTGACATCGGTCGCTGACTCGGAATGGCAACGCAGGGGCGTACCGCACAACACATAACAAAAGCGAGGGGGCATCCCCTCGCTTTTGTTATGCATCGTAGTTCGCCAGGCGGATGTGGGCCTCGTAGTTGCTGATGCTGCGGGCGCTGCTCTCGTCCATCAGCGACAGCAGCGCGGAGGGTGTGCCCTGCACCCACACGCCGGTGAACTGGAGACCGTTGTCCTGCACGTCTTGCAGAAGCCTCTTATAATTGTGGGTCTCGTTGCCCATCATGGATGCCGCTTTCGCCACCGACGGGTGGTCGATGAGGCACTGGAGCATGGCCTCGAAGTGCTGCCGGAGGGCCGCGCCGGTGATGTTGGTGTGGGGCAGCGTGAAGCCGGGGTAGTCCGCTTCCAGCGCGTCGCCGAAGCTGATGCCGGCGGGGGTCAGGGAGCAGAACAGGCTTTGGGGCGTATACACGCCCTCGTTCCCCACCTTGCCGGAGAGGAAGGTCAGCTCCGGGTGGCGGGCCATCAGGGCGGCCAGCTCGTCCGCTGACAGTCTGTCGGTGAATTGGGCGGCGGAGGTGACGGTGAGTTGGTCGCTCATGTCCGCCAGCGCCTGCCGGCAGTAGTCAGTGGGCGCGGCCTCCGTGCCATCGGCGTTGAGAGTGGGGGTGAAATAGCCGATGAGGGCGTAGTGCAGGGGGAGCAGGTCGCTGGCGCTGAGGCGGCCCAGCGCGCCCAGCCGCAGCGTCAGGCCGGTGCGGACACCGAAGCGGGTGCTGCCGGTGAGATCCGAGAACTGGAGGGACACGGTGTCCGTCATGAAGCCGGTGTGGGAGAGGGAGCTGCCGACATACACGCCCAGGGGCATATACAGGCCGGTGAGGGCCGTCATGGCGGCATCAAAGTCCGTGTGGTCGTCCGCACCGCCGTACACATGGCGGTTCAGCAGCGGTGACACTGCGAATTGCAGCAGCAGCAGCACCGCCAGCATGGCGGCGGCGGCCATGAGCACCGTGTTCCGGGTGCGGCGGCCCAGCCGCCGCTTTACCGCTTTTGTCTCCGCCGAGGCCAGGGCGGTGTCCTCCGACAGCTCCGGCAGCGACTGAGCGGCGAAATAGTCCTCGATGAGCCGGTATTTCGCCAGCTCGCGCTCCACCAGCGCCGTCTCATCGGCGGTGGCGGTATTGCTCTGATAGTGGGCAAATGCCGTTTCAAAATCCATAGCCATCCTCCTCCATATTCTGCCGCAGCCGTGTCCGGGCCCGGTGCAGCCGCTGGCGCACCGCGGCGGGGGTCATGTGCAGCGTGTCCGCCAGCTCCGCCGCCGTCAGGCGGGCGAAGCAGTGCAGCGTCAGCAGCTCACGGTCTGCCGCGTCCAACCGCTCCATGGCACGGTACAGCGCCGCCGCGTCCTCGCGCTGCAGCAGTGCGCTCTCCGGGGTGTGGGTGTCCGCCTGCTCCGGCGGGTCGTCCGCCGACAGGTGCTTTTGGCGGCGCTGGTGGTCGATGATCAGGTTGCGCAGCACCCGGAACAGCCAGCCCCGGAAGCTGGTGACCTCATCCGGCAGCGAGAGCCAGGCCCGGCAGAATGCCTCCTGCACCATGTCCTCCGCCAGGTGGCGGCTGCGGCACAGGCCTTGGGCGTACAGCAGCGCCGGGGCGTAGTAACGCCGGTACAGCGCCTCGAAAATGTCCTTGTCCACGATGCCTCACCGCCTTTGTCTCTATAACGAACGAGGGGAGAATGTGTGACAGAAAATTTGTCAGGACCGCCATTGCAGCCAGCCGATGAGGAACAGGTGGGCCGGGTAGTAGAGGTAGAACAGCCACTTCATGGCGGTGTTCCACCGGGGGGACGCGCCCCGCTGGCCGTTGTATTGCAGCAGGAGGGGGATGGACAGCGCCACCGCCATCTGCAGCACGCCGTAGACCGCGTCCAGCGCCAGGGCGTACACGGCGGCGTACATGGCCACGTAGGCCAGCATCCACGTCATCTGCGCCCGGAAATCGCCGCGGTTCGTGCCGAAGGCCAGGATACACAGCGCGGCGATGCAGCTCCAGTCGCTGGGGAAGCTGACGGCGCAGATCAGCAGGATCAGCAGCACCTGCGTGCCGTGGGGGAGCTTTTTGCTGTTCACCACACGGAGCATCACCAGACCCCAGGCCAGCGACCACATGACGCTGGTCTGGTTCAGCACGCTGCCGGAGGAGAAGGGGATAAACGACCGCCAGCCGGCGAAGTCCGCCGAGGCGAAGATGTAGGCGAAGTGGGACACCAGTGCAAAGAGGAACATCCGCGCGGTGTATTTGCGGACATCGCGGGTGTAATGGTAGCCCTCTGCCACGAAGTAGCACATGATGGGGCAGGTGAGCCGCCCGATGATGTGCATGATCAGGGGCAGCGCCGCCCGGGGGTAGCCGGGGAACAGCCACCAGGCCACATGGTCGAGGGTCATGGCCGCGATGGCGATGAGCTTGATGGCGTTGGATGTGAGACCTTTTTTCATAGGCTGACCTCCCGTTGAATGTGACTCTATTGTAGCAGATGAGGGCGGGGGAGCGCAATGGGGCAAAAAAGACGATAGTGATGATGACTAATAAAAAAAGAAAGTCAATATTAGGTTTAAAAAAATTAAAACTAATGTTGACAAATAGGAACTTGTAGTTTATACTAATTGACACAGGAGGCGATGACAATGAAGTTTTCAGGTAAATGTCCTGCGTGTGGCGAGCAGCTCCGATTGGCACGACTGACCTGTCCTGGCTGCAAGGCCGAATTTCCCACAGATGAGCCGCTGTCGCCGTACGAGCAGCTGACCGAAGAGCAGGCGCGATTTTTGAGGGAGTTCCTCGTCTGCGCTGGGAGCATGAAAGACGTGCAGAAGAGGATGGGTATCTCCTATCCTACGGCAAGAAAGCGGCTGAATGAACTGCTGCTGGCGTTGGGACTGTTCAACGAAGATGAGATGGATGAGAGGAAAGAAGTGGAAAACAAGGAGGAGGTCACTATGGGTATTTTCAAAAACGCAAATCTGAATAGCATGAAGGCATCTGACATTATCCGGGAGAAGCTGTACGAGAATGGCGGCAGGGCTACGGTCTATTCCGTTACCGGCAAACCGTATATCATCCGGGCCGCCAACGACGGACGCACTTTTCTGTGCAATGAACTTCCTGTTAGCCAAGCATTTACATATGATGTATTTGATGTGATCGTGGAGCTGCTGCTCAGTCAGGACGGAGCTGCCCGCAAGGGGAATGGCCGCAACTACGCCTTGGGGGAGGGGGACTGCACATTGGACACTGTGGTAGGTGCCATCGGCAAGAATTACTTTGGGGCGACGGAGGGGAAATATGTCTTTGATCCCGTATTTGTACTGGCATCGGTGCTGGACTGGGCGGGGATCGCCCACAACGAGCGCGGGTATCTGAGACTGACCGCGGAATACCTCACTAAGGTGCAGCGGTGAAGACACTGTGATCTCTTTTCTGCTGCTGATCGGTGTGCTGACCATCATAAAACTGTTCGGCAGGAATGACTATTGAGGGGTGCAGAGTGACAGCACCGAAAGGCTCTCACTCCGTCATAGTCTTCGGCCATGACACCTCCCTCGCAGAGGAAGGCGAGGACGAGCTGTTGCCGAGGGATAGGGGGAGCAAAAAGCGGCCCGGGGCAAAAAAGACGCCGCCCCGAAAGGAGCGGCGCAAGCGGGTGGGATATTGGAAAGCCTCCGAGGACTATACTACACCATGCCCCGGGCCTTGTAAATAGGAGGTTTTGTCGAACCACCGCGAGTTTTGGCGAAAGCGGACGCTCCCGTCAAATTCACGAAAGATTTGTGAATTTTTTACAAATCTTATCAAACCATCTTTTCAACTGTGTGGATATTTGCTATAATCCTGTCAAGGATGAGGGGATACCCCTCCCCGACCCTTACGCACTGACCGTACTGACGAAAGGAGCAAGCACTATGAAGTTCACATTCGCCTGTAAGAAGATCTCCCTCAACGACTCCATCAAGGAATACGCCGAAAAGAAGATCAGCAAGCTGGATAAGTATTTCCCCGAGGAGGCAGACGCCTTTGTGACCTTTGCCGTGGAGAAGAAGAACCGCTGTGTGGTGGAGCTGACCATCCGCAGCAGCAACGGCACGCTGTTCCGGGCACAGACGGAGGACCCTGACGGCGATATGCGCAGCGCCATCGACGAGGCTGTCAGCTTCATCGACCGCCGCATCCGCAAGAACAAGACGCGCCTGGCCAAAAACCTGCGGCCCGATGCACTGGTCTCCTCCGTTCCCGCTGAGTTCGACGTGGTGGAGGACAACGACTTCGATGTCATCCGCACCAAGCACTTTGTGGTCAAGCCCATGACCAGCGACGAGGCTATTCTGCAGATGAACCTGCTGGGACACTCGTTCTATGTGTTCCGCAATGTGGAAACGAACAACGTCTCCGTGGTCTACCACCGCAACAACGGCGGCTATGGCCTGATCGAGACGGAGGAGTAAATAGATGAATGATAAGAAGGCCGCCTGCGGGCGGCCTTCTTTATTGCTTTTTCTCCAGCTTTGCCAGCATACGGGTGAATTCCTCCGGCAGGGGGCAGGTCAGCTCCACGATCTCGCGGGTGCGGGGGTGAATGAAGCGCAGGCCGGTGGCGTGGAGGCACTGGCCCGTCAGGCCGGGGACGGGCTTCTTCGCGCCGTACACCGTGTCGCCTAAAATGGGGTGACCGAGGTAGGCCATGTGTACCCGGATCTGGTGGGTGCGGCCCGTCTCCAGACGGCAGCGCACATGGGTCGCGCCGGGATAGCGGGCCACCACCTCCCAGTGGGTCACGGCCCTGCGCCCGTTGGACACCACCGCCATTTTCTTCCGGTCGGTGGGATGGCGTCCGATGGGGGCGTCCACCGTGCCGCAGTCCTGCTTCAGATTGCCCGTGACCAGGCACTCGTACGTCCGGGACAGGGTGTGGTCGCTGAGCTGGGCGCTGAGAAAGGCGTGGGCCGCGTCGTTCTTGGCGGCGATGATGAGGCCGCTGGTGTCCCGGTCGATGCGGTGGACGATACCGGGGCGCTTCTCGCCGCCGATGCCGGAGAGACTGTCGCCGCAGTGGTGGAGCAGCGCGTTCACCAGCGTGCCGTCCGGGTGGCCGGGGGCGGGATGCACCACCAGCCCCGCCGGTTTGTTCACCACGATCACGTCGTCGTCCTCGTACACCACGTCCAAAGGGATGTCCTGGGCGGTCAGCGCCGTGTCCGCCGGCTGCTCCGGCAGGGAAACGGACAGCGTCTCGCCGCCGGTCAAGCGGCAGCTTTTGGAGACGGGGCGGCCATTTACGGTGACGCGGCCCTCCTGCACCAGCGATGCCGCCCGGGAGCGGCTCAGCTCCGGCAGGCGGGCGGCCAGGAAGGCGTCCAGCCGCATCCCGGCATCCTCATTGGACGCTGTCAGCACCGTCGTCATGCTTTGCTTTCCTCCCGTCGTATTTGTCGTAGAACCACAGATAGTATACCGCGCCCAGGATCACGCCCACCACCACAAAGCAGTCCGCCAGGTTGAAGATGGGATAGCTCATGAACTCCAGGTCGAACATATCCACCACGTAGCCGCGGCAGATCCGGTCGATCATATTGCCGATGCCGCCGCCCAGCACCAGCATGGCGGCGCACAGGCCCAGGGGGTGGCGGATGACTTTTTTCAGCACCAGCCACGCCACGGCGACGAGCAGCACCGCCGTCACCGCCGTCAGCAGGGCGGTGCTGCCGGAGAAGCTGCCCCAGGCCGCGCCGGTGTTGTGCAGCCGCGTCAGCTGCACCAGACCCGGCAGAAACGCGGCGGACTGGCCGATCTCCAGGTGGCGCACCACCCAATATTTCAGAAGCTGGTCGCCGGCGATGCAGGCTGCCAGCAGCAATGCGTACCACATAGCGTATCCTCCATGGAAATCAGGAAACGGATTGCCGCGCCAGTCTGAGGACTGGCTCGCAATGACAGACTTTGGGGAAGGGGAAAATCTTCCCTACATCATAGCGTATTTGGAGGCTGATTGCAACTTTTATTCCTGTTTCCAGCAAAAGGCGTGAAATCGAACTTGCCTGCGCTGCTGCCGGTGTGGTATACTGCTATATTGAAGTAATAGGCAAACGAGGTGACGACATGGCCCAGCTCCCGGCGGAAAACAGCACATGGCTTCGCGCGGTGCGCCGCGCCGCCGATGCGGGGCGACTGAGCCATGCGGTGATCCTCACCGGCAGCGGCGATCTGCTGCCGTCGGCCCGGTATCTGGCCGCCGCCCACGTCTGCGAGGGGCGGGAGAAGCCCTGTCTGCACTGCCGCCACTGCCGCAAGGTGCTGGAGGATATACACCCCGACGTGATCACCGTGCGGGACGCGGAGCGGCGGGAGCTGACGGTGGATGCCGTCCGGGCGCTGCGGAAGGATGTGTATATCCGGCCCAACGAGGCGGAGCGGAAGGTTTATATCGTGCCGGACTGCCGCCAGCTCAACGAGCGGGATCAGAACGTGCTGCTGAAGATCGTGGAGGAGGGGCCGCCCTACGCCGCGTTCATCTTCTGCGCCGACAGCCCGGCGTCGCTGCTGAAGACCATTCGCTCCCGGTGTGTGCTGCTGCGGTGCGGCGGCGGCGACGAGCGGCCGCTGTGTCAGGCCGCCGGGGAGCTGTGTGAGGCCTTCGGCAAGGGGCGGCTGCTGCCGGTGGTGAAATGCCTGACGGCCCTGGAGACGGGGAAATGCAGGCGGGAGGAGCTGCGGCAGATATTGCAGGACTGCTGGCGGGCCGCGGCGGAGGCGCTGCTGGTGCGCCGGGGCAAGCCACGGCCCGACCCGCTGTGCGCCCGGGAGGCGGCGGCCCTGTCGGACAGGCTGACAGACCGGCAGCTGGCATCGCTGGCGGATATGCTGGCCCAGTATGCCGGGGAATGTGATTACAATGTGGGCGTAGGCCAGGTTTTGGGCGCTATCGCCATAAGATGGGAGGAGCTATTATGACCGAAGTGATCTCCGTCCGTTTCCGGAACGGATGCAAGGAGTACTATTTTGACCCAAAGGGCCTTCAGATCCAGGCGGGGCAGGACGTGATCGTGGAGACGGCCCAAGGGCCGGAGTTTGCCCAGTGCGCCCAGGGCAACCACCAGGTGGAGGACGACCAGGTGGTGAAGCCCCTGCGCGCCGTGGTGCGCATCGCCACGGACAACGACTGCCACACAGCGGCCTATAACCGCAGCCGGGAGAAGGAGGCCTTTGACATCTGCCGCAGGAAGATCCAGCAGCACAAGCTGGAGATGAAGCTGGTGCGGGTGGAGTGCAGCTTTGACGGCAGCAAGATCCTGTTCTTCTTCACCGCCGACGGACGGGTGGATTTCCGGGAGCTGGTGAAGGATCTGGCGGGGGTGTTCCGCGCCCGCATCGAGCTGCGCCAGATCGGCGTGCGGGACGAGGCCAAGATGATCGGAGGCCTGGGCATCTGCGGGAGGCCCTTCTGCTGCGCCCAGTTCATGGACGAGTTTCTGCCCGTGTCCATCAAGATGGCCAAGACCCAAAGCCTGAGCCTGAACCCCACCAAGATCTCCGGCACGTGCGGGCGGCTGATGTGCTGCCTGAAGTACGAGCAGGACGCCTATGAGGACGCGGTGAAGCGTATGCCCAAGAATGACTCCTTCGTGCTGACGCCGGATGGGCCGGGCAACGTAAGCGATGTAAATTTACTGAAGGAGACGGTGAACGTCCGGCTGGACGACCGGCCGGAGAACGCCCGGTGCTACCGCAACTGCGAGGTGTGCGTCCTGCGCAACGGCAAGGGCAGCCGGGACGGTATCGCCATCCCCGACAAGCGGCCGGAGCGCTATGTTGAGCCGGTGGAGGAGCAGCTACTGCCGCCGGTAACGCTCATCAGCGATTTTGATCCCGACGCGGCGGAGTCCGCCGAGGGGGGGAAGCGCCGCCGTCGCGGCGGGCGGGATCGCCGCCGGAGCGATGCGCCCCGTATGGAGAAAACAGCGGCGGAAACTCCCGCACCCAAGGCCGAGGGCGACAAGCCCAAGGAGGGCGGCTCTAACCGCCGGCGCAGAGGACGCCGCGGGAATGGCGGCAGCGGCAACGGCGGCACGGCAGCTGCCGCGCCCAAGCCGCAGCAGCCCGCCGCCGAGGGTGTGCCCTCCGGCGAGAGGAAGCGGCCTCGCCGCCGTCACCGCAGAGGCGGCGGGAATGGCGGCAGCAAGCCCAACGGCGGAACGGAGGCGTGACGATGGGGATATTTGACGGCACGCTGCTGGTCAGCGACTTTGACAATACGCTGGTCTACACCGAGGAGGCGCTGCGCCTGTGCGTGGATATGCCTCCCATCTCCCCCCGCAACCGGGCGGCACTGAAGCATTTTATGAGCGAGGGGGGTATCTTCTCTGTGGCCACGGGGAGGGCCAAGCCCGCCTTTGACACGGTGGTGGACGACATCCCCATGAACGGCCCGACGGTGCTGTTCAACGGCGCGGCTATCTATGACTTTTCCCGGCACAGATACCTGTATACGGCGTTCCTGCCGGAGGCGGCCCGGGCGCACATCGCCCAGGTGGCGGCGGAGCTGCCCGCGGTGGCGGTGGAGCTGTACCACGACGACAACAGCATTCACGCTCTGAACGCCAACGATGTGACGCGCCGCCATATGCACGTCACCCACACGCCTACGGTGGAGGTGGCCTCCATGGACGATGTGCCCTCGCCCATCAGCAAGGCGCTGTTCTCCACGGAGGAGGAGCATCTGCCCATGCTGCTGGAATACCTGCGCAGCCAGCCGTGGTACGACGGCTACGAGGTCGTGCCCAGCGCGGTGACGCTGGTGGAGCTGACGGCCAAGGGCGCAAACAAGGGCGGCATGGTGGTCCGCATGGCTCAGATGCTGGGCATTTCCCGGGAAAACGTGGTGTGCGTGGGTGACCACGCCAACGATATTTCCATGCTGACATGGGCGGGACTGGGCTGTGCGCCGGCCAACGCTATCCTGCAGGTGCGGGAGACGCCGGGCGTACACGTGCTGCCGGACTGCCGGGAGGACGCCATCGCGGCACTGATCGACGAGCTGGAGAAGGCGCTGGTATAAAACTGGCATAGAAAAAGAGATCACGGGAAGGGAGGTGAGCTGCCCTATGATCAAGATCGCGTTCTGCGACGACGAGCCGGTGTTTCTGGAGCAGATCACCGGCCTGCTGGAGCGGTATAAGGCCCAACGCTGTCCGGATATGGAGTACACGGACTTCCACAGTCCGCTGGAGCTGCTGGCGGAGATGGAGAACGGCCTGCACCCCGACGTGCTGCTGCTGGACGTGATCATGCCGGGGGAGAGCGGCATCAGCGCCGCCCGGGAGATCCGGCAGTTCGACAACGATGTGAAGATCATCTTCCTCACCTCCTCGGCCGAGTTTGCCGTGCAGTCCTACACCGTGGGGGCGTACTATTACCAGCTCAAGCCTATCCGGGAGGAGACATTCTTCCAGCTGATGGACTCCGTCATCGACGAGTGCCGGAGAGCGGAGGAGCAGAGCCTTCTGCTGCGCTGTAAGAACGGCATCTCCCGCATCCGGCTGGACAAGCTGGAATACTGCGAGATCATCGGGCGGGCGCTGCTGTTCCACATGGCCAACGGGCAGGTGCTGGAGAGCGCCGGGAGTCTGGATAAGCTCACGGCCGAGCTGGAGGGCTATGGCAATTTCCTGCGGCCGCACCGGTCGTTCCTGGTGAACATGGACTATATACAGAGTATTTCCTACCGGGGTTTGCAGATGGCGTGTCTGATGGAGATCCCCATTCCCCACGGGAAGTTCTCCGAGATCAAGGAGCGGTATCTGGAGCACGTGTTCAGCCGAAAGCAGGTGATCCTGTGATGGACGGAACGGTGACGGTGTCCTATGAGGCGCTGTGGAACGGCATCTCGCTGCTGAACAACGCGGTGGTGGGCATTTTCGGCATGATCCTGTCCGCCGCCTTCTGCGATCTGGATTGGACGCGGAAGCGGCTGGCCCGCTACTGGGGCTGCATGGCGGTGATCATGCTGGCCCAGGGCGTGGTGTACTGTGTGACCGAGGAGGGGGTGCTGCGGGCGATCTACCCGCTGGTGACCCATATACCACTGATGATCGTGCTGAGCGTGATGAAGCGGAGGACGATCTGGCCCGTCGTGTCGGTGCTGACGGCGTATCTGTGCTGCCAGATCCGGCGGTGGATCGCGCTGTTCGCCGTGGCCTGCATCGGCGGCGGCAGCAATATCCAAAGGGTGGCGGAGCTGATCGTGACGCTGCCGCTGCTGTGGGGGCTGCTGAAATTCGTAGCGCCCTCCGTGCGGGCCATCGGGCGGACGAAGCCGTCCGTGCAGGTGTTTTTCGGCATCATGCCCGCTATCAGCTACGCCTTTGACTATCTGACCCGGGTCTACACAGATATGCTGGAGCGGGGCTTGGCGGCGGTGGAATTCATGCCCTCCGTGTGCTGCGTGCTGTATCTGGTGTTCGTGCTGCGGATCTCCGCCGAGAACGCGGAGCGCAGCCGGCTGGAGCAGGCCCAGGAGAGTCTGCGCCTGCAGGTGTCCCAGGCCACGAGGGAAATTTCCAGCCTGCGGGAGGCCGACCGGCAGGCCAGCACCTACCGCCACGACCTGCGGCATCATATGCAGTTTCTGTCCGGCTGCATTGAAAACGGACAGACGGAGCGGGCGCAGGCCTATATCCGTCAGGTCTGTGCCGAGATCGAGGCACAGAAGGTGCGCCGGTTCTGCGAGAACGAGGCGGTGAACCTGATATTGTCCTCCTTCGCCCAGCGGGCGGAGGACAGCGGCGTTCCCCTGCGGGTCAGGGCGGAGGTGCCCCAGTTCCTGCCGGTGGCGGAGACGGACCTGTGCGTGCTGCTGTCCAATGCGCTGGAGAACGCGCTCCACGCCTGTCAGCGGCTGCGGGCGGAGAGCAAGGACTGCGACATCGAGGCGGTGGCCTACGAGAAGAGCGGCAAATTCTTTTTGCAGGTATCCAACACCTGCGGGCCGGACGTCCGGTTCCGGAAGGGACTGCCTGTCACCGAGGCGGAGGGCCACGGCATCGGCGTCCGCAGCATCTGCTCCATTGTGGAGCGCTACAACGGCGTATATTCCTTCACCGCAAATAACGGTCGGTTCACCCTGCGGGCGTCACTGTGATGTGACGCCCGCTGCGGCGTTTTATGGCGATTTATTCCCTTTTCCGGGAGGTTCGTGCATTTTAACCGCCGATGCGGCCCCGGCGCGGTATACTGGCAGCACAGGACGTCGGGGGAATGACGGACGGAAGGGGGGAAGTGCGTGGAGCTGCTTATCTGCTGCGCCATACTGTTGGTCACTGTGGTGCTGGTGTTTCTGTCTGCCCGGCACAGTCTGCGGACGATGGACGAGAACGCCGGCAGGGCCATGAAGCAGATCAGCGCGCATCTGTCCACCCGGTTCGACGCGGTGCTGGCGCTGCTGGAGGTGGCCCAGGGCTACGCGGGGGAGAATATGGCGGCACTGGCGGAGCAGCTGCGGCTGCGCCGCCGGGTCATCGGGCCGTTGTCCACACCGGAGGAGGTACGGCAGCAGGAACAGCTGCTGGATGATGTGCTGGCGGCGGTGTCCACCACGGCGGACCGCCATCCCGGACTGCGGGCAGACGAGGCGTACAGCCGCCTTTTTGGCACGTCGGACTGCTGCGAGCAGATGCTCCGGACCAGCCGCCTGCTGTATAACGACGCCGTGACCCGGCTGGACCGGGCGGTGCGCAGCTTTCCCACCTCGTGGGCGGCGCGGCTGTGCGGCGTGAAGCGGCGGCAGCATTGGGAGGCATGAGGGGTACTTACCAGCCCGGATATGGCAAACAGAGGGGAAATGCAGAGGGCAGGCCAGTGGGCCTGCCCTCTGCGTATTCACATCTTCACATCAAGATTTACGATTTGTTCTTTCTTTTTTTCCGGGAAATTGGTATACTGAGGGGCAGAATACGGCAAAGGAGACACAGACATGAAACGACGGATACGGGCGATGGCGCTGCTGGCGGCGCTGACGCTTTTGTGCGGCTGCGGCAAGAAGGAGGCCCAGCCCCAGCAGGAGGATATGGCGGTGAACATCGTGCCGGTGGAGGGCGTGACGGCGCTGGAGCTGTGCGACGGCGAGGTGACGCTGCGGTTCGCCCGGACGGACGACACCTGGCACTGGGTGGACGACGGGACGTTCCCGCTGGATCAGGACGCCGTGGCGGCGCTGCTGGCGCTGCCGTCATCGCTGGCCGCCGCAGAGCCGGTGCAGGGCCAGGGTGAGCTGAGCGGCTATGGGCTGGAGACGCCGAAAAAATACGTGACGGCCACGGCGGACGGCGCGGACAGCACCATCTATGTGGGGTCGCAGACATCGGACGGGCACTGGTACGTGCTGACGCCGGACGGCGTGGTGCGGCTGGCCGCCCAGGCGGACGGCGAGGCGTTGAGCCGCAGCATCTACGACATGGCAGTGCTGCCGGAGCTGCCGGCCATCACGGAGGAGAATTTGATCTCCCTGACGCTGACCGGGGCGGAGGGCAAGCAGGTGACGTTCTCGGTGGACGAGAGCGGCGTGCGGAGGTCCGGCGCGCGGGATGTGACGGAAAAGACGGCATCATTGGTGGACGAGCTGGGGAAGCTGGCCGTGACGGCCTGCGTGGACTATGACCCGGCGGACGGCGCGGCGGCAGTATGCGGATTGGATGTGCCGGAGGCCATACTGGCGGTGAACTACGTCAACGCCCACGGCGGCGACGGTGCGCTGACGCTGACCGTCGGCGGCAGCACCGGCGACGGAGGGCGGTATGTGACGCTGAACGGCGACGCCACCATTTATCGCATGGAGGAGACGGGATTGGCCCAGGTACTGACGCTGGCGGCGCTGGGACTTTCGTAAAGAAGCGCCGGGAACGGCGAAAGGAGTTCGGTATGCGGATATTGATCGTGGAGGACGAGAAGCGGCTGGCATCCACGCTGGCGGAGCTGCTGCACCGGCAGGGCTACACGGCGGACGTGTGCAACGACGGCATATCCGGGCTGGACAACGCCCGCAGCGGTATCTATGACCTGCTGGTGCTGGACGCCATGCTGCCGGGGATGGACGGCTTCACGCTGCTGCGGGAGCTGCGGAGCGGCGGCAGCAGTCTGCCGGTGCTGATGCTGACGGCCCGGAGCGAGCTGAGCGATCGGGTGCGGGGGCTGGACTGCGGCGCGGACTACTATCTGACCAAGCCCTTTGAGTCGGAGGAGCTGCTGGCCTGCATCCGCTCGCTGCTGCGGCGCAGCGGCGAGGAGGTCAGCGCCGACGCGGGGGAGACGGTCTTCGGAGACCTGACGCTGCGGCAGTCCACGTTTCTGCTGCGGTGCGGTGAACGGGAGGTGCGGCTGAGCCGGCGGGAGTACGACCTGATGGAGCTGCTGATGAAGAACGGCAGCCAGATCGTGACGAAGGAGCAGCTGATATTGAAGGTGTGGGGCTATGACTCTGCGGCAGAGGACAACAACGTGGAGGTGTATATCTCCTTCCTGCGGCGGAAGCTGACCCATTTGCAGTCCGGAGTCCGCATCAAGACACTGCGGCTGGTGGGTTACTGCCTGGAGGTGGAGGCATGATACGCCATCTGCGCTGGAAGGTGGTGGCCACCAATATGCTGCTGATCTCGCTGGTGCTGCTGGCGGTGTTCGCGGCGGTGGTGCTGATCTCCCGGGACAATTACCGCAAGAGTGTGCAGCAGCAGCTGTATCAGGCGCTGGAGAGCGGGGACTACGGCTCGCGGCAGCCCGGCGCGGAGGGCATCCCCTGCTTCGTGGCGGAGGTGTATGCCAGCGGCATGGCCCGGGTGGCGGGCAACAGCTACTATGACCTCAGCGACCAGAGCCAGCTGGCGGCCATCGTGACCGAGGCGCTGGCCCAGGAGGAGGACACGGGATTGCTGGCGGATTTCCACCTGCGGTATCTGCGCAAGACCGGGTATACCAGCACGCTGATCGCCTTTACGGACACCACACTGGAGAGCACCACCATGCGGTCTATGGCGGCGGTGTGCTCACTGGCCGGGTCGGCGGCGCTGCTGGTGCTGTTTTTGTGCAGCTACCTGCTGTCCGGCGTGGTAACGCGGCCGGTGGGCGCGGCGTGGGCGCAGCAGGAGCAGTTTCTGTCCGACGCCAGCCATGAGCTGAAAACGCCGCTGACGGTGATATTGTCCTCGGCGGAGCTGCTGAACCAGTCGGCGCTGCCGGAGCAGGCGGTGTATATCGACAACATCCGGGAGGAGAGCCGGCGGATGAAGCTGCTGGTGGAGGATATGCTGACGCTGTCCCGGACTCAGCGCAGCGCCGGGTCGCTGCCGGAGCAGACGGCGGACCTGTCGGAGGCGGCGATGACGGCAGCGCTGCGATTCGAGCCGGTGGCCTTTGAGGCCGGAAAACGGCTGGAGTACGACATTGCGCCGGAGCTGCCGGTACGGGGCGACGGCGGGAAGCTGGGCCAGGCGCTGGCGGCGCTGCTGGACAACGCGGTGAAGTATTCCGCCGGCGGCACGGACATCCGCCTGACGGCGGAGAAGCAGGGACGCTTCGCTGTGGTGACGGTGGCGGACAGCGGACCGGACATCCCGGCGGACAAGCTGCCCCATATTTTTGACCGGTTTTACCGGGCGGACGAGGCCCGGACGGACGGCGACAGCTTTGGACTGGGGCTGCCTATCGCCAAGGCCATCATCGACGCACACCGGGGCACGCTGCGCTGTGAGAGCGGCGGAGGCGTGACGCGGTTCATTATCACCCTGCCGCTGGCGGCGGGGAAGCAGGAAAGAGGGACAGACCATGCTTGACACCATTATTCGGAACGGTACGGTGATAGACGGCACCGGTGCGCCGGGCTTCCGGGCGGACGTGGCCATTCAGGACGGAAGGATCGCCGCGGTAGGCGACCTGACGGGCCGGGAGGCCCGGCAGGTGGTGGACGCGGCAGGCCTGACGGTGACGCCGGGGTTTATCGACATACACCGCCACGCCGACGCGGCAGCGTTCCGCCCCGGCTTCGGCGCGGCGGAGCTGTGCCAGGGCTTGACCACCATCGTCAACGGCAACTGCGGCCTGAGCTGTGCGCCCTTCGGCGCGGCCCACGGCCGGGCCATACGGGACTATCTGCGGCCCATCACCGGGGAGATCCCGGCGGAAATGGCCACCGGGTCGCTGGCGGACTACTTCGCGTCGCTGCCGCCGCTGCCCCTGCACATGGGGATGCTGGCCGGCGCGGGGGTGCTGCGGGCCGACGCGGCGGGCTATGAGCTGGAGCATCTGGAGGACCGGCACTACCGGGCCATACACCGGGCGCTGGAGCAGGCGCTGGCCGACGGTGCGCTGGGCGTGTCCCTGGGACTGGGCTACGCGCCGGAGTGCTTTTACACCACGGAGGAGCTGATCCGGGCCTTGCAGCCCATCGCCGGGCAGGACGTGCCGGTGACGGTACACATGAGGCAGGAGGGCGGCGGTGTATGCCAGTCCGTGGAGGAGATGCTGGCGGTGGCCCGGGCGTTGGGCGTGCCCATGCATATCAGCCATCTGAAGGCCATGGGCCGGGAGAACTGGGGGACGAAGATCCCTCAGGCGCTGGCCCTGATGGAAAGAGCCCGGCGGGAGGGGCTGGATGTGAGCTGCGACGTGTATCCCTACACCGCCGGCTCCACCCAGCTGCTGCACATTCTGCCGCCGGAGTTTCTGGAGGGCGGCATGGATGCGGTGGCGGAGCGGCTGGCCGATCCCCACCAGCGGGAGCTGCTGGCCCGCCGCATCAAGAGCGGCGACGGCTTTGACGACATCGCCCGCCTGGCGGGCTGGGACGGTATTTTGCTCACCAGCCTGCACTGTCCGGAGGATCAGATATATTTGGGCAAGAGCGTGGCGGAGCTGGCGGAGATGGAGCACAAGACGCCGCTGGACGCCTGCTGCGACCTGCTGATCCGGGAGCACTGCCAGGTGACGATGATCGACTTTATGGCTTCGGAGGAGGACATTGCGGGTATTCTCCGCGACCCGTACAGCAGCCTGATCTCCGACGCCACCTATCCCACGGAGGGGCAGCCCCACCCGCGGGTGTACGGCAGCTGCACAAGGCTGCTGGAGCACTTTGTCCGGGAGACGGGGACACTGACGTGGGAGCAGGCCGTGCACAAGCTGGCGGGCGCGCCGGCGGCGGCCCTGCGGCTGCGGGGCAAGGGCGTGCTGGCCCAGGGGGCGGACGCGGACGTGTGTGTGTTCGACCCGGAGAAGCTCCACGAGCGGGGGACGTATCAGCTGCCGCGGCAGACGGCGGAGGGCATGACGCTGGTGCTGGTGGATGGCCAGGCCGCCGTCCGGGACGGGCAGCTGACCGGCGTGATGGCCGGACGGGCGATACGGAGATGAATAAAGCAAAAAAAGAACCGCCGAGGCGGTTCTTTTTTATGTTCGGCTCAGGTAGCTGAACCAGCCCTCGCTGCTGCGCTGCTCGATCACGTCCCAGCCGTCGGACTTCAGCTTTTGCAGAACCTCCTCCGCCCGGTCGTCGATGATACCGGAGCAGAGGAACAGGCCGCCGGGCTTCAGAAAGTCCCGGACGCTGCCGCTGAGACCCATGATAACGTCGGCCACGATGTTGGCCACCACCATGTCGTAGCCGCCGCCCATCTCGGTGCGGAGCTGCTGGTCGTGGAGCACATCGCCCCAGCGAACGGTGTAGGTGTCGCGGGTGATACCGTTGAGGGCAGCGTTTTCGTAGGCCACATCCACGCACTTCTCATCGATGTCGCAGGCGAAGGCGCTGGCCGCGCCCAGCCGCAGGGCGGCGATGGACAGGATGCCGCTGCCGCAGCCCAGGTCCAGAACCTTTTCACCGCCGTGGATGTGGGCGTCCAGCGCCTGCAGGCACAGGCGGGTGGTGGCATGGCTGCCCGTGCCGAAGGTCAGGCCGGGGTTCAGCCGCAGGGTGATCCGCTGCGGGTCGGAGGCCTGCTCCCACTCCGGGACGACCAGCAGGCGATCGCCGATCGCCATGGGCTTGTAGAACTGCTTCCAGTTGTTCTCCCAGTCCGCGTCGGCCACGTTGTCCATGGTCAGCCGCAGGGGGGCGTACTCCGGGTGCGCCTTTTTCATGGCAGACATGGCCATGCGCACGGCGGCGATGGTGGACAGGGCGTTCTCGTTCCGCTCCAAATAGAATGTGACGCGGCTGACGCCCCGCTTTTCCGCCAGCAGCTCCTCGTCCACGTAGTCCCAGTACTGGCGGTTGTGCTCCAGGAAGTCCTGAAAGTCCGTCTCGTCGTCGATCATCCATCCCGTGACGCCCTGCTGCTCCAGCATGGCGCACACCGGGTCAAGGCCGGTGTGGGAGGTGTCGATCTTCATTTCCAGCCATTCCATGGCGTGTCCTCCGTTTTATGTATCTGGTCTCAGCGCTTCGTGCCGTAGAAGAACAGGCCCATGGTGTTCGGGCCGGTGTGGCTGCCGATGACCGGGCCGATGTCCTGCAGTTCCAATACCGTCTCCGGATCCAGCCCCATCCGCACGATGAGTTCGCGCACGTTTGCGTCCCGCATGCTGTAGAGAAAGCGGATGCCGTATTCCGGATCGATTTTATTGAGATTAACCATGCCGCACAGCTCCCTGACTGCCGTTTTGGACCCCATTTTCTTTCCGATCACGTCGATCGTTCCGCCGTCTCCGATGGTGATGATCGGTTTTACGCGCAGAAGCGAACCGATCGCCGCCGTCGCCGTATTCAGGCGTCCGCCCTTCGCGAGATATTCCAGCGTATCGATTCCCGCAAGCAGATGCGCGCGGCTCCGCAGATCGTCCACAAAGGCGATGAGTTCCTCGATGGATAAGGTTTCCGCCCGTTTGGCGGCTTCGCGCACCAGCAGCTCGAGCATGAGCGTCGTACAGCGGCTGTCATAGAGATAGACGTTGTCGTATCCCCCGTTCTCCTTTACCATGCGCGCGCACTGAAGCGTGCCGGAAAGCGCGGAAGAAATGGGAAGCACGAGAAGCGTCGTCCCCTCCGCCCGCGCGCGCTCAAACCGCTCTTCGAATTCATACGGCGCAGGCTGCGAGGTATGCGGCAGAACGCCGCCCTCCGTCAGCATACGGTAAAACGCCTCGCTGAAAAGATCCACGCCGTCGCGGAATGTT
>ERZ857757.653-NODE-653-length-33584-cov-11.429121_pt1 | contig 33584 bp, 36 predicted proteins | sample MGYA00519764_ERZ857757 | MGnify/ENA primary metagenome ERZ857757 (study PRJEB31778, sample SAMEA3449359) | human gut metagenome | biome: human gut; feature: human-associated habitat; material: faeces | place: United Kingdom | collected 2010/2012 ...
ATTTGAAATCAAAATACCCTCACATTACTCTGGAAAGCGCAATCCCTTGTGAGACTCAGGCGGTCAAATGGTCGATGGCACAGCGCGAGCGCTATTATGACATTGCTGCGCAGTGCGACAAAGAAACCATGCTACAAAGCCACTATTCGCCCGACTGCATGGACAAGCGTAACCGCTATATGGTCGATCACACCGACTTCATTATTGCGGTATGGGATGGCAGGCCCAGTGGGACGGGAAAGACCGTGACCTATGCGCACGGCAGGAGCGGGAAGTCTATCATTGTAATTGACCCGGTGACGCTTGCGGTTGAGCGGCTGTAAAACGCCCTAAAATCAGGAGTTTCGATCAAAGCCGGTGAGAATCGTGAAAGTCTTTTCGCTTCTGAGAAATCTATTTGCTATCCAGCGATTATCTGGATGATGAACCTCCCTCATCGTTTCGCATGGCTTTGCACGGTATAGTGAGAAGCCACGCGGTTCTGAAAAGTCGAATAGCGTCTTCTCTGAATAGGGCATCGACTCAGGAAATTAAAATCGCTGGAAACAGTAACTCCCCGGCACTGCACTCACTGTGTAGTGCCGGGGAGTTTTAGTAATAGACTATGCTTTGGAGCTTTTATTGCTGCGTCAGGTGCGCTTGAGCCTCGCAGCTCGCTTTCTTCCGGGGCTTCATGCCCCAAAAGACTACATTCATCACAATCACGATCAGCGCGACCACCGCCATGGACACCCAAAAGCCCATGTTCAGCCCGAACAAGTCCGCTGTTCCGAACAGCGTCATCCAAATATCCTTCCAGTTCATTGTGAATACCTCCTTTTACAGCAGCTCGCCGTAGTGACGAACATAGGCTTTTTTCAGACTGGTCGCCAGCACCATGTAGAGCAGGATGCAGGGAAGCAGATAAGCAAAATAGGCAGCGGGCAGCGCAACAAATCCCAGCGCCGTACCAAAGGGCGTGAAGGGGATCACCGTCAGTACCGCAATACCGGTCATGGTCAGCAGCGTCACGGGAGCGGAGGCGTGGCTCTGAATAAAGGGAATCTTCGGGGTACGGATCATGTGAATGACCAGTGTCTGACTCCACATGGATTCCACGAACCAGCCTGCTTGGAACATTCCGATGTACTGTGCCTGCACAGCCGCCAGCTCTGCGCCGCTGTAATGGGCAGCCAGATCGTTAAACAGGACGCCGCCGGATACGAACAACGGGCAGAACACAAAGTACATGAAAATATAGGTGGTAAAGTCGAAGATGGAGCTGGTAGGTCCAATCCAGAGCATGAAGTTGCCCACGCTGGAAGCATCCCATTTCCGGGGCTTTGCGATGAACTCCTCGTCCACGTTGTCCCAAGGAATTGCCGTGCAGCTCAAATCGTAGATCAGATTCAGGAAGATGAGATGCACGCTCATCATGGGCAGGAAGGGCAGCAGCGCCGAGGCTGCCAGCACCGAGAACATATTGCCGAAGTTGGAGGATGCCGTCATCTTGATGTACTTGATCATGTTGGCGTAGGTCTTGCGCCCCTCGATGATGCCCTGCTCCAAAACCATCAGGTCTTTTTCAAGGAGAATGATGTCCGCCGACTCCTTCGCCACATCCACGGCGGTATCCACAGAAATGCCGATGTCAGCGGCTTTCATAGCGGCAGCATCGTTGATGCCATCACCCATGAAGCCCACCGTATGACCGTTCTCCCGGAGGACGGATACCACGCGAGCTTTCTGATTGGGAGTCAGCTTGGCAAATACATCGGTGGATTCCGCCGCTTTTGCCAGCTCTGCGTCTGTCATGTTTTCGAGGTCAGCGCCCAGTAGCATATTGCGAACCTTCAAGCCCACCTGCTTGCAGATGGTGCGGGTCACCTTGTCGTTGTCGCCGGTGAGGATCTTGGTGGTAACGCCGTGGGCTTTCAGCGCCTTGATCGCGTCGGCAGTGGACTCCTTGGGGGGATCGAGGAAAGCAAGATAGCCAATCAGCACCATGTCGCACTCATCCTTCACACCGAAGGCTCCCACCGGGGAGGGGTTGCTTTTCTGCGCGATGGCAAGCACCCGGAAGCCCTTGTCGTTGAGGGCATCCACGGTTTCGAGAATACGGCTGCGGACAGCATCGGTCAGCGGCTGCACAGCGCCGTCGCACTCGGCATAGGTGCAGATGGAGAGCATCTCCTCCACGGCTCCCTTGGTCACCATCTGGGTCTTGCCGGTCTTGTCCTGCACCACCGTGGTCAGTCTGCGGCGAGTGAAGTCGAAGGGGATCTCGTCCACCTTCACATAGTTTTCGGACAGGTCGAGGAGCCGGGGATCTGCCGCCTCTTCCTCCTCGGTTTTGCGGATGATGGCAATATCCATCAGGTTCTTGTAGCCGGTCTGGAAGTAGCTGTTGAGGTAGGCGTGGCGAAGTACCCGTGTATCGTCCTCACCGTTCACATTCAGGTGGTATTCCAGCACCACCTTGTCCTGGGTCAGCGTACCGGTCTTGTCGGTGCAGAGAATGTCGATAGCGCCAAAATTCTGAATGGAGTTAAGATTTTTGACGATGGTCTGCTTTTTGCTCATGGAAACAGCGCCCTTAGCAAGGCAGGTGGTCACGATCATGGGCAGCATCTCCGGAGTCAAGCCCACGGCGATAGAGATGCCGAAGAGGAACGCATCCAGCCAGTCGCCCTTGGTGATGCCGTTGATGAAGAACACCAGTGGAACCATGACCAGCATGAAGCGGATCAGCACCCAGGAAACAGCGTTGACGCCCTTGGTGAAGCTGGTTTCCACCGCTTCCCCCGCAATGGCGGAGGCCATGGAGCCAAACAGCGTCCGGTCTCCGGTGCAGACCACCACGGCGGTGGCACTGCCGGACACCACATTGCTGCCCATAAAGGCAATGTTGGTGTAATCGGTGACGCTCTCCCGCTCCGCGCTCACATTGGGCGTTTTTTCAATCGGCTCGCTCTCACCGGTGAGGCTCGCCTGACTGACGAACAGATCCTTTGCGTCTAAAATGCGGACATCGGCGGGGATCATGTCTCCGGCAGACAGATGTACAATATCGCCCACCACCAAATCGTCCATGGGGATCTCCGCCTTTTCCTGCTCTCTGCGGGTGACGGTGCAGGTAGTGGTGATCATCGCCAGCAGCTTTTCCGCCGCATTGCCGCTGCGGGACTCCTGAACGAAGCGGAGCGTGCCGGAGATCAGCACCATGGTCAGGATAATGACCACCGTCAGCGGGTCAAAATCCTCCGGGACACTGCCCAAAAGGGAAAAGTGCGGAAACACCATATCTGTCATGGCGGAAACCAGCGCCAAGCAGAACAGAATGGCGGTAAAGGGGTTGATGAAGGCACCGGCAAGCCGCTTGGCAAGGGACTTCTTCTTTTCGTGGGTCACCTTGTTGCTGCCGAATTTGGCGCGGCTGACGGAGACGGCATCTTCGTCAAGACCCCGCAAGGTGGTGTGCAGGTTTTTCAAAACCTCGTTGATGGGATTGGTCGCCGCAAACTGAATGCGGCGGTTCTGTTCGTCACGGATCACGCTCTTTTGAACCTCCTGGCGAACAGCCATACGATTTTCTTTCTTGTTCATGGGTCTTACCTCCTTGATTTTGATAGAGGCAAGGGCAATCGCCGGAAGGACACAGACTCTTTGTGTTCTCCTGTGCTGCTCGATGCCTTTGCGGACTACTGTCAGAGTCCATGTCATTCACCTCACTCGTTCGCAAAATATCTATGTGAAATCGCCATGCGGCGGGTCAGTTCTGATACCGTTTGCTTTTTCCAATGTACCACACATCAAACCCGGCAACTACGAGCCACGCGATCATTGCACCCACGAACCAGTGGTCGCCGAACGCAGACCAGAAGCCCTTGAGCAGAAAAATGATGCCGTTCAGGGCGATGACCTCTCCGATGTTTCGGCAAAGGGGTCTGATTTTGATTTTGTCTTTTTCGGACTGGGACATATTCTTCCACGCTGAAAGGTGTATGTGTCCTTTTCCGCAGGCAAATACAAAGCCCGCCACGGTGAACAGAACGCCAAAAAAGATGCAGGTGAAGTCCATAGGGGATCACTCCTTTCGGTGATTGATTTTCGTAATCTTGTTATCATATCGACTTTTCTCTTTCGTTCAAAGCACCTCCCAACCGGCGCTGACCACTTGGGGGATGGCTAATGCCTGTCCAACGATGCCCTCTAACACATTGCTTTTAGGCTTCCCGAAGGAGCAGTATTCAGCAACAATCTCAACCTTGTCGCCAACAACATCGCCGCTCTTCAAATTGTTCAGATATAGCGTCTTGCAGGAGTTACTATTGATCAGCAGCAAGCGAATTTCCTGTTCCGCATTCTCCTGACAGGTAACAGAAATGCGATATTGCTTTTCAGACTCATCTCCCACAGTAAGGGGATTCAGCTTTCTTGCAAGAGGGCGCAGAAGCAGATTGGAACCGATCAGTACAGCGGTGGCGGTAATGGCGATTGCATACATTCCAGTGCTGGCAAGAATCCCGATGGCAGCGGTACACCAAAGGGTCGCCGCCGTGTTCATTCCCCGCACGGTGCCGCTGTCCTTGAAGATCACGCCGCTGCACAGGAAACCGACACCGGATATAATGCTGCTACCTACACGGAACACCTGATCTGAGCCGTAGAGCATAGGGAATAGCGTAAAGAAACTGGTTCCCATACAAATCAGAACATTGATGCGGATACCAGCCGGGTGTCCGGTAAGCTGCCGTTCCAAGCCGATCAGAAAACCGAGCAGCATGGAGAGAGAAATTCTAATAACAAAGTCTGTGTAAATCATAGCAATCGCCTCCCTTCGACCTTGTACAGTATACAAAAATCGCAAGGGAAATCCCATGGTGAAAACCTTGCGATTCCCTTGCGATTTGGCAAGAATTTAGGCGGACGCCCCAGCGCCCGCCTTTCTTTACAGTTGGTCATTCATTTTGTAGCCGATCCCCCAGATGGTCAGGATGTACTTGGGTGCGTCCGGGTCAGGCTCAATCTTTTTCCGCAGCTTACGGATGAACGCCATGATGTTGCTGTCATCCAGCAGATAGTCCTCCGACCATACCGCCCGGTAGATCTGCTCCTTGGTGAATACCTCCCCACGGTTTTGTGCGAGGAAATAGAGAATGTCAAACTCCTTGGGGGTCAAACTGACCTCCCTGCCCGCTGAGATGACCCGTCTACTTTTGGGGTTGATCTCCAACTCACCGATACGCATCCCCTTCGGTGGGGGCTGGGGCGGCAGCTCCGTTTCTCCCGCCGCACTCAGCAGCAGAGAGTTGATCTCGCCACGGAGCATATCTTGGATGCCCGAGCGCAGTTCTTCGGTAGAGTCACTTACCGGCGGTTCCTTCGTCAGCTTTTCCAGCAGCCATGCGGCAAGGGAGGAATCCATGGGGACAAATCCGATGTTCTTTTTCATGTGGGACTCCTCCTTTCAGATCAGCTCCCGGTACTTCTCCTGATAGAACGCCTTGACTACCGTGGTCAGCAGCATATACAAAAGCGCTACGATCAGAAGAAATCCGAAGTACCAGTGGGGCAGCTCTGTCAAGCCGAACAGCGATGCCGCCTTGGTAAAGGTAATACCGGTAAACAGGGCGATTCCTGTAAGGGTGGTACACATCACAGGAGCAGAGGGTCTGCTCTGCAAGAAGGGGATCTTTCGGGTGCGCAGGAAATGCAAAATCAGCACCTGCGTCCACATGGATTCCAAAAACCACCCGGTCTGGAACAGCGCCACATACTGAAGCTGCAAGGCAGGATCGGTGAGGTGCAGATAGGTCATTCCGCCGCACAGCATGGGGCAGAGAACATAATAGAGGAACAGGAAGGTCGCTATGTCGAACAGCGAGCTGATGGGCCCGAAGGACAGCATGAACCGCCCCAGTGTTTTCCCGGACCAGTCTCTGGGCGAGAGGGTCTCCTCCTCGTCCACATTGTCCCAAGGCAGGATGATGCACAGCACATCGTACAGCAGATTCAGCAGCAATAGCTGCAAGGCGGTCATGGGCAGGAAGGGCAAAAACGCACTGGCGCAGACAATGGAGAGGATATTGCCGAAGTTGGAGCTGGCGGTGATCTTGATATACTTGAGCATATTGGTGAAGGTCTTTCGTCCCTCTAAGATACCCTGCTCCAGCACCCCAAGGTCTTTTTGCAGCAGCACCACATCCGCCGCATCCTTGGCGGCATCCACCGCCGTATCCACCGAGATACCCACATTGGCTTCACAGAGGGCGGGAATATCATTGATGCCGTCCCCCAAAAAGCCCACGGTATGCCCGTTCTGCTCCAAGGCAGATACCAGACGCACCTTCTGTCCCGGCGTCAGTTCCGAAAATACATGGGCACGTTCCACCGCTGCGCTCAGTTCGCTGTCAGTCATTTCGTCCAACTCTGCACCGGTCAGCACGGTTTCAGAGGGAATGCCCACCCTGCGGCAGATAGAAACCGCCACATCCGTCTGATCGCCCGTCAGGATCTTCGGCGTGACCTTCAAGCGTTTCAGCGCCTCGATGGACACCTTTGCGGTTTTCTTGGGAGCGTCGAAGAACGCCAAATACCCCACTAAGATCATATCCGCTTCATCGGCGGGGTTGATCTGGTTTTGCTGCCCCACATTTTTCTGCGCCACGGCGATGACCTTCATGCCGTCTTGCAGCATCTCGTCCACCACGGAAGAAACGCTCTCCTTGGCGTCCTCCATGGGCAGCACCTTGCCACGGTACGCAACATAGCCGCAGCGGGAAACAACGTGGGCAATATCGCCCTTCATAATCAGTTGATTCTCCCCATTTGGGGCGGTCACAAGGGTGCTGACGATCTTGCGGGCATAGTCAAAGGGGATCTCGTCCGCCTTTTGATGCCCAGCAAGGAGCTGCGCAAAATGCACCTCCCGTCCCGGCATGGTCTGACAGGCACGGATGGCGTTGTCAATGGGGTTGCGCACTCCGGAGTGGTAGATGCTGTTAAGGAATGCGAGATCCAGCACCTCGCCGCTTTCATTGCCCAGCACGTCCATGTAGTATTCCAGCAGAATGCTCTCGTTGGTCAGCGTGCCGGTCTTGTCCATGCAAAGTACATCCATGCTGCCAAAGCCCTGCATAGCGTTGATGTCCTTGATGATGGTCTGCTTGCGGCTCATAGAGAGACTGCCCCGCGCAAGACAGGCGGTGATGACCATGGGCAGCATCTCCGGCATCAGTCCCACCGCCACCGACAGGGCAAAGGCGAAGGATTGCAGCCACTTTCCCCCGGTGATACCGAGAAGAATGAACACAAAGGGGATCAGCACCGCGATAAAGCGGAGCATGACCCATGCGATGGAGTTCGCGCCCTGCTGGAAGGATGTTTTCTCCTCGGCGTCCGGCTTTGTGAAGCTGCCGTAGAGGGTGTCCTTGCCCACCGCCAGCACAATGCCCTCGCCCTTGCCGCTGATGACCGTGGTTGCCATAAACGCAAGGTTTTCAAGCTGCGTCAGCGTTTCGGGACTGCCGTAGCCGAGAGTGCGGCTGCTCTTTTCCAAAATGGCGCTTTCGCCGGTAATGGCGGCTTGGGACACAAAAAGGTCGGTAACTTTGGTCAGCCGAATGTCCGCCGGAACACGGTCCCCGGCGGAGAGCAGAACCACATCGCCCACCACCAGCTTTTCCGCCGGTATCTCCAAGAGTTCTCCGCTGCGCCTGACCGTAATGCTCTCGTGGATCAGCCGGTCAAGCTGCTGGGCTGCGTTCTTTGCCCGCAGCTCCTGAATGAGCCGGATGGTACCGCTGATGAGGATCATGGAAAAGATGATGATGGCGGTGGATGCGTTTTTGCTGAAATCCGAAGCCAGAAAAACATCCGTCACCAGCGAGATGATACCGAGGATAAAGAGGATGACATTAAAGGGATTGATAAATGCCCGCCGCAACCGACGAAGCGTGGTGTCATTCTTTCGCCCCGCAAAGCTGTTTGCACCGTACTTCTCCTGCATGGCGTCTACCTGCTCGGTGGATAAGCCGTCAGGGGACGCGCCGATGTCCTTGTAAATCTGCGCCGCCTCACGGTAGGCGTATTTCCTGATGCGGCTGTCGAACAGCGTTGTTTTGGACACGGGTCAGTCCCTCCTTTGGTCAAACGATACTGTTATTTTACCATCATCCCATATCAAAACGCCACCCGGAAATTCTTGTTTTTTCCTTGCGATTTGGGAAAAGAAGTTTTCTGATAGTCACAGTTTATTCAGTTTTTGCGTGACTTCATCCACAATGCGCTGACGTTCCTCTTCGCTCTTCGCTCTGTCATATTCCATCAGCGCATCGTCCCGCAGCGTCTCCATTTTCCGGGACCACACTTCAAACACGCCCTTGCTCATCGTCCCCTTTCGGGTGCGGGCAAAATATTTTTTGTAGGCCCGCTGATGAGCCTTCCAAACATCGTTGTTCTGCACCTTGCTGCGGAAGCTGCTGGTGGCTCCGATCTCCCGGCAGGTCTTGCCATCCTGCCCCGGCGCCGGTTCGCCGCAATAGGCGTAGGTCATACCCGGCATCTGCAAGAACCAGCGTCCGCAGTTGGCACAGCGTTTCGGTACAAAGCCCTTCTGCAGTCCCTTCATAAGCTCCACATAGACGAAATCCAGCAGCCGGTCAAAATACATCTTCTCGACTACCTCGGCGTTTTCTCTTTCGCCCCGGATGCGGTACTGCGCTCTTACCAGCGGCGCGTCTACCTCCGGGTCCTTCCCCAAACTGACACCGCTGACAAAAGCCTCATAACCGCTGGAATAGATCAACTGCGCCAGAGATTCTTTTCTCTGGCCTTTTTTCTTTTCAAACACAGCGTTTGCAAAAACCCGGTCCAGAAACCACGCGTACCGCTCCTGAATGAGCTGAATGTCCTTGATCTGCTGCTGCATGAAGGATGGTATTTCGCGCTCCTCATTGATCACATATTTCGCAAATGCCTCCCGCACTTCCTCACCCACAAATTCCTCGATCTTCATATCTCCGAAATAACGGAAGTCCATCAGATACAATCGGTAGAGCGGCAGAGATCCAAAACCCTTCTGCATGTCCATATAGGCACGCGGAGCGTCATCATAATTCTTTTCGTGGACAGCCGTGTTCAACCTGTCCAGCAGTTTCTGAAAAGGTGTGACATCCAGATTTAGGATCTCCGTCAGCACAGTTCCGTAGGGCTGCATCTCCGGAACCATCTCCACCCAGTAGCCGGATGCGCCAAATTCCACTTTTGTGTTCGTATGCGAACGCTGAAAATCAAACAGGTCTTTTCCTAAAACAGACATAAGCCCTCTCCCAGTAGATAATGTATTCGTCTCGATATAGTGTATGTAGTAAAATGATACATTACCTATTTTCAAAAGTCAATCCCCATGTTACGATACAAGCACAGGCCTGAAAGAAATAAACACTCCAACTCAGAAAGGAGAAATTTTTATGAACCGACTGCAAACCATTGACGCGGACACGCTGCAAAGCACCGCTTACGAACCGGTCTCCTTCGTGGTCGACGATCTGCTTCCCCAGGGACTGCACCTGCTGGCAGGCGCGCCGAAGATCGGCAAATCGTGGCTGGCGCTGTGGCTGTGTCTCTGCGCCGCACAGGGCAAGCCGCTCTGGACATTCGCCACGCACCCATGTGAGGTGCTGTATCTCTGTCTGGAGGACAGCTTCCAGCGTATCCAGAGCCGCCTCTTCGATCTCACAGAGGACGCGCCGCCCACGCTGCACTTCGCCATCATGTCCCAGCAGCTCCACAACGGGCTGGTGGAACAGATCGAGCAATTTTTGAAGGAGCATCCGCAGACCAAACTCATCGTCATTGACACACTCCAGCGCATCCGCCCCGCAAGCAATGACGCGAATCCGTATGCCAGCGACTACCGGGATATCGGCGTTCTGAAAACGCTGGCGGACAAACACCACATCGCCATTCTGCTGGTGCATCACCTGCGGAAGATGAATGACGATGATCCCATGAACATGATCTCCGGCACCACCGGACTTAGCGGTGCCACCGACAGCAACTTCGTCCTCCGCAAGAGCAAGCGCAGAGAGAACACCGCCACGCTCTACTGCACCGGGCGGGACATCCCCTACCGGGAGCTGGCGCTGGAGTTCGATGGCGAGGATCATGTCTGGAAGCTGCTGTCAGATGACTGCGAACAGACGGAGCAGCCCAGTGAACGGATTCTTTTTCTCCTCTCTGAACTGCTACGCCGGCAGCCGGAGATCAGCGCCCCTGCCAAGGTGCTGTTGGAAAAGATCGACCCTGCCGGTGCGGAGGGTTTCACGCCCAACAGTTTCTCCCACCGAATCCGTAAAAGCGTTGACGCTCTAAGGAGAAGCGGCATTACGGTGTCCTTCCGCAAGAGCAACGGCGACCGTCTGATCTGCCTGAAAAGGGTCGATGGTGTCGATGATCCCGCTGCCGGAAACATCGTCACCATCGACCCTGAGAACCCGCCGTGTTTCGGCGTGTGAGCCGCTGTGTGCGCGGTTCGGGGCCGGGGTGGCGTGTGTACCCGACGAGGGGAGATTCAGCCCGCACAGGGCGAATTCTGGGGCGGCATAAAAACGGCGAATACGCCACCGTGACCCGCGGGCGTCCAGCGTTTCAACGGCATGAAGCGCACGCCGAGGGTAGTGATACCACCCCCACACAGAAGTGCCGAAAAAGCACTGTGTGCAGGAGGGAACAGCTCGTCCGTCGGTGCAGAGCACCCACTCTGAGAAAGCCGTTTTTCTGCCGAAATAAACCCCGCGCGGGGTTGTTCCGACACAGCCACAGCAGCCGGAGGGTAGTGATACCACCCCCACACAGAAATGCCGAAAAAATGCAAAACGGGAACTTTTATCACCGCCCCCAACAGGGCTCCCGCCGAAACCCAGCAAAGCGGTTTTGGCGGGAAGAAGGCGGTGCAGCGGAGTGAGCGAGTTTTCGTCGGCGGCAGCGACGGAAACGAGTGATATGCAGCTTGTGCCGCCGACGGCCAGCATCGCATTTGTCTGGTCTGCGGCGAAGCCGCTGCCCTGCCAAATGCACTGGGCGGGGCATGGCCCCACACCCCCAAGCTGCGGGCAGAAGCCCACACCCACTTTTAGCTACGATTGGAGAAAAACATGAAAAAAGATATCAAATTCAGCACGCGCATGGCGTCCGCTGACCGCGAGAAGATCAGGGCACTGGCGGCGAAGGCCCACATGTCCATGAGCGATTACGTCACCGCCTGCTGTCTCGGCAAGCGGATCGTTGTCATCGATGAGCAGAAGGAACTGCTCCGCCAGCTCAAGGGCATCGGCAGCAACATCAACCGCCTCACCGTTCTTGCCAACATGGGCAAGGTGCAGGTCATCGGTCTGGAAAAAGCTGCCGGTGAGCTGTCCGAGGTCAGCGCCGCGTTGCGGGCTGTCATGGAAGGTCGGTGAGCCGTATGGCCATCGTACATTTTGTGAACTACAAACGGGGCACACAGTCCCGCGCCGCCATGCGCGGCGTGATACTCTACGTCATGCAGGAGAAGAAAACCGCATGGGAGGGCGCGCCGCTCATCAGCGGCATCAACTGCCAAGTGCAAAGCGTCTACGATAATTTCCTGAACACCAAGCTGCTCTACCACAAGGATGGCGGTGTGATGTTCTACCACATGGTACAAAGCTTTCCGAAGGGTGCGGCGGTCGATCCCCGGCAGGCCCACGAAGCCGCACGGCGGCTGGCGGAATGCTTCGACGGCTGTGAGGTGCTGATCTGTACCCATGTAGACCGGGAGCACATCCACTCCCACTGTGTCATCAACTCCGTCAACTTTGAGACGGGCAAAAAGCTGCACATGGCGAAAGAACAACTGCAGGAGTTGATGCGGCGCAACGATGCGATCTGTCAGGAGATGGGGCTACCGGTCTTTGAAGCAGCACGGCAGCAGTCCCGCGGCATGAGCGGCGCGGAATACCACACGGCTCTGAAGGGCCAAAGCTGGAAGCTGCGGCTCATGAACACCATCGATGCGTGCATGAAGTACGCCGCCGACAAGGACGCCTTCGTTTCCCTGATGGCATCCGAGGGCTATGCCGTCCGCTGGGAGAGCGGCCGCAAGTACATCACCTACACCACGCCGGACGGACTAAAATGCCGCGACAACAAACTACACGAAGAAAAGTATTGCAAGGAGGCCATGGAGCATGAATTCAGAATACGGGCAGAGATTGTCTCTGCAAGAACTCAAGCAGCGCAACCACCAGCAGACAGCGCTGCCGATGCAGGCACCACCTCACGAAGCGCGTCCCACGAAAGCGGACTGGGAGCGAATGATGAAAGATCTGGATACACTGTGGTACCATGCGGATCGGCAGACAGATATGTTGGAGAGCGTCAGCAGGCAGATGTCGCAGCTTCCCACGCGGACGCAGCTGGACGATCTGCTGAAAGCGGTGCGGCATCTGGAGCAGATGACCGAACAGGCTGGGAAGCCGAAAGAGAATTCTTTTTCTCTGCACAGAATCAGACTTCCCAGACTGCATCTGCCACACGTCAGTATTCCGGCATTGATCTCTCTGCTGATGGCGGCGGCAGCACTGCTTCTGCTCTGGTGGGGCTTGGACACCGTCTGGAGCAGCTCCAGCCTGCTGCCCCTGTGATGCCCGTACAGCACCACACCGACAGAAAGGTACTGCAAAAAGAACGGGAAAAGAAAATCGCCCTCGGTCACAAGGCGGATGACCACGAGGACGAGGTGAGTTATGACTGGCAGCAGACCATGTGACGCAAAGGGAGAGTTGAAGGATTTCGACTCTCCCTTTCTGCATAGGACAAGGTTCTCGCAAATAAAATGATAGCACCGCGGGAGGTGATAGTTATTATTGTCCGCCCTTTCACTTACGATAGTGACGCGCACATTATTTCCGGCAGAAAAAATATGATCAGAATTGAAAACCTTACCCCACAGCTTACCGCCGAGGAGTGCATGGAACAGCGGCGATGTATCGAGGAAGGTCTTTTCGAGGTCTTTATAAAGTATGAAAAACACAATGAAAATGATAGCTATTTAGGAGCTGCTGCGGTATGATGTACCTGTCAGCAGCTCTTTTCTGTGAGGAAGGAGCTACAAAATGAACGCAATCTACGCAAGACAATCCGTTGACAGAGCCGATAGCATTTCTATCGAAAGCCAGATCGAGTTCTGCCAGTACGAAATGAGAGGTGAACAGTATAAGGTTTATACCGACAGGGGTTACAGCGGTAAAAATACAGACCGTCCTGCCTTTGCTGAAATGATGAACGACATCGAAAGCGGAGTGATCGGTAAGGTCGTTGTTTACAAACTGGACCGCATCAGCCGTTCTATCCTCGACTTCTCTAATATGATGGAGAAATTCGGAAAGCACAGGGTCGAGTTCGTATCCACGACAGAAAAATTCGACACTTCCTCGCCCATGGGACGCGCCATGCTCAACATCTGCATTGTATTCGCGCAGTTGGAACGGGAAACTATTCAAAAGCGCGTGGCGGATGCCTACTACTCCCGCAGTCAAAAGAGCTTCTATATGGGCGGCAGAGTTCCGTATGGATTCCGGCTGATCCCGACGACCATCGAGGGTATTAAGACCTCTATGTATGAGATCAACGCGGAGGAAGCGGAACAGGTGCGGTTGATCTATGAGCTCTACTCCAAGCCGGAATGCTCCTACGGTGACATTATCCGCTACTTTCAAGCCCACGGCATTCTCAAAAACGGAAAGCCGTGGGGACGCACACGACTTGCGGATGTTCTCAGGAATCCCATCTATGTCCGCGCGGATCTATCCGTCTATGAGTTCTATCGTGACCAAGGCGCGATCATGGCAAACGATCCGAGTGACTTTATCGGCACGAACGGATGCTACTACTACAAGGGACAGGACTCCGTAGGACGCAAGCAAATGAATTTAGAAGGCAACCATTTGGTGCTGGCTCCACACGAGGGCATCATTCCCTCCGACCTATGGCTGAAATGCCGTGCAAAGTGTCTGGAAGCGCAGCAGATCAAGCCATATCAGAAAGCCAAGAACACATGGCTGGCGGGAAAGATCAAATGCGGCATCTGCGGGTACGCTTTGGTGGATAAGCACTACTCGACCACACGCTCCCGCTACCTCCTCTGTTCGAACAAAATGAACTCCAAAGCCTGCGAGGGTCCCGGAACGATTTATACCGATGAGTTTGAACAAATCATCTACAATGAAATGCGCAAAAAGATGACTCAGTTCAAAACGCTCAGAAGGTGTAAAGGAAATTACATTAACCCCGAGCTAACGGCGTTGAATGTTCAACTTACGCAAGTTGAGACTGAGATTGGCTCTCTGATGGATCGCCTGTCGGCTGCGGACGATACCCTGTTTCGTTACATCAGTGGGCGCGTCAAAGAACTGGATGGGAAAAAGCAAGAGCTGATGAAGCGTATCTCTGAATTGAAGCTGCACAAGGAAGCGGACTATACGGAGATCTATAATCACCTGACTATGTGGGACGAGTTGAGCTTCGATGATAAGCGACAGACGGTAGACCAGCTCATCCGCGTCATCTATGCTACCAACGATTCCATCAAAATCGAATGGCGCATTTAAGCAAGTACAGTTACTCCATCTTGTACGCTTCGGCGAAGGATTGCGTCTCGCCAAGGATCGCCTGAATGAGAAGAACGTCTACTTCATGAATCCATCCTTCGATAAGTGACCTGCAAAAGAACACGCCGCGGGAGCGAACGCTTCCGCGGCGTGTTCTTACAGCCGTTCATTCAAAATCAAAGATCGCCTTCTGTTCCAGCAGCGGCCCGAACTCGTCCTTCCATCGATGGTGCATGGCGGACTCGTCATACGCCGCCAGCGCATCACGCGCCATCTCCAGCACGATCAGCACGTCATAACGGTTGGACCGGTCCACACAGTTTGGGAATACCTCCGCTCCCGTCACACCGGGTATATCCGCCGCCGCAGAGAATATCTCCCTGACGCGGGGCAGCAGCTCCGCTCGCCGCGAATAGGCATCTGCCGTATACTTTGCCAAAATACAGTGCTTCACTGCCGCACCTCACAGCCCGATGTAGGGCAGCACCAGCGAGATCGTCATCACAATGGCCAGCAGCAGGGCTATGCCCATGGCCATATATCTTACCCATTTCGGTCTCATACAGTCTCCTCCTTCGGCACGATGCGCCGTATCATTTTTTCCACCTTGCGCCGGGGCTGCATGACCTCGTGCCCGCAGCCCAGACAACGCAGCTTGATGTCCATGCCCACCCGCAGCACCTGCCAGCGCTTGCTGCCGCAGGGATGATCTTTTTTCAGCTCTAAAATATCGTTCAGGTTCAGCTCCATTACGCACCTCCCTTGATGTCGTCCCAGTACCGTTTAGCCGCCTGCTCCGTCTTATTCGGCCCGTACTCATAATACCGCTTATCTCCCAGTGTTTCCGGCAGATACCGCTGCTTTACATAGTGGTTTGGGTAGACGTGGGGGTACTTATAGGCCGCCGCCTTTTCCGCACCGGCGCTGTCGGCGTGGACGTTCTTCAAATGTCGGGGAATATCCCCCACCGCGCCGTGCTGGATGTCCTCCATAGCAGCGATAATGGCGTTGTGCGCGCTGTTGGATTTCGGCGCGGTGGCCAGCAGCACTGCCGCCTCCGCCAGCGGCAGACGTGCCTCCGGCAGTCCGATCTGCAGCGCCGCATCCACGCAGGCCTTCGTCACTACGATGGCCTGCGGATACGCCAGCCCGATGTCCTCCGCCGCGATGACCAGCAGCCGCCTGCACGGCGACAGCAAATCGCCCGCCACCAGCAGCCGCCCCAAATAATACACCGCCGCATCCGGGTCAGAGCCCCGGATAGATTTTTGCAGTGCCGACAGCAGGTCAAAGTGGTCGTCGCCCTCCCGATCATAGCGCATGGCGCTGTGCTGACTAAGCTGTAAAGCATCATTACTTGTTGCATATAGTCCGCCGTCTTTCGGCTTTGCCGACCAATACAGCAGCTCCACCGCGTTGACCGCCTTTCGCACATCGCCGCCGCAGCCCGCCGCCACCGTTTTAGGCACGTCCTCCGCCCACGCGAAGGGCAGCTGACTTCTCTCCTGCTCGATCCGCAGGGCACGCTCCACGGCGGGGATGGTCTCCTCCACCGTCAGCGGTTTGAATTCAAACACCGTGCAGCGGGACAGCAGCGCGTTGTAGATATAAAAATAAGGGTTCTCCGTGGTGGATGCGATCAGCGTGATCTTTCCGTTTTCCAGGAACTCCAGCAGGCTCTGCTGCTGCTTCTTGTTGAAGTACTGGATCTCATCCAGATACAGCAGCACACCCTTGGGCGCCAGCATGGTGTCCACATCGCCGATGATATTCTTCACATCCTGCAGGGAGGCCGTGGTGGCATTCAGATAGTACAGCGTTTTCTCCGCCCGCTTGGCAATAATGTTGGCCACGGTGGTCTTTCCCGTGCCGGACGGCCCGTAGAAGATCAGGTTCGTGTCCGTTCCGTTCTCGATGAGCCGCCGCAGCAGCGCACCCTCCCCCAGCAGATGGCGCTGCCCGCATACCTCGTCCAATGTCTGTGGCCGTATCTCGTCTGCCAGTGGCCGCATAGCAGCACCTCCCTCGCGTTTTCACTGCAAATGGCATTATACCACCGATTGCCTTTTTCTGCAACATCTGTTACAATAGCCGTGAGGTGATGCTGTATGAAGTCAAAGGAGCAGGTATCCGCCATCATTGCGGCCCTGAAAGAGCTGTACCCTGACGCCCTGTGCTCTTTGGATTACGGAAAGGACTACGAGCTGCTGTTCTCCGTCCGCCTGGCGGCCCAGTGTACCGATGCCCGCGTAAATATGGTCACGCCCGCCCTGTTTGCCCGCTATCCCACGCTGGAGGCCTTCGCCGCCGCCGATGTGGACGAGGTGGGTACATACGTCCAGTCCTGCGGCTTCTGGCGTGCCAAGGCCCGTGACATCGTGGCCTCCGCGCAGATGTTGCTGGAGCGCTTCGGCGGCAAAGTCCCGGACAATATGGACGACCTGCTCTCCCTGCCCGGCGTGGGCCGCAAGACTGCCAACCTGATCCTGGGCGACATCTACGGCAGGGACGGCTACGTCTGCGACACCCACTGCATCCGCATCACAGGCCGCCTGGGTCTGACCGACGGCAGCAAAGACCCGCTGAAGGTGGAGCGGCAGCTTCGCCAGGTACTGCCGCCGGAGGATGCCAACAGCTTCTGCCACCGCATGGTGCTCCATGGCCGCGCCCTGTGCATGGCCCGCAAGCCCAGCTGCGATGAATGTCCCCTGCGTCCCTTGTGCGACTACGGCAGCGACCCGAACAATATATGATCATAGCCAAGAGCGCCCGGAGTGATTTCCGGGCGCTCTTTCTCTGTACTGCAATGCCTGACAGCTGATATTACTTTACACGTTTGACCATGCGGTCCGCCAGCTCCATCAGGAAACCTCTGTCCGCCCAGTCCACGATAGCGGCCTTGGCTTTGGCCGTGTAGTCCTCCACCGTCTGCTGGCAGGCTGTCAGGCCCTTTACGTCCACGAACGTGACCTTGCCCTCCTCCCTGTCCGAGCCGATAGGCTTGCCGAACACGGCCTCGTTTCCCTCTACATCCAGAATGTCATCCCGGATCTGGAATGCCAGGCCGAGGTTTTCTCCGAATTCCCGGGCCTGACGACGCTGCTCTCCGTCCATACCGGCGGCCACGCAGCCCAGCTCCGCCGCGCCGGAGATCATGGCGCAGGTCTTGAGCCGGTTCAGGAGCGTCAGCCCCTCCGTGTCCTCCACGTTATACACCGTGTCCAGCACCTGTCCGCCTACCATGCCGTCTGCACCGGCGGCCTTTGCCAGCACCTCCACCGCCGCGATGCGACTCTCGGCAGACAGACCCTCCGCCTGGGCGATAAGCCGGAATGCCTCCGGCTGCATGGCGTCGCCGGCCAGCACGGCCATCGTCTCGCCGTACACCTTGTGGTTGGTGGGCTTGCCCCGGCGCAGGTCGTCATCGTCCATGCAGGGCAGATCGTCGTGGATCAGGGAGTAGTTATGTACCAGCTCCAGCGCACAGGCGTAGGGCAGCGCCAAGTGCCAGTCGATGCCGCCCAGCCGGGCAAATTCCAGCGTCAGCACCGGGCGGATACGCTTGCCGCCCGCCAGCAGGCTATACCGAATGGCCTCGTACAGCCGCCCGTAGGGTGCGCTGCCGGTAAACAGGCCGTTCAGATAGTCCTCCACCGCCAGCCGGTACGCCTCATATCTTCTTTCATAATCCATCTGTCAATCCTCCGCTGTAAAATCGCTCTCCACAGGCGCGCCGTCCGCGCCCTTGGCCAGCTTGACCACCTTCTGCTCCGCAGCGTCCAGCTCCTTGCGGCACTGGCTCACCAGCTTTGCGCCCTCCTCGAACAGCGCCAAACTTTCGCTCAGCGGCGCGTCGCCCCGCTCCAGCTGGGCCACCAGCGCTTCCAGCCGGGCCATATTCTCCTCAAACGTCTTTTTTGCCGCCATCGCGTTAATCCTCCTTTGTTTCCGCCACATCGCATACCAGATGTCCCTGGGCCAGCCGCACGCGGATGCGCTCTCCTGCCGCCGTCTGTGCCGCCGAACGCAGCACTGTTCCGTCCTCCGTCTGCGCCAACGCATAGCCCCGGCCCAGCACCCGCAGGGGGCTCAGCGCGTCCAGCGATGCCGCCAGCGCCGCGAACCGGCCGCTCTCCCGGTCCGTCACCGTCCGCATGGCGGCGGCCAGCCGGTGCTGCAAGTGATCCAGCTGCATCCCCTTGTCGGCGATCAGTGCCGTGGGATCGGTCAGCACCCGCTTCTGTGCCAGGCTGTCCAGCCGCTCTTGAGATGCTTTGAGCTGCCGCGTTACGCCCTGGGCCATGCGGCTGTCCGCGCCGTCCAACCAGCGCAGCAGCTCCATCCGGTCCGGCACGGCGATCTCCGCCGCGTTGGAGGGCGTGGATGCCCGCCGGTCTGCCACAAAATCGCTGATAGCCACATCCGGCTCATGTCCCACAGCGGAGATGACCGGTATCTCTGAGTCATAGATGGCCCGTGCCACCCGCTCGTCGTTAAAAGCCCACAGATCCTCCAGCGAACCGCCGCCACGCCCGGTGATCAACACATCCGCCAGCCGGTGTCGGTTGGCGTAGCGTATCGCCCCGGCGATCTCCGCCGGCGCTTCCGTGCCCTGCACCCGTACCGGCAGCAGCAGCACCTTGGCAATGGGATACCGACGCCGCAGAATGCGTATCATGTCGTGCACCGCCGCACCCGCCGGAGAGGTCACGATGGCGATGCGCTGAGGATACGGCGGCAGCGGCTTCTTGTGTGCCTCGTCAAACAGCCCCTCCAGCCGCAGCTTTTCCTTCAGCTGCTCGTAGGCCACGCTCAGGTCGCCCACCCCGTCCGGCGACAGGCCCGTGCAGTAGAGCTGATAGGCGCCGTCCCTGGGATAGACGCTGATACGCCCCGACGCAATGACCTGCATCCCGTTCTCCGGCCGAAACCGCAGCTTCATGGCACTGCCCTTGAACAGCACACATTTCACCGCACACTGGCTGTCCTTCAGCGTAAAGTAGTGATGCCCGGAGGGATACACCTTATAGTTGGAGATCTCGCCCCGAAGCAGGAGATCCGTCAGCGGCGGCACGTTGTCCAACAGGTCCTTGATAAATTGGTTCAGCTCGGAAACGGTAAAAATATACCTCTCCGCCATAGACATCCTCCCTTCTCAGACTACCTGAAAAGGCAGAGCGCAAGCTCTGCCTTTCCTATTTACTCTTTTACGGTCTTGCCCTCGCCCCGGGCAAAGCTGCCCAAAATGCCGTTGATGAACTTGACAACCTCCGGCGATTCGTAGCGCTTGGCGATCTGCACCGCCTCGTTGATGGCCACGCCCTCCGGGATGTCCGCCATGTAGAGGATCTCGAACATGGCCACCCGCATGATGGCCGACGCCACCAGTGAGATGCGTTCAAAGCGCCAGCCCTGGGCGTACTTTTCAATATCGCCGTCCAGCTCCGCGGCGTGCTCCGCCACACCGGACACCAGCCGGCGGATGTACGCCATCTGCTTGGCGTTGGGCACTTCCTCGTACAGCGCGTCCTCACCGGCCAGTGCCGCGAAGCGCTCCGCGCTCAGCTGCCGATCCAGAAACTCCTCCACCGGCATATCGGCAAAACTCAATTCATAGGCGAGATGCATGGCGATCTCGCGGGCGGTGCTGCGTGTCATAATTGTATAGTCCTTTTCTCTCTTCTCTCTTGTGTCGCTTCAGTTGAAGCTGATGCCGCCCACGTGGACGTTCACCGCCGCCACCTTAAAGCCTGTCATTCCCTCCAGCGCGGCGTGTACAGCCTTCTGTACCTTCTTTGCCGCCTCGCCGATGGCGCTGCCGTAGCGCACCGCGATGAACAGGTTCACCACGATGTTCTCTCCGTCCAGCTCCACCTTCACGCCCTTGGAGGTCATCTTCTTGCCGCCCATCAGGTCGGACACGTTGGCGCTCATCAGCGCGCTGACGCCCTCCGTCTCCAGCGCAGCATTGCTGGCAATGGATGCCAGCACGTCCTCAGAGATCTGGATGGTGCCTGCCTCCTCCTGGTGGATCATGTATTCCTTGCTATCAGCCATGGCCGTTACACTCCTCGCAGTTGTCATTGGTAACGCGAATTACTTCGTCAGCCATAGATTATACCATTTTTCAGCGTGGAATACAACACTTATTTTGTGCCGCCCGCCTCCATGATCTTGATCTGTCCGGCGGTATAGTCTGTCTCCGCGATGACAATGTCCTTGATTCGCGCCACATCGGCCGCCTCCAGCTCCGTCGGCGACGACACCACCACGCTGACGGAGTCCGCTCCCATGAACGCCACACAGTCGGTGTAGCCCTTGGCCACCACCAGATTTTCGATCTGTGACTCCGCCACGGTGTACCCTGCCAGCACCTGCAGTGTCTCCGCCGCCTCATTCAGCACATCCTCTGAGGCGTTCTCATCCTGCTTTGCCTCCTCCAGCATACTGATGGCCGTATCCCGTGCCTGCTTGCGGCTGAGCCGTGCCGTAGAGAAGTAATCCTCCCCGCTGGCCGACGTCTCCGCCTCCGCGTCCACTGTCTCACCGTTCACCAGTGTGGACTGCCCCAGGATCTTCGGCGTGTCCGACACGTCCCCCGCATAGCGCCAGTTCAGATACACCGATGTCCCCACCAGCACCAGTACCGCCGCCACCACGGCCCGCCGCTTCCATACCTGCTTCATGTTGCTTCGTCCTCCCATATAGCTAATTTTTCCACTTGACCACCGAAATTTTGTCGCTGCTCAGTCCCGTCAGCACCGACACTGCGTCCACCACCGTCAGCCGCACCCGGCTGTCGCCTGCTCCCTGGCAGACCACCACTGCGCCCTGATAGACCGGGTACATCCGCCGGGTGACCACCACCTCCTGCCTGCCGCTGCCCCGGTTCACGGTCAGCACCTGCCGCTCCTGCCGCACATCGCCGCCGCTGCCCTGTGACGCGCTGCTGTCCTCCGCCAGCGCCAGCGTCTCGCCGCTGTGCAGCGTCAGCATCACCTTCACCCGGCCCACGCCGTCGATGGCACCGATGACCTCCGCCATGCGCCGCTCCGTCTCCGCCAGGGAGAAACCCTCCTCCCCGGCAGACGTTTCCTCCGTCTTGTCGGTCTTTGCGCCGGAGGGCAGCAGCATCAGCACCATGCCCGCCAGCACCACCAGCGCCGGCAGCCGGTATTTTTGCAGCAGCGTCTTTACCTTTTCCACCTTCATCCGTTCACCTCGACCTCCGGTCCAGCCCAATGCTGCCCGCTTTCTCCAATGTCCAGCTCCGCGGCCATCCAGGCCGCCAGCGCCGGGTCGCGGCTGACATCCAGCGTCACGCTGGACGGGTATGGCACGCCGTCCCGCACCTCTGTCTCCACCTGCGCCGTGCAGTCCAGCCCCAGCTCCGCGCCCTTGCTGGCAATATATGCAGCCGTTTTTTCTTCTATGAGTGCTGTCAGCTCCTGTGACGCCGTCTGCCGGTATTCCTCCGTCAGCGCCTCGATCTGCCGCTCATAGTCGTCATAGGACAACGCGAACGTCCCCATATCCAGATCCACCACCGGCCGCAGGATCACCAGCAGCAGTGCCACGCCCCCGGCAGCCCGGGCCGCCGGCCTCCACCGCCCTTTGGGCAGCAGCGCATACAGCACCGACAGCACCACCCCGGCGGCAATGATGCCCATCAGCCAGCTTCTCAATGTATCCCAGATCATGTTACCACCACCGATACGGAAGATGTGATAGAGATGAGCAGCAGCAGCGCGCAGCTCCCTGTCATGCCCAGCATCAGGCCGAAGGCCGAGCCCAGCGCGTCGATCAGATCCTCCAGCGGCCCGGCTGTCATCGTCCCGGCCAGAAAGGCCGCCAGCTTATACAGCAGATACTGCACCGCTATGGTCAGAAACGGTGTCAGGCAGATAGCCAGCACCGCCAGCATCCCGAACACGCCCACGGCGCTTTTCAGCATCCCCGCACCGGCCAGCACCGTCCCGGTGGCATCGGAGATGATAGACCCCACCACCGGCACGGCGGCGGAGATCGCGGAGCGTGTCATCTGCATGGTCAGCGCATCGGCGGCGCTGCTGGCCGCCCCGGTCAGCGTCAGAAATCCGGTGAACAGCAGCATCACGCCGGTCAGCGCCCATGTGACGCCCTTTCGGATACCGACGCCGATCTTTTTCAGGCTGTGGCCCGGGATCATGGCGTCCGCCGCGGCGGCCACGATACAGCCGTACAGCAGCGGCAGCAGCACCTTCCGGATGACGCTGAGCAGCAGGTTGGTGAAAAACACGGTGGCCACCTGCTTCGCTCCCGCCGATACCATACCGCCGCTGGCCGCCACCGCCGCCGACAGCGTGGGCAGCAGTGCCTTGGCAAATATGTCCAGCTCCTCCAGCGTCTCCACGCCCAGTCCCATCAGCTGCTTGAAATCCCCTGCGGCCGTCAGCGTGATGGCCATCGCACCCGCCATAGACACATACCGCGGCACGGACGGCTGCTCCGCCGCCGCAAAAAAACTCTCCGCCACGCTGCACAGCAGCACCACCCCCAGCAGCACCACCGCACCGGACAGCCGCTGGTGCAGTGCCTGGGCCACATAGTCCTGTGCCGCTGTCCACAGTCCCCGCAGCCCCTGCCACAGGGACTGCTCCGGTGCGTCGCCCACGTCTGCCATCAGCTGCGCCGCCTCCGGCGGCACGGCCTCCGATACCTCCGCCGGGATCAGACTGTCCGCCGCCGCTCTCTCTACACACAGCGCCGCCAGCACCACCGCCAGCAGCCACACCGTTTTTCTCCTCATAGCAGCGAACGAAGCAGCTCCCACGCCGCCTGAAACAGCGGCAAAGACACCCATATGGCCGCTGCCGCGCCCGCCGTCTCCAATACGGATGCCACCGCGCTCTCCCCGGCGTCCCGGCACAGATCCGAGCCTGTCCGGCTCACCAGCGCGATGCCCACCGTCTTGACCAGCGGTGTGAACAGCTGCAAGGGCAGGTCTCCCCATCCGGCGGCCTCCTCCAAAAAATCCCGCAGCGCGCCCAGCGGTTCCAGCAGCAGTGCCAGCCCCGCGCCGCACACCGCCAACGCCAACAGCAATCCCATGTCTGGCCCGGTGCGCTTCAGCACCACCGCCAGCAGCGCCCCCACAAGACACAGCGCCGCCAATCGCAGTACCAGCTCCATACGTCACAGGGAAAACAGCGTTTTCACCAGGTCGAACAGGTCGCTGATCTGCTGTACCAGCATCATCAGCACCACGATAAGCCCCGCCAGCGTGGTCATCATAGCCTGTTCTTCCCGCCCGCTGCGAACCAGCAGCAGGTTCAGCACCGCCACCAATATGCCGATGGCCGCTATCTTGAAGATCAGATCAACATCCATTTCCTTCCCTCACAGCAGTAAAATGATCAGCAGGCAGGCCGCCGACAGCACCGCCGCCCCGGTCACACGCCCCTGCTGCCTGTCCGCCTTTTCCCGACGCTGGCACAGCTCGGTCAGTTCCTCCCGGGCGCTTTGCAGCGCCCCCACCAGCCGTTCCACGTCGCCATGCAGCTCCACCCGGCGCAGTATCGTCCCTCCATCACCCGGCAAATCAGAAAAAGCATTTTCCCATAATCTATGTAAAGGCATATTACTTTTCAATGATCTTACGATTTTTTCAAAATACGGCCCGCAATTCGGCCGCTGGGTCAGCGTCTGAAAGATCTGCGGAAGCGGCATCTGCTGCCACCGGATGGCCGTTTCCATGTACCCCAGCGCACCCACCAGTGACCACAGCACCTCTCTCTGCCGCCGCCTGCGCCGATACCAGAGCCACAGCACATATACCGCGCCCGCCAGTATCAGCCCGCCGCCTGTCAGCTTGGCCGTCACAGCGGCCGCACCTGATAGCGCCGCTGCCCCGCCTCCACGGAGATGGTGATGAGCCGCCGGAACACCTGTGACGCGGCCAGCACCGGATACAGCGGCTTCCGCCGCAGCTCCTCTTCATCCAGCGCATGAATGGTAGCCAGCAGCGCCACTCCGCAGTTGGCTGCCGCTGCCATAGCCGTCAGATCCTCCGCCGTCGTGATCTCATCCACGGCGATGACCTGCGGATTGGCGGAGCGCATCAGCATAGGAATGCCCAGCGTCTTGGGACAGCTGTCCAGCACGTCCGTGTGAAATCCCACATCCAGCTGCGGTATGCCCCGGTACATCCCCGCCAGCTCGCCCCGCTCGTCCACGATGCCCACACGCAGCGGCGCTCGCTCCTCGCTGCCGTTGGACAACGCTGCCACCATCTCCCGCAGCAGTGTGGTCTTGCCCGCCCCCGGCGGTGCGGCGATCAGCGTGCTCTGAAACGATTCCCCCTCCGGCAGCAGCTGGGTCATATCCCGGCACAGCCCTGCTGCCTGACGGCTGATGCGTACCGAGGCCGACGAGATGTCCCGCAGGTTCACGCCCACGCCATCCCGCAGCACCACCGTACCGCACAGCCCTACACGAAAGCCGCCCCGGCCCACCAGATACCCTTTTCCCATGGACTCGGACGCGGCGTAGCGTGAGTATCCCGTCACCGTGTCGCACAGCTGCTCCAGATCCGACTGGGTCACGCTCTGCCGGGGCAGCTCATCACTGACGAACAGCTCCCCCTCCGTCGTCACCAGCGTCATAGGCCGCCCGGCCCGCAGGCGGAATTCCTCCGCCTGTGCCTTGCGAAAGTCCGGCACACGCCGGGCCGCCTGCTGCCACCTGGCAGGCAGCAGCTCCGCCGCCTGCTCATATCGTCCGATGGCGTAGCTCATCTCCATGATCAGCCGCCTCCCTTCCTGTCAGCCTACACTATGACAGCTCGTCCCGGATTAGAACCGCGGACGCAAAAACACCCCGCACCGTATCGGTGCGGAGTGTTTCTTCGCCTATTTCCTATTCCTCGCATAGTGCCTGGATGATCTTGGCGTACAGCGCCTCCGGCTCTTTCTGAAAGCGCTTGGCCAGCGTGTCCGCGCTGTCCTTATCTGCCACCATCAGCTCCAGCCGCATCAGGCTGTCCACATCGTCGCGCAGCGCCAGCGTCACGGTGAACGTCCCGTTCTTCCTCTCCGTCACATGGCTCTGCACCTGGGCGCGCCGCAGCGCCGCCTTGTTGTACGCGGCAATATTCCTGTCTGACCGCTGCCGCACGGAATAGGGCAGACTGCTCTCGCAGATGGCGCTGTTCCGCTTCCCCTTCTCCGTGATGAGATACCGTCCGTCCTCTGTCAGGCGCAGATGCTCCGTCTTGACCAGATCGTTCAGGCACTCGGCGTAGTCGAAATAGTCGATCCCGTCGTCACACATGGTCAGGTCCTGCATGGCCGCGCCGTCCGCCGGCTCGCTGAGCCGTGCGGCAATATACAGAATGAGAAACTTGATCTCCAGCTTGTCCCGGATGAAACCGACCTCCATGCTGCCCGCCTCCCTTTCGCTGTTTCTCGTAATAGTATACCAAATCCCTGTCTTTTTGTAAAGGAAAAAGCCGTGCGGCCCTTGGTCGCACGGCTTTCCGTCTGTTCTCTCAGTGGCAGGCGCAGTAACTCTTGGTGGCGTTGTAGTCGCAGGGTGTCTCCACCGAATTGGGCGGGAAGAACTCGTTGATGGGGAACGCCACGCTGCGGAACAGCCCGCAGGGGTCCTCCTGGCTGTCACAGCTGCACTCGCACTGGGGCACGCAGTAGTCGTACACCGGGATCAGCAGCTGGGTGTCCCGCTCCAGCCGCACCAGCGTAAACTGCCCCAGCGTCACGTAGATGCGCCGCGTCAGCGCCCCATCGTCGAACACCAGCTCACCGTTGAAGCTCTGGGCTACGAAGGACGGGATCTCCGCCAGGCAGCCACGCTCCCCCGCAGAGGGCAGCGGGATCTCCGCCACCCGAGTGCTGAGTACGATAGGATCGACCGCCTCCACCACCGCAACAGGCAGATTGGTGCGCATACGTCCCGGTACATCCAGCTCATCCAGCACCGTGTCGGAGGAGAATATCTTGGCGTTCCCCTCGCTGCCGAACAGAATGCACCGCTTGTCGAACACGCATAGACCCTCCACCTCAGTGTACCGCGGTGTCCCGGTGCAGACCTGCAGCGTCACCCGGTAGTAGAACCGCATATCCACGGAGTAGAACCCCCGGTTGAAGGACACCGGCTCTACATCGGTGTAAACATACAGCAGCTCCGCCGTGCCGCCCTTGAGCATCTGGGAGCTGTTCAGCACCTCCTGGGCCGCCGCCGTGGGATAGAACCGCAGATCCTCTACGCAGTCCTTATCCCGGCAGGAGTCAAATATCTTTCGTGTATGGATGCACACGGATTCCCGGACGCTGTTCAAGTCGCAGACCGGCCCCGGCATAGTATTTTCAGGCATTGTATGACCTCCCAATAAGTAGTGAAAGATGGCCTCTTTCACTCCAGTCTATGCCGCGGCACAAAAAGGGTGCGGCGAAACCCCGCCGCACCCCTGCGCTTCTATTTCTTTTTCAGCACCACGTTCTCCTGGCCCAGCCACTCCCGGCATTCCTGCAAAAACGCCGGATGGGGCAAGCACTTCCCGCCCCACAGCTTTCCTGTGTCCGCAATGCGTATCTTCAGCGGTGTCTCTCCCTCAAACATGGTGGACACCAGCTGCAGATGCCGGAACGCACGGCTGTCCAGACTGGGTACGCGGAGATACAGCACCATGCCCTCATCCACACCCTTTTTGACGCCGGGAATACCGCCCACCTTGTCGGCGTCCTCCAACGGATACAGCTCGTCGCACAGGATCTGCGGCGGCTTCTCGTCCCGCGCGGAGATGCGTCCCCGCACCACCACCGCCAGGTTGGGCAGTATATAGCTCCCGCACCGGTCTATGACCTTCTGGAAGCACAGCAGCTCAATGGACGATGTCTCGTCCTCCAGCATCACATAGGCCATCAGCGTGTTGGTCTTGGTGGTCCGCGTCCTGCTGGATGCCACGATACCCGCCACCGTCACCACCTGTCCGTCGGCGAAGCGGCTGGCCCCCTCCTCTCCGGCAAAGTCCTCGGTGATCTCGCCGATGGGCACCGCGCCCAGCCGCTTGGCCGCCGCCCGGTAATCCCCCATAGGGTGTCCGGACAGGTACAGTCCCGTGGTCTCCCGCTCCATCTGCATCCGTTCCACCGCGGTGAATTCCGGCACATCCGGCAGCTCCACCCGGGAGGCCGCCTCCGGTGACGAGGTGTTCATACCGAAGAAGTCCAGCTGTCCCTCCACGTTCCGCCGCCGTACCGAGCCGATGGCGTCCAGCACCTTTTCGAACGCCGCCACCAGTTGGGAACGCCGCGCGCCTAAATCGTCAAACGCGCCGCTGCGGATCAGGTTCTCCACCGCCCGCTTATTCATATCGGTGCAGTCGTACATCCGCTCGCAGAAATCCTGGAAGGACTTGAACGCGCCGCCCTTTTCCCGCTCCCGCACCATGGCCTGGATGAACCCGCGCCCGATGTTCTTGATAGCCACCAGACCGAACCGGATGCCATTCTCCTCGACGGTGAACCGATCGCTGGAACGGTTCACATCCGGCGGCAGCAGCTCGATGCCGCAGTCGCGGCACTCGCCGATGTAGCCCGCCACCTTGTCGGAGTTATCCAGCACGCTGGTCAGCAGCGCCGCCATATACTCCTTGGTGTAGTGGCACTTGAAATACGCCGTCTGATAGGCCACCACCGCATAGCTGACGGCGTGGGCCTTGTTGAAGGCATAGTTGGCAAAGTCGTAGATCTCGTCATAGATCCCCTGGGCCGTGGCCTCGTCGATGCCGTTGGCGATACACCCGGCGATGCCCCTCTCCTTGTCGCCGTAGACAAAGGCCTGCCGCTCCTTTTCGATCTCCTTGGCCTTTTTCTTGCTGATGGCCCGGCGCACCATGTCCGCCTGGCCCAGGGAAAAGCCGCCCAGCTCCTGAAAAATGCGGATGACCTGCTCCTGATACACGATGCAGCCATAGGTCACAGACAGAATGGGGATCAGCTTCGGGTGCTTGTATGTCACCAGCTTCGGATCGTGCTTGCAGGCGATAAACCGGGGGATGGACTCCATTGGGCCGGGCCGGTACAGGGCTATCACGGCGGTGATGTCCTCAATACTCTGGGGCTTCAGCCCCACGCACACCCCGGTCATACCGGTGGACTCGATCTGGAACACGCCCGCCGTCTGCCCACGGGAGATCATCTCGTAGGTCTCCGGATCGTCGTCGGGAATGTCCGCCAGTGTAAAGTCCGGCTGGTGCTGCTGCACCAGCTTCATGGCGTCATCCAGCACCGTCAGGTTGCGCAGACCCAGGAAGTCCATTTTCAGCAGACCCAGCTCCTCCAGCGTGGTCATGACGTATTGGCATATCAGCGCGTCGTCGTTCCTCGCCAGCGGCACATACTCGTACACCGGCCGCTTGGTGATGACCACGCCCGCCGCGTGGGTGGACGCATGACGGGGCATTCCCTCCAGCGCCATGGCAGTGTTGATGAGCTTCTTTACCCGGGGATCATCCCGGTACATATCCGCCAGCGGCTTGCTCAGCTTCAGCGCGTCCTGCAGTGTGATGTGCAGCGCCCCCGGCCCGGCAGGTACCTGCTTGGCCACCTGGTCCACCTCGGCGTAGGTCATGTTCAGTGCCCGTCCCACGTCGCGTATGGCGGCCCGGGCCGCCATCGTGCCGAAGGTCACGATCTGCGCCACGTGGTCGTCGCCGTACTTCCGCCGGACGTAGTCCACCACCTCACCCCGTCGGGTGTCGCCGAAGTCCATGTCTATATCGGGCATGGACACACGCTCCGGGTTCAGAAAACGCTCAAAATACAAATCATATTTCATGGGATCGATGTCAGTGATGTCCAGACAGTAGGACACCATCGACCCGGCGGCGCTGCCGCGCCCCGGCCCAACGGGAATATCCACGCTCTTGGCGAAGCGCACAAAGTCCGACACGATGAGAAAATAGTCCGTAAAGCCCATCTTCTCGATCATGTCCATCTCATAATCCAGCTGCTTGCGGTATTCCGGCTTCGTATCGCCGTAGCGCCGCGCGAAGCCCTGCTCGCACAGCTCCCGCAGATAGGTGGGCGAGTCGTACCCTTCCGGCAGCTTGAATTCCGGCAGGTGATATTTGCCGAAGGTGAATTCCATCCGGCAGCGGTCGGCGATGCGCTGGGTGTTGGCCACCGCGTCGGGATAGGCGGAGAACAGCTCCTCCATCTCCTCCGTGGAGCGGAGGTAGAAATTCCGCGGCTCATACCGCATACGGTTCTCGTCGTCCACCGTCTTGCCTGTTTGGATGCACAGCAGCACGTCGTGGCTCTCCGCGTCCTCCTTCCGCAGATAGTGGGCGTCGTTGGTACACACCAGCGGGATGCCCGTCTCGTTGTGCAGCCGCAGAAGTCCCCGGTTCACCTCGGTCTGTTCGGCAATGCCGTGATCCTGCAATTCCAGATAAAAGTCCTCTTCACCGAAGATGTCCCGCATGGTCAGGGCGTACTCCTTCGCCCCGGTGTAGTCGCCGTTCAGCAGCCGCTTGGGGATCTCGCCGGCCAGGCAGGCAGACAGCGCGATCAATCCCTCGGAGTGCTCCCGCAGCAGGTTCAGGTCGATACGGGGCTTGATGTAAAAGCCCTCGATGTACGCCTGGCTGACCATATAGGACAGGTTGCGGTAGCCTGTCTCGTTCTTGCACAGCAGCACCAGGTGGCGGGACTCCGTGTCAAACTCATGCTGCTTGTCAAATCTTGTACGGTGGGCCACATACACCTCGCAGCCGATAATGGGATGGATACCCTCCTTCTGGCAGGCGCGGTAGAAGTCCACCGCGCCGTACATGACGCCGTGGTCGGTGATAGCGCAGGCGTTCTGCCCCATGGACTTCACCAATGCAGGCAGGTCGCGGATGCGGCACGCGCCATCCAGCAGACTGTATTCCGTATGGACATGGAGGTGAACAAAGGACATGGCGTTACGCTCTCTTTCTCTCGGTTTCCATCATCTCGCAGAGTATCTCGGCGGCAGTGGCGATCAGCAGGCCGCAGTGGTCGCCCCCGGCCAGGGACAGGGCCAGCTCCGTGGGCCGCAGATCATTGTGGGACAACAGCTCCCGGCAATTCAGGTATTGAAAGCGCTCCGTGAAGCGGCGCTGAAATTCCTTGGTCAGATAGGCGGCGCGGGCCTTATCGCGGGCTGCCTCCGGAAACGCACAGCCCAGGATCATCACCGGGGCGTTCACCGCGCCGCAGATGTTTCCGCTGCGCACGCCGCCGCCCAATCCAGCGCCTATCGCCAGGGCCTGCTCCTCCGTAATGTCCAGAATATCGTTAAATGCCGCCAGCAGCGATTGGGCGCAGTTCGCGCCGCTTTTCCGGTATCGTATGGCCGCTTTGCAGCGTTCTTCCTTAGTAATCATAAGGTTTTTGCCTCCTCCATCAGTTTCCTCATCCGGTGGTTTATGCAGGACTTCGTCACCGGCGGATCGCATCTCTCTGCCAGCTGTATCAACGATAATTCAGGAAATTCCAGCCGCAGCGCGGCGGTCTGCCGCAGCTTTTCCGGCAGCTTGTCCCAGCGGGCGCTGCGGCGCAGCGCCTCGATGGCGCTCACCTGCTCCTGCGCCGCATCCAGCGTCTTGTTCACGTTGGCCATGTCGCAGTTCATGGCCCGATTCGCGCCGTTTCGAATCTCCTTATCCACCTTGGCGGTCATAATGTCCATGGCAGAAGCTGGTGCACCTATTTTGGTCAAAAAGTCCTCAATATGCTCCGATTGCTTAAAATACAGCAGAAAATCACCACCTCTTTGTACTGTTCTCGGGACAAAGAACATCTCCTCCATCAAGGTGGATACCTCGCGGGAGGCCTGGCTGTGATTGGTAGCAATTTCCAAATGATAGCGCTTTTCCGGATCGGTGACGCTGCCCCCGGCCAGGAACGCGCCGCGGAGGAATGCCGTGCGGCAGCAATCCTCTTCTAAAATACCGAAATTCACATGAATTGCCATGATTTGCTTTGGATCATATCCTAAAATGTTAATGATATTGGACAGCTTGTCCCGGTCTGTGATACCGAAGATCAGCTTCCCCTTGCCGCCGTTCTCCTCGGGAAGCCGGTCGAACCGAACGGAAAACGCCTTGTGAAAAAGTTTTGGCAAACGTTCTGCAAAATCCTCGTTTTCCGTAATAATACGCACTTCCGACGGGGTAAATGTATTGCAGTACAGCAGCACACCGTAAGCCTCCGCCCGGGCGCAGCAAAGACGCGAGATGGGGGTGCGGCACAGCTCATTTTTCACTTTTGCAGCGAAAGAACGCATAATATCACCTGCAATTATCCGAATTCCGGTTTAATTTTCTTTATAAAAACGTGGAAATACTTTGAAACAGCACTGGAATTTTCAAGTAAAAAAGTTGAAAAACCTGGAAAGTCTTGAAAAGACTAATATAAAAGGGCTCACCGGTTCATATCCCGGTGGCTTTCGGTGACGGGATAGCCCAAGTGGGCGGCAAATTCTGACAGATACCGGGCAACAGCCACCGAGCGATGACGGCCACCGGTGCAGCCCACGGCGATGACCAATTCCGTCCGCCCCTCCTGCCGGTACTGGGGCAGGAGAAATTCCACCAGCGGCATCAGGCGGCGGAGAAATTCAGCGGTCTGCTCAGACCGGAGCACATAGTCCCGCACCGGTGCGTCCAGGCCGTTCAGCGTTTTCAGCTCCGGGACGTAATAGGGGTTGGGCAGAAAGCGCACGTCCAGCACCAGGTCGGCCTCCGGCGGCAAACCGTTCTTGAAGCCGAAGGAGAGGACGTTTACGTGCAGCGCCCCTTTCTCCGCCGCGGCGAAGAGAGACAGCAGGGTGCTGCGGAGCTTGGCGGTGGAAAAGGCGGAGGTATCCAGCACCACATCGGCAGTCTCGCGGACAGAGCGGAGCAGCTCCCGCTCGCGGGAGACGGCGCTTTCTATGGAGCAGCCATCGGAACAGAGGGGATGGCTGCGGCGGGTCTCCTTATAGCGGCGGATGATGGTGGGGGTATCGGCCTCCAAAAATAGCAGACGGCAGCGGATGCCCCGGGCGCGGAGCTGGGCCACGGCGTCGGTAAGATTGGCGGAGGGTTCGCCGGCACGGACATCGTAGACGAAGGCCAGCTTATCATAGCGGCCGCCGGCGGCGGCGCAGAAGTCGGCAAAGCGGAGCATCATCTCCGCCGGGAGGTTGTCCACGGTATAGTAGCCGGCGTCCTCCAGAAAGGCGGCGGCACGGCTCTTGCCGCTGCCGGACAGGCCGGAGATGATGAGTATTTCCATGGGGGCTCTCCTTTTTGAGTTCTCTTGTTGTGGCCGCGCCTGCGGGCGCGGGGGGACGGATTCCCACGCCGGTGACATCGGTCACTGGCTTGGAATGACAGATAATCTTAGGGTTCGACGATTTTGACCTCGGGGTCAAGGCGGACGCCGGTGGCATCAAGGACGCGTGTCTGTATTTCGGCCATGAGGGCCGTCACATCGGCGCAGGCGGCGCGGCCGGTGTTGATGACGAAGCCGGCGTGCTTCTCTGAAACCTGCGCGCCGCCAACGGTCAGCCCCTTCAGGCCGCACTGGTCGATCAGGGCAGCGGCGTAATGGCCCTCCGGGCGCTTGAAGGTGCTTCCGGCGCTTGGATATTCCAATGGCTGTGAAGTTTTTCTCCTTGTCATCAGTTCGTCCATTTTTGCCTTGATGGCAGCCGGATCGCCGGACCGCAGACGGAATACGGCGGACAGCACTACCCCATCGGGACAGTCGGTGAGCAGACTGTGACGGTAGGAAAAGCCCAGCGCCTCCCCTGTCAGCGTCCGGATGCCCTCATCGGGAAACAAAACGGCGGCGGAGGACACCACCTGGGACATCTCACCGCCGTAAGCGCCGGCGTTCATGCACACCGCGCCGCCCACGCTGCCGGGAATGCCGTGGGCAAACTCCAGGCCGGTGA
>ERZ857757.654-NODE-654-length-33493-cov-9.358066_pt1 | contig 33493 bp, 35 predicted proteins | sample MGYA00519764_ERZ857757 | MGnify/ENA primary metagenome ERZ857757 (study PRJEB31778, sample SAMEA3449359) | human gut metagenome | biome: human gut; feature: human-associated habitat; material: faeces | place: United Kingdom | collected 2010/2012 ...
CGCGGCGGTCGAAATCGCGGCGACGCTGTGCGCGACCGCGGTGGCCATGCCGGTGATAATGAACATGCTCAACATGATAGGCGGCATGGTATGAGACATGCCGCGGCCATGCTTGCGGCGCTCCTGCTGCTGTGCGCGCTGCCGAAGCGCGCTTATGCCGAAGAGCTTGTCGACAGAGCCGCCGAAGAGGCGGGGGCATATTCGCTTGAGGAACAGCTCACTGACGAGGAAAAGGAGATATCCGGCAGGCTCAGCTTCGATGGGAGCTATGACGCCGGGGGCGCTATCGCAAGGGTATGGAAAAGCTTCCTGAACAATATCGTATCGGAACTCAGGGACAATCTCAGTTTCGGAGCAACACTTATAACCATTGCTTTGCTGTGCGCCCTCGGCGGCTCGCTTTGCAGCAGCAAGGGGATAAGCGAGTACATAGAGATCGCCGGCTGCTGCGGGGCGGCCATGATAATGCTCAAGGGTGTTGACGGCATAGTGTCGCAGACGGTGGAATCGATGTTCAGACTGTCTGATTACTCGAAGGCGGCGCTGCCGGTCATATTTACAGCGGCGGCAGCCGGGGGAGCGCTGACGTCGGCGGGAGCGAAATTCGCCGCGGTGAGCCTTGCGCTGGATGTGCTTATGAGCATCGCGCAGAAGCTGGTAGTCCCGCTCGTATATGCATATCTTGCGGTGACGGTGGCAAACGGAGTGTTCCCGAATTCCCTGATGGCCGCGGCGGCACGTTTTACAAAGTGGGCGGCAACAATAATAATGACAGGGATGACGATAAGCTTCACGGCATACATAGGCATGACGGGCGTCATCACATCGAGTACCGACGCCGCGGCGGTAAAGACCATGCGCACGGTCATATCGACAGTGCTGCCGGTCGTCGGCGGGATGATATCCGATGCTTCGGGAGCAGTGCTCGCCGCGGCGGGAGTGATAAGAAGCTGCGCGGGAGCGTTCGGGCTCATCACCGTCTGCATCCTGTGCGCGGGACCATTTGCGGTACTGTCCGTAAAGATGCTCATCCTTAAGGCTGCCGCCGCTGTGACAGACTCAATGCAGAGCCCGCGCCTGTCCGCGCTGTTCTCAGGAGTGGGCAGCGCTATGGGGCTGCTGCTTGGACTGCTCGGCTGCTGCGGGATAATGCTTTTCATATCGATGATGGCGGGAATGAAGGCGGTGACAGGATGATACAGGAGAGCATACGCCAGCTTTGCGCTGTGTCCATATTCTGCGGCGCGGCGATAAATATCACACCTGAGGGCGGTGTGCGCCGCATCATGCAGCTGCTGTGCACGGCGGCGCTGACGATGGCGATACTCAGCCCGATAAAGGAAATAGACTTTGATATATACGCGCTTGAGACGGCTCGGCTGCGCGAAGCGGAGGCGGCAATAAACGAGAGCGCGGAAAGAATAGATGACAGGCTCAACAGAGCAGTCATAGAAGAGCAGTGCGAGGAATATATATTGGACAAAGCGGAAGAGCTTGGGGCGAACGTTTCCGGGGTAAAAGTCCAGGCGCAGTGGAATTTGGACGGATTATGGGTGCCGTACTCGGCGGAGATAAACGCGCCGGATATCAGCGGCGCAAAGGCTGCACTTGAGGGCATGATCCAGAACGAGCTTGGTATTCCGGCTGAAAGGCAGATGTGGATGTGATGACGGATAAGCTTAAAGGCAAGGCAGAGCTGCTGGGGCGGTTTCGCTATCCGTTCATTATCCTTATCGCCGGGGTGCTGCTCCTGCTGCTCCCGAGCGGCAGCTCCCAGAAAAACGTGGAGAGCGACAGCAGCGGACTTTTGGCGCAGGTGCTCTCATGCAGCGAGGGCGTGGGCAATGCGCGCGTGCTCATTTCGGACAGCGGCGTGGTCGTCGTCTGCGAGGGCGCGGCGAACCCGAAGGTCAGACTGGATATTATCCGCGCGGTTGAATCATATACTGGCTACAGCTCGGATAAGATCACAATTCTCAGAATGACGGACAAAGCATAAGGAGGAGAACGGACAGTCATGAAGAACAGGAAAAGAAATCTCACGATGCTGGCGGTGCTGATGTTTGTTTGCGCCGCCGTGGTACTCAACTGGACCTATAACAACAGATGGGGAAAGCCGGACGCGGAGATGGTTTACGCAGAGGATCAGGCCATGCTTGAGGCCGACACGGATTTCGCAGACAGTCTGCTCGCCTCCGGTACGGAATACTTTGCCGAAGCAAGGCTGACACGGCAGGTATCAAGAGACGAAGCACTCGAGCTGCTGCAGACCGCGGCGTCCTCGGAGGCAGCGTCTCAGGAGACGATAGACAGCGCGATGAATGCCATATCCGCTATGGCGACGTGTTCGATGCAGGAATCGCAGATAGAAAACCTCCTCATCGCCAAGGACTTTGCAGACTGCGTCGTATACATAGGCAACGGCTGTGTCACGGTTGCGGTCCCGGCTCCGGCGGAGGGACTGAGCGAAGAGGCTGTGGCGAGGATAACGGACGTGATATGCACTTCGACAGATTATGATGCAAGCCAGCTGAATATAATAGAGGTCAAGGCCTGAACACTGCAAACTCAAGCCTTGCGCGGAACAATACAGGAGCGCTTTTGTGGCGCTCCTGTATGTTTTTTCATTTTTGATACAGAATTTCGATTATTACACTTTATTTTTTGCGTTGTCCGTGGTAGAATACTGTGATTTCATTTAGGAGGTTCATCATGGGCGAGAATTATATTACCTGCCGTGAAGAAAAGGGCAGCATCAATATTTCCGAAGATGTCATTATAAGCATGGTCAGATCCGTGCTGAGCGAGGTCGAGGGCGTAGCTGGCCTGTCGAACACGGCGGGCGCTGAGCTTGCAGAGCTTATCGGGCTCAAGTCCGTCTCCAAGGGCGTCAAGGTGCAGTTTGAGGACGGGCGTGTAGTCGTCGACATTATCATTACGGTCGTGTACGGCTGCAACATCGTAAACGTGGCAAAAGCCGTGCAGGACAAGATCCTCTCCGTCGTTCAGGCGACGACCGGCATTGAGAACGCCGAGGTGAACGTTCACGTTTCCGGCATAGCTTTCGACAAGTAAGAACGGAGGTACGGCGATGACCAGATCAACTGCCCGCGAGATCGCGATACAGCTCGGCTTTGCGGCAGCCTCCTCGGGGGAAGCGCCGCAGGAGCTGTTTGAAAGCTTTTTCGAACGCGGGCATTACGACACGCTTGCCGCGGAGGACGAGCTGTACAGTGAGTACCCGAACACAAAGCAGCTTGAGTATATCCGCACACTTATAGCGCTGACCGGCGAGCACAGGGACGAAATCGATGCGCATATAACGCGCTACGCCAAGGGCTGGAAGCTGGAGCGCATCTCCCGCACGGCGCTTGCAGTGCTGCGCTGCGCTATCTGCGAGATACTGTATATGGACGATATCCCGAACGCGGCGGCGATAAACGAGGCGGTCGAACTTGACAAGGGCTATGACGAGCCGGACGTTGTCTCGTTCGTCAACGGCGTTCTCGGCGGCTTCATGCGCGGCGAGTTCGGCGAAGCGATAGACGACGCGGCTGGTACCTGCGCGGCGGAGGCTGAGACCTCCGATGTTACAGAATAACAATGAGCGGACAGGCAATAAGCGTAACCGAGCTCAACAACTACATAAAGGGTCTAGTCGAGCAGGACGCAATGCTGGCAAATGTATGCGTCCGCGGTGAGCTTTCAAACTATAAGATATACCCCTCAGGTCACCACTATTTCACACTGAAGGACAGCGAAAGCAGTCTGCGCTGCGTCATGTTCAAAAGCAGCGCCTCAAAGCTTCGTTTTCGCCCGGAGAGCGGAATGGGCGTCACTGCCTGGGGGCGTGTCGCTGTTTACCCGAGAGACGGGGCGTATCAGCTCTACTGCACGGCACTCATGCCGGAGGGCACGGGCGACCTGCAGGTCGCGTTCGAGCAGTTAAAGGCAAAGCTGTCGGAAGAGGGATTGTTTGACCGCGCGCATAAAAAGCCGCTGCCCGAGTTTCCGGAGCGCATCGCGATCATAACCTCGTCCGCTGGCGCGGCGGTGCATGACATGATCCGCATTCTCGGCCGCCGCTGGCCGATGACGAAGGTGCTGCTGCTGCCTGTGCGTGTGCAGGGCGTGGAGGCACCGCCGGAGATCGTCGGCGCGCTGCGCTACGCGAACAGATACAAGGTCGCGGACCTCGTCATCACGGGCCGCGGCGGCGGCTCCATCGAGGACCTCTGGGCGTTCAACGACGAGCGCGTGGCGCGCGCCATCTACGAATCAGAGATCCCCGTCATCTCCGCCGTCGGTCACGAGCCGGACGTCACCATCGCCGACTATGTCGCGGACGCGCGGGCGTCCACGCCGTCGAACGCCGCGGAGATCGCCGTGCCCGACCGGAATGACGTCCGCGCCCGGCTCACGGCGCTGGAGCGAGGCATGACCAAAACGGAGGAAAGCCGCCTTTCCGCGCTGCGCGAACGGCTGACCGCCTTGGAGCGGAAGCGCGTGCTGCGCGACCCGATGGCCTTCATCGCGGATAAGCGCCTGCTGCTCGACTACACGCAGAAGAATCTCGCCTCGCTTGCGGAAAAGCAGGTGGGCGAGCGGCGGCGGCGCTTCGCGGCGTTGTGCGCGTCGCTCCACGCGATGAGCCCGCTCGCGGTGCTCGCGCGCGGCTATGCCGTGGCGCGGACGGCGAACGGTACGGTGCTCCGCAGCGCGGACGAGGTGACCGTCGGCGAGACGATCGACGTGACGCTCGGACGGGGCAGCCTGGCCTGTACGGTCAACGAAACGAGAGGAGAGAACAACCATGGCAAAAAGCTTTGAGGATAACATCACGCGGCTCGAGGAGATCGTGTCGCAGCTTGAGCGCGGCGACGCGAAGTTAGCCGACTCGCTCAAGCTCTTTGAGGAGGGGACGAAGCTCGTCACCTCCTGCGGAAAAATGCTCGACGAGGCGGAGCAGAAGGTCGTGCGCCTGACCAAAGGCGCGGACGGCGCGCCGGTCGAAGCCCCCTTTGCTGCGGAGGAATAATACATGGAACGAGAACTGTTTGCCCTCCGCATGGAGGAATACCGCACGATGGTCGAGGACTTTCTCGATGCACAATGTATCGCCGCGGACGAGCCCTACGCGCGGCTGCTCGACGCCATGCGCTACAGTCTCACCGCGGGCGGCAAGCGCCTGCGGCCCATCCTGACGCTGGAATTCTGCCGCCTTTGCGGCGGCGATGTTCACGCCGCGCTTCCCGCCGCCTGCGGCGTGGAGCTGCTGCATACCTATTCGCTCATTCACGACGATCTGCCGTGCATGGACGACGACGATCTGCGCCGCGGCAAGCCGTCGAACCACAAGGTGTTCGGCGAGGCCACCGCCGTGCTGGCGGGCGACGCGCTGCAGGCTCTCGCCTTCGAAACGGTGCTCTCCGCGCCGCTTGCGCCGGAGCGCGCGCTGCGCTGTGGGCAGATCCTGACGCACGCCGCAGGTCACGCCGGCATCTGCGGCGGCCAGCAGCTCGACCTCGAATGGGAGGGCCGCTCCCTCGACCGCGACGAGCTGATGGCGATCCATCTGCGCAAAACGAGCGCGCTCATCCGCGCGGCCTGCCTGATGGGCGTCGCCGCCGCGGGCGGCACGGCGGAGCAGGCGGATGCGGCGCAGCGCTATGCCGACGCGCTCGGCCTTGCCTTCCAGATCCGCGACGATATGCTCGACGTGATCGGCGACGAGGCGACCTTCGGCAAGCCCATCGGCTCGGACAAGGCGGAGAAAAAGACCACCTTCGTCGATCTCCTCGGCCTTGCGGCATGTGAGCGTGAAGTCGTGCACCTGACGGACGAGGCGATCTCCGCGCTCGGTCTGTTCGGCGGAGAAGCGGACTTCCTCGCCGCGCTCTCGCGCAGCATGGAAACACGGAACAAGTAACGCCCGGCAGGGCGGAGACCTTCGGGACTCCGCCCTGTTTTGCGTCGTTCACAAAAATTTTGCGGTGAATAACGCGCTGTATATCTTGTATATTTCCGCACGATGGTCTATAATGACTGTAATTTGACATGACGGCGGTATCCCGCGCTCCTGCCGGGCCGCCCGAAAACAACTGCAAGGGGATACTACGTTGATCTTGGACCGAATTCATTCGCCGGAAGACCTCCGGGCGCTCGACGGCTCGGAGCTTCCGCTTCTCTGCGACGAGCTGCGCGGCTTTCTTGTCACGCAGGTCTCGCGCACCGGCGGGCACCTCGCCTCGAACCTCGGCGTGGTGGAGCTGACCGTCGCCATCCACCGCGTGTTCGACACGGCGCGCGACCGCCTCGTTTTTGACGTGGGGCATCAGTGCTACGTCCATAAAATACTCACCGGCCGCGCGGACCGCTTTCCGACGCTGCGGCAGCTCGGCGGCATCTCGGGCTTTCCCAAGCCCTGCGAGAGCGTACACGACGCCTTCATCGCCGGTCATGCCTCCAACTCCGTCTCCGTGGCGCTCGGCATGGCGCGCGCCCGCACGATGCTGCACGAGGATTACAGCGTGCTTGCCCTCATCGGCGACGGCGCGCTCACCGGCGGCCTTGCCTATGAGGGACTCAACAACGCGGGCGCTTCCGGCGAGCCGCTGATCGTTATCCTCAACGACAACGGTATGTCCATCGACCGCAACGTCGGCGCGATGAGTGAGCATCTCTCGCGCCTGCGCACAAAGCCGGAATACTTCGCCTTCAAGAAGGCGTACCACAACGCGCTGAGCGGCACGGCCGCCGGACGCGCGCTCTACCGCTTCAATCACTCGCTCAAAACAGGGCTCAAAAAGGCCATGCTGCCCAACGCCACGATGTTCGAGGATATGGGCTTCGCCTACCTCGGTCCTGTGGACGGGCACGACCTCGCGCAGCTCACCACCACGCTCGAATGGGCGCGGGAGATGAAGCGCCCGGTGCTCGTCCATGTCCGCACGCAGAAGGGGCACGGCTACGCGCCTGCCGAGCGTGAGCCGTGGAAATTCCACGGCGTCGGACCGTTCGACGCGGCGACCGGCGCGGTGCCGCCGGCGAAGGAAAGCTTTTCCTCCGTCTTCGGCGCGGCGCTCACGGAGCTGGCCGAGGAGGACCCGCGCGTGTGCGCGATCACCGCGGCGATGGAGGACGGCACGGGTCTCACGCCCTTTGCCGGGCGTTTCCCCGACCGCTTTTTTGACGTCGGCATCGCCGAGGGACACGCCGCCGCGATGGCGGCGGGCCTTGCCAAGCAGGGCGCGCTCCCGGTGTTCGCCGTGTATTCGAGCTTTCTCCAGCGCGCCTACGACCAGCTGCTGCACGATGTGGCGCTGAGCGGACTGCACGTCGTCTTTGCGGTCGACCGCGCGGGCCTGGTCGGCGCGGACGGCGCGACGCATCACGGCGTGATGGATACGGTATTTTTATCCGGCATCCCGAATATGACGGTGCTCTGCCCCGCGAGCTTCGCGGAGCTGCGCGCCATGCTGCGCCGCGCGCTTTTTGAAATGACCGGCCCGGTCGCCATCCGCTATCCGCGCGGCGGCGAGGGCGCCTTCACCGCCGATACGAGCGCCGGGGATTTTGCCGAGCTGCGCACGGGAAAGGACATCACGCTCTGCGCCTACGGCACGCTCATCAACAACGTGCTCGGCGCGGCGGAGCTGCTGCACGAGGACGGCATCGAGGCGCGGGTGGTCAAGCTCAACCGCATTTCGCCCTTCCGCGGCGGCGAGCTTTCCAGAATCTTCGGCACAACGAAGCGGCTGCTGGTCGCGGAGGAATGCTCGGGCGTGGGCTGCATCGGTCAGCGCATCGCGGCGATCCTCGCTGAGGAGGGGCACGAGCCGCAGAGGCTCATGCTCTGCAACCTCGGGCGCAGATTCATCGAGCAGGGGAGCGTCGGCGAGCTGTACCGCCAATGCGGACTGGACGCGGAGAGCCTGGCGCGCACGGCAAAGGAGGTCTGCCAATGAGTACAAAGGAACGATTGGACGTCGCGCTCGTTGCGCGCGGCCTTGCCGAAACGCGCGCCAAGGCGCAGGCGAGCATCATGAGCGGCATTGTCTATGTGAACGGGCAAAAGGTCGATAAGGCCGGCACGCCGGTCGCCGCCGACGCGGTGCTCGAGGTGCGCGGACACACGCTGCGCTATGTCAGCCGCGGCGGACTCAAGCTCGAAAAGGCGATGGCGGCGTTTCCCATCACGCTCACGGACTGCATCTGCGCCGACATCGGCGCGTCCACCGGCGGCTTTACCGACTGTATGCTGCAAAACGGTGCGAAAAAGGTCTACGCCGTGGACGTCGGCTACGGTCAGCTCGACTGGAAGCTCCGCAGCGACGCGCGCGTGGTGTGTATGGAGCGCACGAACGCGCGCTATCTCACGCACGAGCAGATCCCCGACGAGCTGGATTTCGCGTCCGTGGACGTGTCGTTTATCTCGCTCAAGCTCATTCTGCCCGCGCTCGCGGGGCTTCTGAAGCCGGACGGCCACGCCGTCTGCCTCGTCAAGCCGCAGTTCGAGGCAGGACGGGAAAAGGTCGGCAAAAAGGGCGTCGTGCGCGATCCCGCCGTGCATCTGGAGGTGCTCGAGCACTTTCTGGAGCACGCAAAGGAAAGTCGCTTTACCGTCCTTGGCCTGACGTACTCTCCCATTCGCGGCCCCGAGGGGAACATTGAATATCTCGGCTATCTCTCCCACGCGGAGGAGGAGCCGCCGGTCCATGACCTGAAGGCTCTGGTCGAGGCGTCCCACGCGGCGCTGGAGGAAAAGAAAGGCGAAAACGATGCTTAAAAAGGTGATACTTTGTCCAAACCCCTACCGCGACCACGAGCTGACCGTCGCCAAGGAGGCCAAGCGCATTCTCGACAGCGTTCACTGTCCGAACGTCGTGTGCGTGCCGTTCCGCAACGAGGAGAAGCCCGAGGGCTACGGCCTCGATATCCGTCCGCTCCAGCAGGAGCTGCGCGGCGCGGACATGATCATCGCCTTCGGCGGCGACGGCACGATCCTGCACCTTTCCAAGACCGCGGCGCACCGCGACATTCCGGTGCTCGGCGTGAACCTCGGCTCGCTCGGCTTCATGGCGGAGCTGGAGCAGAAGGAGCTTGGCCGCCTCGGCGAGCTGATGGACGAAAAATACACAGTCGAGAGCCGCATGATGCTCGACGTCAGCGTGGTGCGCGAGGGGCGCGTCATCTACTCCAACCTTGCGCTCAACGAGGCGGTCGTGACCCGCGGAGCGGTGTCCCGCGTGATCCGGCTCCACATTCGGACCGAGCAGGGACGGCTGCTCGATGTGACGGGCGACGGCGTGATCGTCGCGAGCCCGACCGGCTCCACGGCCTATTCGCTCTCCGCGGGCGGGCCGGTCGTCGAGCCCACGGCGCGCAACCTCATCGTCAGTCCGATCTGCGCGCACAGCGTGCACGCCAACTCCTATGTGCTCTCGCCGGAGCGCACCGTCACCGTGCAGACGGAAAAGACCGGCTACAAGCCGATCTTTCTCTCCGCCGACGGCGGGCGGGCATTCTCGCTGCGCAACGGCGACGCCGTGGAGATCCGGCGCTCAAAATATGAAACAAAGCTCGTAAGGCTTTCCAATAAGAGCTTTTGCGATATTCTGCAAAAAAAGATGTTGATGGGAGTGTTGGGACATGAAGAATAACCGACAGGAGAAAATTCTGGCCATCATTGAGGCCGAGCCGATCGAAACACAGGAGCAGCTTCTCTCGAAGCTGCAGGAGCAGGGCATAGAGAGCACGCAGGCGACCATCTCGCGCGACATCAAGCAGCTCCACCTCATCAAGGAGCCGGTCGGCGGCGGGCGCTACCGCTACGCCGTGAGCGCGCAGAAGATCAAGCTCAACTTTGCCGGCAGATTGCAGGTCATCCTGCGCGAGAGCATCCTCAGCGCCGACCGTGCGCAGAACCTCGTCGTGGTGAAGATGATGCCGGGCCTCGGCCCCGCGGCAGGCTCCGCCTTTGACGGCATGGAGATCCCCGCCATCGTCGGCACGGTCAGCGGCGACGACACGGTGCTCGTCGTGCTGCGCGACGAGCAGAGTGCGGCGGAATTCTGCACCGAGCTGACCGCCATGATCAAGTAAGAAGGGGAGAAGGCCGCAATGCTTCAGCTTCTCCACATCGAAAACATCGCCGTCATCGAGCGCGCGGACATCTCGTTCCGCGCGGGCTTCAACGCGCTCACCGGTGAGACCGGCGCGGGCAAGTCCATCGTCATCGACTCGCTCGGCGCGGTGCTCGGCGCGCGCACCTCGCGCGACCTGATCCGCACGGGCGCGGCCAAGGCCTTCGTCAGCGCGGAATTTGACGGCGTGGACGCCTCGCTTCCTGTGCTCGCCGCGCTCGGCGTCGAGCCGGAGGACGGCGTGCTGCTGCTCCAGCGCGACATCTATGCCGACGGCAAGAACATCTGCCGCGCGAACGGACGGCCCATCACGGTCGCGCAGCTGCGCGCGTTGGGGACGAGCCTTTTGAATATCCACGGCCAGCACGAGGGCACGCAGCTGCTCGACGAGGAGCAGCACGGCGCGTACCTCGACCGCTTCGCCCGGCTCGACGGCCTGCCGGAAGCCTATACAGCGCGTTATCAGGCGGTGCGTGAGACCCAGCGGCAGATCGAGGCGCTTGAAATGGACGAGGCGGAAAAGGCCCGCCGCGTCGACACGCTGCGCCATCAGATCGCCGAGCTGGAGCGCGCGGAGCTGCGCGACGGCGAGGAGGAAGAGCTTCTTGCGCGGCGCGAGCTGCTGCGCAACGCCGAAAAGTTCATGGACGCCTTCGCCGCGGCGGACTACGCCCTCTCCGGCGGGGACGACGGCCTCGGCGCGGCGAGCCAGCTCAGGAACGCGGAGAACGCGCTCCACAGTGTGCGCGCCCTCGGCGCTCGCTTCTCCGAGCTGTGCGAGCGGCTGGAGAGCCTGTATTCCGACGTTTACGACCTCGCTGAAACGGTGCGCGACCTGAGAAGTGAGATGGACTTTTCCCCGCAGGAGCTCGACGCGGTGGAGAGCCGTGCCGACCAGCTCTACCGCCTCAAGAAAAAGTACGGCGCGACGGTCGGCGAGATGCTCGATTACCTCGAGCGCAGTAAGAAGGAGCTTGACGAGATCGAATACGCGGACGATCGCATCGTGCAGCTTCAGGGGACGCTTGCTAGGCAGGAAAAGGAAATGCTCGCCGCGGCGCGCACGCTTTCCGACGCGCGCAAGGCTGCGGCAAAAGCGCTCGAGGAGCGCATTCTGCGGGAGCTGCGCGAGCTGGACATGAACAAGGTCCGCTTTTCCATTGACTTTACAGAGCATGAGCCGGACGCGACGGGCATCGACACGGTGCGCTTCCTCATGAGCGCGAACGCGGGCGAGGACCTCAAGCCCATCCACAAGATCGCCTCGGGCGGCGAGCTCGCGCGCATCATGCTCGCGCTCAAAAACGTGCTCGCCGAGCAGGATCATGTGATGACGATGGTCTTCGACGAGGTGGATACCGGCGTCTCGGGCCGCGCGGCCCAGCGCGTGGCGGAGAAGATGGCGAAGCTCTCGCGCAGGCGTCAGGTGCTCTGCGTGACGCATCTGCCGCAGCTCGCCGCGATGGCGGACACGCACTTTTCCGTCGAGAAGGGCGAGGAGAACGGACGCACCTTCACGCGCGTCGTGGAGCTTGACCGCGCACAGCGCTGCGCGGAGCTTGCGCGGCTGACCGGCGGCGCGGCGGCGACCGAAACGCAGCTGCGCGGCGCGGAGGAGCTGCTGAGCGCGGCGGACGCGTTCCGCAGCGCGCTGTGAATTCTTCGTTTTGATTCGCTTTAACGTAAAAAAGAATTGCATTTTTCGCCGTATGGCATTACAATATCAGTTGATTTGCTGATCTGAAAAAAGGAGAACCGCTGCCGATGGACCAGTACGCGCAGCGCATCACGCGGGACTATCCCGTGCGGCGCAAGGCACAGGAAAAAGAAAATATGCGCACCTACCTCATGGGGCAGCTGCGCGCGCTCGGCTACGACGCAAAGCTCAACGACTGCGGCAAGGCGGTGAACGTCATCGCGGGCGATCCCGAGCGGGCGAGCATCCTCTATGCCGCGCACTACGATACGCCGCTGCGCGAGCCGCTGCCGGCGATCCTCTGCCCGACGCGGCCGGTGACCTATATGCTCTATCAGGCGCTCACGCCCGTGCTGGCGCTGGTGCTCTGCTTCGCGGTCTCCCTCGGCGTGACCTTCGCGCTGAGCCTTCCGAACCTGACGCTGCCGCTCTTTCTCGTGCTGCTGATCGGCGCGCTGGCGTATCTCAAATACGGCCCGTTGGAGAAGAACAATGTCAACGCCAACACCTCCGGCGTGGCGGCGCTGCTCCGCACCGCCGAGCAGCTCACGCCGCGCTACCGCAACGACGTCTGCTTCCTCTTTCTGGACGGCGGCAGCGACAATATGCGGGGCGCCAAGGGATTCCGCAAGCGCTATCCGAGCGCCAAGGAGAAGCCCGTCCTCTGCCTCGACTGCGTGGGCAGCGGAGACGAGCTGCTGATCCTGCCGGGCAAGGGTGCCCGCTGGAACGGCGAGCTGCTCGACGCGATCAATTCGAGCTTTGAAAACTCCGAGCGCAAGACCTGCTACGACAAGGTGGACGGTCTCGTGCATTTCCCCGGCGACCAGCGCGCCTTCAGGCAGGGCGTCGCGGTCTGCGCGGTGCGCCGCGTCCCCGGCTTCGGGCGTTTCATCTGCCCGACGGGGAAGGATAACCGCATCGACGATGAAAATTTAGAGCTTCTCAGCCGCGGTCTCGTGAAATTGGCGGCGGCTTACCAAATCAAAAAGTGACAGGGAGAATATACAATGGGTATTTATGAAGAGCTGCAGGCGCGCGGCCTGATCGCGCAGGTCACGAACGAGCCGGAGATCCGCGAAATGGTCAACAACGGCAAGGCGACCTTCTACATCGGCTTTGACCCGACGGCGGACAGCCTGCACGTCGGTCACTTCATGGCGCTGTGCCTGATGAAGCGCCTGCAGATGGCGGGCAACCGCCCCGTCGTCCTCGTCGGCGGCGGCACGGGCTACATCGGCGACCCCTCCGGACGCAGCGATATGCGAAGCATGATGACGCCGGAGACCATTCAGCACAACTGCGACTGCTTCAAAAAGCAGATGGAGCGCTTCATCGACTTCGGCGAAGGCAAGGCCATCATGGTCAACAACGCCGACTGGCTCTTAAAGCTCAATTACATCGAGCTGCTGCGCGAGGTGGGCGCGTGCTTCAGCGTCAACAATATGCTCCGCGCCGAGTGCTACAAGCAGCGCATGGAAAAGGGCCTGAGCTTCCTTGAGTTCAACTACATGATCATGCAGTCCTACGACTTCTATTACCTCTTCCAGCACTACGGCTGCAATATGCAGTTCGGCGGCGACGACCAGTGGAGCAATATGCTCGGCGGCACGGAGCTGATCCGCAGGAAGCTCGGCAAGGACGCGCACGCCATGACCATCACGCTGCTGATGAACAGCGAGGGCAAGAAGATGGGCAAGACCGCCAGCGGCGCGGTGTGGCTCGACCCGAACAAGACAAGCCCCTACGACTTCTACCAGTATTGGCGCAACGTCGGCGACGCGGACGTTTTGAAGTGCATCCGTATGCTGACCTTCCTGCCGCTCGAGCAGATCGACGAGATGGACAAGTGGGAGGGCAGCCAGCTCAACCGCGCCAAGGAGATCCTTGCCTACGAGCTCACCGCGCTCGTCCACGGCGAGGAGGAGGCAAAGAAGGCGGAGAACGCGGCCAAGGCGCTCTTCGGCGCCGGCGGCGACAGCGCCAATATGCCGACCACCGTGCTCGCGGACGCCGACTTTGAAAACGGCGGCATCAACATCCTCTCGCTGCTTGTCGCCACGGGGCTGTGCCCGAGCCGCGGCGAGGCCCGCCGCCTCGTTCAGCAGGGCGGCATCGTTGTGGACGAGAAGAAGGTCGAGAGCATCGACGAGAGCATCCCGCAGGAGAAGTTCGCCGGCGACGGCGTTATCATCCGCAAGGGCAAAAAGGTGTTCCACAAGGCTGTATATCAGGAGAACACTAAACAGAAGAAAGCCGAAATTGTTTAATTTACAATATGAAGAACCTCCGCAGGGTGAACCTGCGGAGGTTTTTTGTGTGCCGCGGCGGCTGGGGCTTGCGTTTTGAACGCCTGTTTGATATAATATATCCTACTGCGCAGATCGCGGATCGCTGCACGCCGCCGTGCATCGCTCCGCGCCGAGGGAGGGGAGCGCCATGCGGATACTCGGCATCGACCCGGGTCTTGCCATCGTCGGCTTCGGCCTGATCGAGGCAGAGACCGGGAAAACGCAGATGCTGCAATACGGCGCGGTCACCACGCCGGCAGGGCTTCCGCTCGCCGCGCGGCTCGTGCAGCTCGAGCGCGATATGGAGGAGCTGATCGCGCAGCTCCGGCCGGAGGCCATCGCGGTCGAGGAGCTGTTTTTCTCCAACAACATCACCACCGGCATCGCCGTCGCGCACGCGCGCGGCATCATCCTCTGCACCGCGGCGAAGAGCGGGATACCGCTCTTTGAGTACACGCCCATGCAGGTCAAGCAGGCGGTCGTCGGCTATGGCCTTGCCGAAAAGCGGCAGGTGATGGACATGGTCAGGCGGCTTTTGAAGCTCAAGGCCGTTCCGCGTCCCGACGACGCGGCGGACGCGCTCGCCCTGGCGATCTGCCACGCGCGCAGCGCGACCTCGCTGCTCGCGCGCGCACAAAATCCGGTCAAGCAAACCGTCTAAGGAGGACGCTCCATGTTCTATTATCTCGAGGGCAAGGTCGCGCACGTCGAGCCCTACCTCGCGGTCATCGACTGCGGCGGCGTGGGCTACGCCTGCCGCACAACGAACCACACCATCCGTCAGCTCAAGAAGGGTGAAGTCAAACGGCTTTACACCTACTTGAACGTGGGCGACGGCATTTTTGAGCTCTACGGCTTCGCCACCGAGCAGGAGCTCAATAGCTTCAAGCTGCTCATCGGCGTTTCCGGCGTGGGGCCGAAGGCGGCGCTTGCCATCCTCTCCGTCGGCACACCGGAGCATCTGACGATGGCGGTCATCACCGGCGACGAAAAGGCGCTGACCGCCGCGCCCGGCGTCGGGAAAAAGCTCGCCCAGCGCATTCTTCTGGAATTGAAGGACAAGATCGCCAAGGAAACGCAGGAGATCGGCCTGCCGGCCTCGGCCGGCGGTGCGGCGCTCGGCAGCGGGAGCAAGGCGGCGGAGGCCGCCGCGGCGCTCGCGGTGCTCGGCTACACGCAGCAGGACATTTCCACGGCGCTCAAGGGCGTGGACGTGGAGACTCTGCCGCTCGAGGAGATCGTGCGCCAGAGCCTGAAAAAAATGGTGAAGTAAAGAAGGTGAACGCGGAATGAACGAAAACACAAAAAAAGCTGTTAAGAACGGCATTACCTTTGGAACCTGTCTTGCTATGGTTATTTCCTATACGTCATGGAACAGCGTTGGATGGGCGATTTTTCACGGATTGCTGAGCTGGCTGTATGTGATTTATTTTGTGGTCACGTACTGATGATTCTTCTGCAAAGCGTGAAAAGGAGTGTGAGCACTTGAGCATTGATTTCGGGACCGACATTTATGAAGAGCCCATCGTGGCCAAGACCTTCCTGAGCGAGGACGCGCAGGAGGGCTCGCTGCGCCCGAAAACGCTCCGCGAATACATCGGGCAGGAGAAGGCCAAGGGCAACCTTGCCGTCTTCATCGAGGCGGCAAAGCGGCGCAATGAGTCGCTCGACCACGTTCTGCTCCACGGCCCTCCGGGCCTCGGCAAAACCACGCTCGCGGGCATCATCGCCGCCGAGATGGGCGTCAACATCCGCATCACCTCCGGCCCCGCCATCGAAAAGGCGGGCGACCTCGCCGCGCTGCTCACAAATCTGAGCGAGAATGACATTCTTTTTGTCGATGAGATCCACCGCCTCAACCGCGCGGTGGAGGAGATCCTCTATCCCGCGATGGAGGACTATGCCATCGACATCATCATCGGCAAGGGCCCCAGCGCGAACTCCATTCGCCTCGACCTGCCGCACTTCACGCTCATCGGCGCGACGACCCGCGCCGGTCAGCTCTCCGCGCCGCTGCGCGACCGCTTCGGCGTCACGCTGCGTCTGGAGCTTTATACGCCCGAGGAGCTTGCGAAGATCGTCACGCGCTCGGCGGGCATCCTGAACGTTTCCATCGCCCCCGAGGGCGCGATGGAGATCGCGCGCCGCTCGCGCGGCACGCCGCGCATCGCCAACCGGATGCTCCGCCGCGTGCGCGATTTTGCCGAGGTCAGGGCCGACGGCGTCATCACGCGCGAGGTGGCGGACGAGGCGCTGCGCGCGTTGGAGATCGACCGGCTCGGCCTCGACCCCATCGACTACCGGATGCTGCGCGCCATCATCGAGAACTACGGCGGCGGCCCGGTCGGCATCGACACGCTCGCCGCGACCATCGGCGAGGAATCCGTCACGCTCTGGGACGTGTACGAGCCGTACCTCATGCAGCTCGGCTTCCTCACGCGCACGCCGCGCGGCCGCTGCGTGACGCGCAAGGCGTATGAGCATCTTGGCCTGAGCGTTCCCGCGTCCCTTGCGGACGAGGCGGAGCAGCTCAGCTTAAACTGAATCAATAAGGAGACTTTCATCTATGGGCAAGCTATTTGGCACCGACGGCATCCGCGGAATCGTGGGCGAGAATCTGACCGTCGAGCTGGCGTTCCACACCGGTCAGGCCATCGCCGCCGTTTTGAAGGAGGAGAAGGGGAGAGCGCCCCTCATCACCATCGGCAAGGACACGCGCATTTCCTCCGATATGCTCGAATCCGCGCTCATCTGCGGCATCTGCTCCGTCGGCGGCGACGTGATGCCCTTCGGCGTGCTGCCGACTCCGGCGGTCGCGTACCTGACGGTTCTCAAGGGCGCGGACGCGGGCATCGTCATCTCCGCGAGCCACAACCCCTTCGAGCACAACGGCATCAAGGTCTTTAACGAAAAGGGCTACAAGCTGCCCGACGCGACGGAGGCGAAGATCGAGGAAAAGATCCTCTCCGGCGAGACCATTCCCGTCGCCACGCGCGGCGAGATCGGCGTGCTGCACCACGGTCTCAAGCAGTCGAAGCTTGAGTACATCCACCATCTCACCACCACCATCGACTCCGACCTCTCCGGTCTGCGCGTGCTGGTGGACTGCGCCAACGGCGCGGCGAGCGCCACCGCGCCCGAGCTGTTCGGACGCTTCAAGTGCTATGCCGATTTCATCCACCGCGAGCCGAACGGCACGAACATCAACGACCGCTGCGGCTCCACGCACCTCGAAAGCCTCGGCCAGCGCGTCGTGGCGGGGAAGTACGACGTGGGCGTGGCCTTCGACGGCGACGCCGACCGCTGCCTGATGGTCGACGAGCTGGGCCATGAGATCGACGGCGACAAGATCATGGCGGTCTGCGGAGCCTATATGAAGCGCAACGGCAGGCTCACCGGCAACACCATCGTGGCGACCGTCATGTCGAACCTCGGACTGCACGAGTTCTGCCGGAAGAACGGCATCGACCTCGTCTGCACCAACGTGGGCGACCGCAATGTGCTCGAAAAGATGGTGGAGTGCGGCTACAAGCTCGGCGGCGAGCAGTCGGGCCACATGATCTTCACCGACTACGCCACCACCGGCGACGGTCAGCTCTCCGCGCTCCAGTTCCTGCAGATCCTCGCGCTCTCCGGCAAGAGCGCGTCCGTGCTCACCGCCGACTGCCCGCAGTACCCGCAGGTGCTGCTGAACGTCGTCGTCAGCCACGACCGCGGCGTGAAGGAGGCCATCATGGCGAGCGATGCGCTCAAGACCGCCGTCGCGGACGAGGAGAAGTTCCTGCGCGGCGAGGGCCGCATCCTCGTGCGCCCCTCCGGCACCGAGGCGCTCATCCGCGTGATGGTCGAGGCCAAGACCGAAAGCGTCGCGCAGCTGGTCGCCGAGCGGTTGGTGAAGGTCATTCGATCGGTCTGATTCGTCGATTTGTCGGCGAGCGGGCGACAAATGAAACAGGAATTGTATCTTGTTGCCCGAATTTTATCTTTTTTTCAGTTTATTTTCGTAAATACTTGACAAAACCGTGCAAGTACAGGTATAATGCAGTATGGTAAATGTGGCAGAGGATAGAAATACCCCGATGGAGCCCTCGGACGAGGCGCTCTGCCGCCGCGCTGCCGACGGCAGCCGCGAGGCGGAGGAAGCGCTTGTCCGGCGCTATTCCGGTCTTGTGCGCTCGTGCGCGCGTCCGCTCTTTCTGGCGGGCGGCGACAGCGAGGACCTGATCCAGGAGGGGATGTTCGGGCTCATCCGGGCCATTCGCGAGTACGACGGCGCAAAGGCCGCGTCCTTCCGGACCTTTGCCGAGGTGTGCATCCGCAACCGCCTCATTTCCGCGCTTCGCGCGGCCTCGCGCGACAAGCATTCACCGCTCAACCAGTCCGTTCCCTTGGATACCCCTTTCTTTGATGGCAATTCCTATCCGTTCGGCGCTCTGCGCGCCTCCTCCGCCGATCCGGAGGAGCTTATCATCGACCGCGACCGCGTGGCCGAGGCGCTTGAGAGCACCCGAAAGCAGTTGTCCGAGTTCGAGGCGAAGATCTTAGGGTTGTATTTAGACGGTCTTTCCTGCCAGGAGATCGCAAAGGCGGTAGGGAAGTCCCCCAAGTCTGTGGACAACGCTGTGCAGCGCGTCCGGCGCAAGGCGGCACGGCAGCTTTCATCCGGCGATATCAGCAAACGCTGAACGCATATATTTTTCTTTATTTCAAAGAGAGGGTAAAATCATGTACGAAGACAAGACTTTAGTTTGCAAAGAGTGCGGCAACGAGTTCGTGTTCACCGCCGGTGAGCAGGAGTTCTACGCGGAGCGCGGCTTCCAGAACGAGCCCCAGCGCTGCAAGGCCTGCCGCGACGCTCGCAAGAACGCCGCCCGTGGTCCCCGCGAGTACTTCACCGCTGTCTGCGCTGCCTGCGGCGGCGAGGCGAAGGTTCCCTTCGAGCCCAAGTCCGACCGTCCCGTCTATTGCAGCGACTGCTTCGCCAAGATGAAGGAGCAGGGCTAAGTCATTGCTTTGACTTTTCCGAAAGCGACCGTCTCCGGACGGTCGCTTTTCTGCGTTCTGTTCCGGTCGTCCGCGTCCGTATCGAACGAATGCGGCACGTTTGCATTTTTTCCTATTGAAAAAACGCGGAAAATGGGGTAAACTATCTCCGACATTCTTTTTCCGGAGGTATTTTCAAAATGGTTGAGATCACGAAGGACACCATCATCGGTGATATTCTTGACGTCGCTCCGCAGACCGCGCCGATCTTCTTCGGCATCGGGATGCACTGCCTCGGCTGCCCCGCGTCCCGCGGCGAGACCGTGGAGGAGGCCTGCGCCGTGCACGGCGTGGACGTGGACAAGCTCCTTGCGCTCGTGAACGAGGAAGCGAACAAGCCCGCCGAGGAATAACCGGACAGGCCGGAAGGCGCATACGCTCGTATGCGCCTTTTTCTGCTGCAAAGGAGGTCGCGCCGTGACAAGAGAATTATCGCTTCAGCCGCGGCTCGCGCTGCTCGCGTCGCTCGTGCCGCAGGGCGCTGTGCTCGCCGACGTCGGCACCGACCACGGCTACATACCGGTCTGTCTGCGGCAGAGAGGCGTGATCGACCGCGCCATCGCGTCCGACATCGGGCGGGAGCCGCTGGAGCACGCGCGGCGCACCGCGGAGGAATACGGCGTCGGCGGCATCGACCTCCGTCTCTGCGCGGGGCTTGACGCCATCGCGCCGGAGGAGTGCGACACCGTCCTCATCGCCGGCATGGGCGGCGAGACCATCTGGGGCATCCTCGCCGCGGCGCCGTGGACGCGCGACGGGCGGCACACGCTGCTGCTCCAGCCGCAGACGAAGATCGAGGAGCTGCGGCTCCGGCTCTGCGAGAACGGCTATGCCGTCACGCGCGAGCACCTTGTGCGCGACAAGGGAAAGCTCTACGTCGTGATGACCGTCACGGCAGGGGAGCGATACACCCCCGGCGCGGAGCAGCTCTACGGCGGCCTTGCGCTCGAGCGCGAGGCGCTCTACGGGGACTATCTCGCCCATCAGATCGCGCGTCTGCGCCGCCGGGCCGAGGGCCTGCGGCAGTCGGGCAGCGGCGAAGCGGACGGCTTTGCCGCGCTGGCGGACGCGCTGGAAGCAAAGAAAGGGAAGTGGGAACATGACAACGGCACATGACATTGAACGCAGTCTCTACGACTGGGCGCCGCGCGAGCTGGCGATGGCCTGGGACAACGTCGGCCTGCTCGTCGGCGATCCGGCGCAGGAGGTCCGAAGGGTCCTCGTGGCGCTGGACATCACGCAGGGCGTTGCGGAGGAGGCGGTCTCCCTCGGCGCGCAGATGATCGTCTCGCACCATCCCGTGATGAACTGCGCGTGGCACGAGGTGCAGACGCTCCGCGCGGACGACGCGCAGGGAAGGCTTCTGCGCTATCTCGTGCAGCACGGCCTCGCGGCGTGCTGTATGCACACCAATCTGGACGCGGCGGACGGCGGCGTGAACGACTGTCTGGCGCACGCGCTGGGTCTTTCGGGCCTTTCCATGCTCAATGAGGAAAAAATCGGGCGCATCGGCACACTTTCCTGTGAAATTCCTCTTGAAGAGTTCCTGCCTGCTGTGGTAAAATCATTAGGATGCAGCGGTCTGCGGTTCCGCGACGGCGGAAAGCCGGTCCATCGCGTAGCCGTCGGCGGCGGCGCCTGCCGCGACTACATCCCGCAGGCCATCGCGCAGGGCTGCGATACCTTCGTCACCGCCGACCTGCGCTACAACGACTTCCTCGATACCCGCGGTCTCAACCTCATCGACGCCGGTCACTATCCGACCGAGAACGTCGTGTGCGAGGCGGTCCGCGCGTATCTCGCGAAGTCCTTCCCTCTGCTTGAGGTCGTACGCTCCGCGTCGCATCACGACGCCATTCAATACTATCTGTAAGGAGAAGATCAACTATGTCCGGACATTCCAAATGGCACAATATCCAAAAGACCAAGGGCGCGGCGGACGCCAAGCGCAGCGCGGCGTTCACCAAGATCGCCAAGGAGATCATCGTCGCCGTCAAGCAGGGCGGCAGCGGCGACCCGGCGAATAACTCCCGCCTCGCCACCGTCATCGCCAAGGCCAAGGCGAACAATATGCCCAACGACAACATCAAGCGCACCATCGACAAGGCGCTCGGCTCCGGCAACACGGACAACTACGAGTCCGTCACCTACGAGGGCTACGGCCCCGGCGGCGTCGCCGTCATCGTCGAGGCGCTGACCGATAACCGCCAGCGCACCGCGCCCGAGGTCCGCCATTACTTCGACAAGTTCGGCAAGGGCATGGGCGCGCAGGGCTGCGTGAGCTGGTCGTTCGACCGCAAGGGCGTCATCATCATCGACAACGAGGATGGCGACTACGATGAGGACACCGTCATGATGGACGCGCTCGAGGCCGGCGCAGCCGACTTCACCGCCGACGGTCCCGTGTTTGAGATCACCACCGATCCCGACGCCTTCAACGACGTCATCGCCGCGCTCGAAGCCAAGGGCTACACCTTTGCCAGCGCCGACATCAGCCTCGTCCCGCAGACCTACGTCAAGCTCACGAGCGAGGAGGACATCAAGAACATGGAAAAGCTGCTTGATATGCTCGAGGACAACGAGGACGTGCAGAACACCTACCACAACTGGGAGACCGAGGACTAAGCCTTATATAGCAAGGGTTTCAGCCGTTTTGAAGCTTGTCAGTTGTGATATACAGGGCTCCAGCTGCGATATACATAACAACCTCTGCTGCGATATACAGCGGGGGTTGTTTTTTCTTTTCTGCGCCGCACGGCGCACCGCGCCGGAAGCGCCATCACTCTTACTATAGCAATAACTTTTACTCTTACTATCCCTGTTACTATCACTATAACGGCAATCCTGTTCATGCTTTCAAAGCATCGAGTCCTTTGTAAATTTAGAAAATTCTGAGAGCTTTTCCGCTTTTGTTGCACCAAAACCGGCATCAGAACGCGGTTTTTCCCTTACCGGCAAGGAGGAAAACCACATGACCGAGAAAAAAGGCTTTGTTCTTTACTTTGACGCCGCGTCCAGCCTTGCCGCGCTCTGTGCGGAGCAGCGCGGCGAGCTGCTCCTGGCGCTGTTCGACTACGCCGAACGGACGGCAAAGCAGCCGCTTTCACCGGAGACTGCGCTTGCCTCCTACCCGGCGCTGGACGGGCAGACGCGCATGGCGTTCCGCTTCATGGCAAACAGCATCGAGCGTGACACAAAGAAGTGGGAGCGCCAGCGCGAGCGCCGCAGTCAGGGCGCGGCGCAGCGCTACGCCCGCGCACGGGGCGAGGCGGAAGCCCCCGCGCCGTCCGCCGCGGGGCGAAACGACTGGATGAAGGACTACACCCTGTGAGCAAGGCGAAGGGGACGGCAGCGTGCCGTCCCCTTCCATATTTCGTGCGAGCAAGACTGTAAGCCGGGTTCTGTATCTGGCAGTCATCTATCTACGCGCCGCGTTGCCGCGGCGCTCCAGCCACCCCGGGAGCGGTCGGGCCGACCCTGGGGCGCGGGGCCCCTGCTCCCATACCGGTGTTGCTCCGGATAGAGTTTACAGCGTCGGACACTCTCGAGCCGACGGGTGCGCTCTTACCGCACCTTTCCACCTTTTCCCATATTGCTATGGGTAGTCTATTTCTGTTGCACTTTTCCTCAGATCGCTCTGGGCGGGCGTTACCCGTTATCCTTGCCCTGTGGAGCCCGGACTTTCCTCACAGCAAGCCTTTCGGCTTTGCCGCGCGACCGCCTGTCTTACTCGCGCTCCTTATTGTAAAGGACGAAGCGGGCAAAGTCAAGAAACAAAAATTTGTGCAGGGAAATCGTTGATAAAATACGGCGGGCGCGGTATAATTTCTTATATTGCGAATGTTCAGAGGGGAGTATTTGTGTATGACGCTGCACGAATATCTGCAAGGCATGAAGGGAAAGACCGCCGCGGTCATCGGACTCGGCGTGAGCAACCGTCCGCTCGTGGAGCTGCTGGCGCGGAACGGTGTGAAGGTCATCGCCTGCGACAGGAAGGAGCGCGCGGCGCTCGGCGGCGCGGCGGCGCACTACGAGGCGCTCGGCGCGGTGCTGCACCTCGGCGAGGGCTATCTGCGCGATCTGGACGCAGACGTCGTCTTCCGCACGCCCGGGATGCGGCCCGACGTGCCGGAGCTGCTGGAGGCGAAGGCGCACGGCGCGGTCATCACGAGCGAGATGGAGGCGTTCTTCGCCGTCTGTCCGTGTCCCATTCTCGGCGTGACCGGCAGCGACGGCAAGTCCACCACCGCGAGCGTCATTGCCGAGCTGCTCAAGGCCGAGGGGCGGCGCGTGTGGCTCGGCGGCAACATCGGCCGTCCGCTGCTCGCGGACGCGGAGCAGATGACGCCGGACGATCTTGCGGTGCTGGAGCTTTCGTCGTTCCAGCTGATGGATATGCCGTACTCGCCGCAGGTCGCGGTGCTGACGAACCTCGCCCCGAACCATCTGGACGTGCACCGCGACATGGCGGAGTACATCGCGTCCAAGGAAAATATTTACCTGCACCAGAGCGCGCGGGACACCGCCATCTTCAACGCCGACAACGCCATCACGCGCGATCTGAGCGGCAAGGCGGTCGGACGTGCGCGTCTGTTCTCGCGGCAGGAGGAGGTCGCCGACGGCGCGTTCGTGCGCGGCGGCGCGATCTGGCTGCGCGATGCGGCAGGGGAGCGCGAGGTCCTGCCGCTGGCGGACATCCGCCTTCCCGGCTGGCACAATGTGGAAAACTATATGGCGGCGCTCCTTGCCGTGGACGGACTTGTGCGCGATGAGACCGTCCGCCGCGTCGCACGGGAGTTTGCCGGTGTGGAGCACCGCATCGAGTTCGTGCGCGAGCTGCACGGCGTCCGCTATTACAACGATTCCATCGCCACCAGTCCCACGCGCACCATCGCAGGGCTGCGCGCCTTCCCGCACAAGGTCGTGCTGATCGCGGGCGGGTATGACAAGCACATTCCCTTTGCACCCCTTGCGCCCGAGGTGGTCGATCACGTCAAGACGCTCATCCTCTGCGGCGCGACCGCCGACGCCATCGAGCGCGCGGTGGTGGAGAGCGAAGCCTATGAGACCGCGGCCGAGCGGCCGCGGATCCTCCGCTGCAAGGACCTGCGAGAGGCGGTGGACGCCGCCTACTTCTGCGCCGAGAGCGGCGATGTGGTGACACTCTCGCCCGCCTGCGCCGCCTTCGACTGCTACGCGAACTTTATGGAGCGCGGCAGGGCCTACAAGGAAATGGTGAAAAAGCTCGGCGAATAGGGAAAAGCCGTGGGCGCATAGATTCTCCCGAAAGGGGGAACGCCCATGCGCCGCTATATGCGCCGCGGCATGACGGGACGGGAGAAACGCCGGCTGCTGCTTTTCCTTGTCTGCGCCGCGCTCATCGCGCTCGCCGTCACCGCGATGACGCAGCTTCGGCCCATTCTCACGAGCCTTGCCACCGCGCGCGTCTCGAACGCCGTCACGCGCGTCGTGAACACCTCGGTGAACGAAACACTCTACGACGCCGGTGTGGACTACGACCGCCTGATCTCGCTGGAAAAGGACAACGAGGGACACATCACGGCGGTCAAGAGCAACATGGCGGAGTTCAACCGATTGCAGTCCGCCGTGCTCGCGGACGTGCTGCAAAGGCTCTCGGAGGTCTCCACGCGCGAGCTGGCCATCCCGCTCGGGAGTCTGACCGGTTCGCCGCTGCTCGCGGGCCGCGGGCCGCTCCTGCACATCAAAATGCAGTCGGTCGGCTCGTCCTCGGCGCACTTTGAGAATGCCTTCGCCTCCGCGGGCATCAACCAGACGCGTCACGAGATCCGGCTGGTGGTGGACGTGTATGTGAGCGTCCTGCTGCCGGGCTTTTCGACCGTCACCAAGGTCACCAACCGCTGCGCCGTCGCCGAGACGGTCATCGTCGGCTCCGTGCCGGATACCTACACCTACTTCGACACACGCGAGGATATGTCCTCCACCGCCGAGGACTTCATTATGAACAACGCCGGATAAAAGGGGAGAACGCCATGGACTACAAGGAACGCATAAAGGAGCTGCGCGACACGCTCAACGCACACTCGTACCGCTACTATGTGCTCGACGAGCCGAGCATCAGCGACTATGAATACGATATGCTCCAGCGCGAGCTGGCCAATCTGGAGAAGGAGCACCCCGAGGAGATCACGCCGGACTCGCCCACGCAGCGCGTGGGCGGCATGGCGCTGACGAAGTTCGAGCCGGTGACGCACGCCGTCCCGCTCGAGAGCCTGCAGGACTCCTTCTCCGACGCCGAGGTCGTGGACTTCGACGAGAAGGTGCGCGAGCAGCTCGAGCACGTCGAATACAGCGTGGAGCCGAAGGTGGACGGTCTGTCCGTCGCGCTCGAGTACCGCGACGGCGTGTTCGTCCGCGGCGCCACGCGCGGCGATGGGCGCGTGGGCGAGGACGTGACGGAGAATCTGCGCACGATCCAGTCCATTCCCATGGTGCTGCCGGAGAAGCTGCCGCGCCTCATCGTGCGCGGCGAGGTCTACATGGCGAAGAAGGTCTTTGCCGCGCTCAACGCCGAGCGCGAGGAGAACGGGGAACAGACCTTTGCCAATCCCCGCAACGCCGCCGCCGGCTCGCTGCGCCAGCTTGACCCGAGGATCGCGGCGAAGCGCCGGCTGGATATTGCCGTTTTCAACCTCCAGCTCGCCGAGGGACGGACTTTCACGACCCACGCCGAGACGCTTGCTTATCTGCGCACGCAGAAATTCAAGGTCATCGGCAACAAGGTGGTCGACAACGTGCAGGACGCGCTCGCGGAGATCCGCCGTCTCGGCGAGGAGCGCGCGGAGCTGCCCTACGATATGGACGGCGCAGTTGTAAAGCTGAATAGCCTTACAGACCGTGAAATTCTCGGCTCAACGAGTAAGGTGCCGCGCTGGGCCATCGCCTACAAGTACCCGCCCGAGGAGAAGGAGACCCGCGTGACGGACATCGTCGTGCAGGTGGGGCGCACGGGCGTGCTGACGCCGAAGGCGGTCTTTGAGCCGGTGCATCTGGCCGGAACGACCGTCACGAACGCGACGCTCCACAACCAGGACTTCATCGACGAGAAGGACATCCGCGTCGGCGACGCCATCGTGGTGCGCAAGGCGGGCGAGATCATTCCCGAGGTCGTGCGCGTGCTGAAGGACAAGCGTCCCGACGGCACGCAGCCCTACCGTCTGCCGGACCGCTGTCCGGTCTGCGGCGCGCCGGTCTACCGCGCCGAGGGCGAGAGCGCCACGCGCTGCACGGGCGCGGAGTGTCCCGCGCAGCTGCTGCGCAACCTCACGCACTTCACCTCGCGCGAGGCGATGGACATTGACGGCGTCGGCCCCGCGCTGCTCGAGCAGCTGGTGAACGCCGGACTTGTCCGCAAGGCGTCCGACCTTTACAGTCTCGACGTGCAAACGCTTGCGCAGCTCGACCGCATGGGCCTCAAGAGCGCGCAGAACGCCGTCGCCGCCATTGATCGCTCCAAGCAGAACGATCTTTCCAAGCTGCTCTGCGCCCTCGGCATCCGCCAGATCGGCACAAAGGCCGCGCGTGTGCTCGCGCAGCGCTTCGGCTCGATGGACGCGCTGATGAACGCCACGGTCGAGGAGCTGACCGCCGTGGATGACATCGGCGAGATCACCGCGCAGTTCCTGCAGCGCTGGTTCGCGGACGGGCAGTCCCGCGACCTCATCGAAAGCCTGAAAAACGCAGGCGTCAACATGACCAGCACAGAAGCCCCGCAGGACCTGCGCTTTGCGGGCAAGACCTTTGTGCTCACCGGCTCGCTCACGCGCTTCACGCGCGACGAGGCCGAGGCGCTCATCGCCGACCACGGCGGCAAGGCCGCCGGCTCCGTCTCCAAAAAGACAAGCTATGTGGTCGCCGGAGAGGCCGCCGGAAGCAAGCTGCGCAAGGCGCAGGAGCTGGGCGTTCCGGTGCTCACGGAGGACGAATTTCTGGCGCTGCTCGGCGGCAAGGCCGAAGATGATCCGGAAAACGGCGAAAGCGGCGGACAGCTCGGCCTGTTTTCCTGAAAAGGAGAGCATTTGATGAACATTCGCACCGCAGAGCGCCGCGATCTTTCCGCGATGCTCGACATTTACAACTACGAGGTGAAAAACGGCACGGCGACCTTCGACGTAGAGCCCCGCGCGGGCGCGGCGGGGGAGGCGTGGTTCGCCGCGCACAACACCGGCAACCATCCGCTGCTCGTGGCGGAGGAGGACGGTAAGGTCCTCGGCTACGCCTCGCTCTCGCCCTACCGCGACTTCGACGCCTATCTGCAAACCGTTGAGCTTTCCGTTTACGTTGCGCCCGAGAGCCGCGGCCGCGGCATTGCGAGCGCGTTGATGGAGGCCGTTCTCCGTCTGGCGCGCGAGGACGCGGACACGCACACGGTCGTTTCCGTCATCGCGGGCGGCAACGCGGCCAGCGTCCGCCTGCATGAGAAATTCGGCTTCACCTGCTCCGGCACCCTGCATGAGGTGGGGCTGAAATTCGGCCGCTACCTCGATATCGTCAACTACGAGCTGCGCGTGGGCTGAGCAAAACGCGCCCGAAAAAAAACATCGAAAAATCCGGAACTTTTTCTGCTTTCCTTCGTCTATTCATGCAGGGCCGCGGCACGCGGTCAAAAGAACGATCTATCAAGGAGAACCATTCGCATGAAACGAACGCTTTCCCTCATTCTCATCCTCACGATGCTGCTGTCTCTCGCCGCCTGCGGCAGCAAGGACGCCGCGCCGCCCGACGATGACAACACGCCTTCGCAGGAGCAGGGCGGCGGAGAGGAGCAGTCCGGCGGAACGACCGGGACGCCCGACGAGCCGGAGCAGCCCGAGCAGACGCAGCCAACAGAGCAGGAGCCGGCGGACAGCAAGCCGGAGCAGACGCAGCCGGCTGACAACAGCAAGCCCAAGCAGGAGCCTGCCAAGCAGCCCGAGCAGAAGCCCGAGTCCAAGCCGGCTGAAAAGCCTGCGGAGGGAACGAGCGCAGAGCCGCCGACCGAGACGCCCAAGCCCGAGACCCCGGCAGAGGACAAGCCCGCCGCGGCTGTCGACGACGCGCTGACGATCCTCAACGCGATCTGGAATACATACAGCGATGAAGAAAAGTTCCCTGCCGCCGGAGGGGATTCCGAGCACGCCGTAGACGGCGCGCCCGGCAGCTTCGACGCGAGCAATGCCGACAGCCTCAGCTATCTGCTCACCTTCCCGGCGGACGACGCTTCGCTCATCGACAGCGCCGCCTCGCTCGTTCACATGATGAATCTGAACACCTTCACCTGCGGCGCGTTCCATGTCGCCGACGCGAACAACGTCGCCAGGCTCGCGGACGACCTGCGCACGACCATTCAGGCCAAGCACTGGATGTGCGGCTTCCCGGATAAGCTGGTCATCGTCACGGTCGGGCAGAGCGTATTTTCCGTGTACGGAAACGAGGAGCTGGTCAACACCTTCCGCGATAAGCTCCTGGCGAGTTATCCCACCGCCACCGCCGTCTATGACGAGGCCATCAACGCATAAAACAGCAGAGAAGAAAAGAGGGATGCGCGGCATTTCTCTTTTCTTTTTTGCCGCTTGCGAGCGGGCCGGTTTTCGTATAAAATATGCTCAGAGCACATCGCCGCACGGAGGAAGCGCCATGCCGAAGCCAAAGTGGAAGCTGAACACCATCTACATATCCGAGCGGCTGCAGGAGAGCCTGCGGCCGATCTCCCGCTGCGCGCTGACCACCGTGGTCGCCCCGATGGGCTACGGAAAGACCACCGCGGTGAACTGGTATCTGGAGGAGCGCGCAAAGGCCGGGCCGCTGCGCGTCGTCCGCATCAGCGTGTATTCCGACAATCTTGCGATCTTCTGGCGGAGCGCGCAGGACGCCTTTGCCCGCGCGGGCATCGACCTGCTGCGGGAGTATGCCTGTCCCACGGATGCCGCCGGCGGCGGGCTGCTGGCGGACGATCTCTGCCATGAGCTGGCGGGGGAAACGCCCTGCTATCTGTTCATCGACGACTTTCACCTGCTCACAGACCAACGCGTGACCGCCTTTCTCTGTATGCTTGCGGGCCGCCTGCCCGCCAACGTCCACCTGATCATCGCCAGCCGCGACCGCTTTCTGCCCGCCGCAGAGATCGTCCGGCTGGGGGCGAGGGTCTACCGGCTCGGCACAGAGCAGCTGCGGCTGAACCATACGGAGCTGGCCGTTTACGCGCACCGCTGCGGCACGGAGCTTTCCGACGCGCAGGCGGAATCGCTGCTCTACTCCAGCGAGGGCTGGTTCTCCGCCGTCTACCTGAACCTGCGGACGCTCTCGGAGCATGGGACGCTGCCCGAACGCGATTCCGATATTTTCACCATGTTCACCGCCGCCATGATCGAGCCTCTGCCGCAGCGGCAGCAGGAATTTCTCGCGGTGATGGGTCTTGCCGACGAATTTACCGCGGAAATGGCGCGCTTTGTCACCGGGGACGCCGACGCGGAGGAGCTGCTCGCCGTGCTGACCGCGCAGAACGCCTTTGTCAAGCGTCTGCCGGACGGCGTGACCTACCGCTTCCATCACATGATGAAGGAATGTGCGGAGCGCACCTTCCGGATGCTGGACGCGGAGACGCAGCGGCGCTGCCGGGAGCGCTACGGCGCATGGTACGAGGGGCGAGGGCAGTATCTTCACGCCATGGCGGCCTACCGGCACTGCGGGGACTACGACGCGCTGCTGCGCGTGGTGCAGGAGGATGCGGGCATCCTGCTCGCGTCGCTGCCCCCGTCGGAGGTTCTGGCCGCTCTCGACGAATGTCCCGCCGATGCTCTGAAGGCGCACCCGTTCGCGCTTCTGGTGCTGATGCGCAGTATGTTCAACTGGCGCAATATCCCGAAAATGCTGGAGCTCAAGGCGCTCCTGCTCGCCGCACTGGAGGAGCATCCCGAGCTGCCCACGCAGGAGCGCGGCAACCTGCTGGGCGAATGCGACCTTATCATGAGCTTTCTCTGCTATAACGACATCAGCGCCATGAGCCGTCTGCACCGCAGTGCCAGCGCGCAGATGTCCCGTCCCGCCATCAGCATCCGCTCGAGCGGCGGCTGGACCTTCGGCTCGCCGTCCGTGCTGATGATGTTCTACCGCGCCCCGGGCGAGCTTGCGGGCGAGCTTGCCGAGATGGCCGAATGTATGCCGCACTACTATAAGATCACCAACGGTCACGGTCAGGGCGCGGAGACCATCATGCGCGCCGAGGCAGCCTTTGTGCAGGGACGCTTCACCGACGCGCACATCGCGCTGGAGAGCGCCTACGCGCAGATCGAGGGCAACGGGCAGGAGAATATGGCGCTCTGCTGCGACTTCCTCGCGCAGCGCCTCTCCCGGTACGCGGAGGTCGGGCCGCACCGCAGCTTTGCCGAGCGCCGTGCGGAGCTGCTGCGGCACCACAACGCCTCGTGGCTCAACCTCTGGAACGCCGTCAGCGCCTACTGCCACGCTCTGCGGGGCGAGATGGAACAAATTCCGGAGGTCTTTGCCGAGCACCGCCTCGCCTCGGTCAGCATCCTCGCGCCGGGCCGGCCGATGATCGAGATGATCGAAAATCAGGTGTATCTTGCCCAGGGCGCTTACGCCAAGGTGATCGGCCGCAGCGAAGGTCTGCTCGCCCTGTGCGAGGGGATGCACTATGCGCTCGTCGCGCTGCACGTTCGCCTTCAGACCGCGTCGGCCTATGAGCGGCTGGGCAAGCGCAGGGAAGCTGAGGCGCTGCTGGCGCAGGCGCTTGCCGACGCCGCACCGGACGGCATCGTGATGCCGTTTGCGGAGAACTACCGCTATCTCAAGCCGCTGCTTGCCGCAGGCACGCAGACTGCGCTCACGGCGCGGGTGCTCGCGCTGGGCGAGGCAGGGGAGCGGCGGCAGAGCGGGACGGTCCGCCCCGCAGCGTTCGCCGCGCTGACGGAGCGGGAATATGCGCTGGTCGGCCTGATGGCACAGCGGCTGACGAACCGGGAGATCGCGGAAAAGCTGTTTCTCTCCGAGGGAAGCGTCAAGCAATATGTAAACCGGATCTATTCCAAGCTCCACATCGAGGGCGACCAGCGCACGAAACGCAGGCGGCTCGCGGAGCTGCTCGCGCATAAGTCCTGACATCGGGAGGACGTCCGCAGGGACGCCCTCCCGTTCCTTTATCGGTCGAAGCTGGGGTTGACGAAGTAGACGTTCTTCTCGTCGAGCTTTTCCTTGGCAAGCCGCAGCCCCTCGCCGAAGCGTACAAGATGGAAATAACAAGCCTTCAAATGCGCCATTCGATTTTGATGGAATCGCTGGTCGCATAGATGACACGGATGAGCTGATCTACCGTCTGTCGCTTATCGTCAAAGCTCAGTTCGTCCCACATAGTCAGGTGATTATTGATCTCCGTATAGTCCGCTTCCTTGTGCAGCTTCCGTTCAGAGATACGCTTCATCAGCTCCTGCTTTTTTCCATCCAGCTCTTTGATGCGTCCGCTGATATAGCGGAACATGGTATCGTCTGCAGCCGACAAACGCTCCATCAAGGCGGCGATCTCACTTTCGGCTTGCGTGAGTTGGATGCTCAACGCAGTCAATTCAGGGTTAATGCGATTTCCTTTACACCGTCTGAGTTTTCTGAATTGTGCCAACTTTTTTCGCATCTCATCATAGATGAATTGCTCAAACTCGTCCGTGTAGATCGTTCCGGGACCCGCACAGGCTTTGGCGTTCATTTTGTTGGAGCAGAGGAGGTATCTGGAGCGGGTGGTCGAATAGTGCTTATCCACCAGCGCGTATCCGCAGACGCCGCATTTGATCTTTCCCGCCAGCCATGTGTTCTTGGCTTTCTGATACGGCTTGATCTGCTGCGCTTCCAGACACTTGGCACGGCATTTCAGCCACAGGTCGGCGGGAATGATCCCCTCGTGCGGCGCCAGCACCAGATGATTGCCCTCCAGATTCATCTGCTTGCGTCCGGTGGAATCCTTGCCCTTGTAGTAGTAGCACCCGTTCGTCCCGATGAAATCGGCAGGGTCGTTTGCCATAATCGCGCCTTGGTTCTGATAGAACTCATAGACGGATAGATCCGAGCGAACATAGATGGGATTTCGCAGAACGTCTGCAAGGCGAGTGCGTCCCCACGGCTTTCCATTTTTGAGAATACCGTGGCTCTGGAAGTAGCGGATGATGTCACCGTAGGAGCATTCCGGCTTGGAGTAAAGCTCATAGATCAGCCGCACCTGCTCTGCTTCTTCCGTGTTGATCTCATACATGGAAGTCTTGACACCATCAATGGTCGTCGGAATCAGCCGGAAGCCATACGGAACTCTGCCGCCCATATAGAAACTCTTTTGGCTGCGGGAGTAGTAGGCATCAGCCACGCGCTTTTGAATGGTTTCTCGTTCCAGCTGCGCAAACACGATGCAGATATTGAGCATGGCGCGTCCCATCGGGGAAGATGTATCGAATTTCTCTGTTGTGGACACAAACTCGACCTTGTGTGTTCCGAACTGCTCCATCATATTGGAGAAGTCAAGAATGGAACGGCTGATACGGTCCAGCTTGTAAACAACGACCTTGCCGATCACTCCGTTTTCGATGTCGTTCATCATTTCCGCAAAGGCGGGGCGGTCTGTATTCTTCCCGCTGTAGCCTCTGTCGGTATAAACCTTGTACTGTTCACCTCTCATTTCGTATTGGCAGAACTCAATCTGGCTTTCGATGGAAATGCTATCGGCTCTGTCAACGGATTGTCTTGCGTATATTGCATTCATTTTGTAGCTCCTTTCTCATAGAAAAGAGCTGCTGACAGGTACATCATACCGCAGCAGCTTCTAAATAGCTATTATTTTCCTGTTGTTTTTCGTATTTGATAAAAATCTCGAAAAGGCCCTCTTCAATACATCGCCGCTGCTCCATGCACTCTTCAGCGGTAAGTTGAGGGGAGAGGTTTTCGATTCGAATCATGGCTTTTCTGCCGGAAACGATATGTGCATCACTGTCGTAAGTGAAGGGGCGGACAATAATAACGATCACCTCCCATGGGTGCTATCACTCTATTTATAAAAAACTTGTCCTATGCAAAAAAGACAGACCCAATCGGTCTGTCTCTTTCACCGGTATAATTCATGGCAGGGAAGTATGGATCACCTACATACCTCCCATCGTTTGCTCATGCTGTTGCTTTTTCTGTTTCTCTTGCGCGGCGTGTTCATCCAATTTTTCTTTCATCGCCAGAGCTGCGCCCGCGGCGAGGCCGACCGCCGCGCCGAAGTTTTCGGCGGCGATTTTCGCCTCCATGCGCCGCCGCTTTTCCTC
>ERZ857757.663-NODE-663-length-33326-cov-6.558925_pt1 | contig 33326 bp, 33 predicted proteins | sample MGYA00519764_ERZ857757 | MGnify/ENA primary metagenome ERZ857757 (study PRJEB31778, sample SAMEA3449359) | human gut metagenome | biome: human gut; feature: human-associated habitat; material: faeces | place: United Kingdom | collected 2010/2012 ...
TAATTCCCATGATGGAAGCAATGATTACACAGATAGAGGAACAGCAGAATATCATGGCAGAGATGCTTCAGGAGATACAGGAAAAGGACGAGAAGCTGATGTGCTTTCAGGAGCAGGAAGAACGATTGCAGCAATTAGAGAAAGAATTGTCAGAGCTGCTACAAATCTTACCGGATACAGAAGAACTGTTGATGCTTCTGGAAGAAAAGACAGACCAGATACAGAAACTCACAGACGAAAATCAGCAATGGCAGGAATTGGCACAGAAATTAAACAGCGAGAACCGGCTATTGCAGAAACAGAACAGCGAATTACTGAACTTGAACAGCAATTAGAGAAAGGAAGGTTGATTGATGAACGAATTAAGAAACTCAAAGAGCGACGATCAACTGGAAGAGTTACTTCTGCTGACAGAGCAGATGCAGGAAGAACTCGACCAGAAAGACCGGACTATCCGGGAACTGAAAGTGCAGCTCGACGAATCGCTGACCTTGAACGAGAGGTTAAACAGCGAGAACAGAGCAGGGAACATTCAAGCCTTAAAGAACGACTTGAGGAAAACAAAAGAATTGTTGCAGAGCGAGAAAGAGAAAACACACACCGTCCAAGCCATGATAGAGGAATGTCGAGATAAGCAGAGACAGGCAGAACAGGAACGGGATTATGCACTCTCCCATCAGAAAAAAGTAGAGATACCGGTTGAAAAGCCGGTGCTCTATCAAAAGTGCGGGAATTGTAAACAGACAGCTTATCTGAAAGCTAAGGAAAGGTATGATACACAGAGAGAAAAACTGGCAGGCAGATATAAAACAAAAACAGCCATGTATGAAGCATTGATGTTTCTGCTGATATGGTATTCCGTATCAACTACTCTTTTTCAGATGATACGGTCAAAAATATTTATTTCTGATTGCGTGGTATTCTTTGATACAATCGCCACTTTTATACAGACCATTGCAGGGTGGATTATACTGACAGGAAAGAATGTGGCACAGATTAGTAATGGAATATCCAATCCTGTCATTGCCGGAATTATATACTGGCTGATAAGAATATTGATTTGCGGTGGATGTCTGGTGGGTGTGGGAATACTTTTGGCATTCATCGAAATAAAGATTGCAGGGCTATATAAGAAATACTGTTGGGATATGATTACCATAATGGTGATACTCGTAAGTATGGCAATAGCAATCTATTTCGCAGATTGGATAAGGACAATATTACCAGTCAATCTACTGTTTCTATTGTTATTGGTACAGGTAATATATGTCGTGATAAGATGGTATGTGAAAGGCTGGCGGGAAACAAGGGGATATTACTAAAACATACTATACCATGCCTAAAACTGTTAAACAATAAATCGGCATAATTGGTCATTTCATGATGCAAGATAAAAAGACTGATTATGTCGATATACAGATTCTGTGAATGAATGAAAGTGGATAACTTGTTTTGTCCGAGCAAGGGAACTATAATGTTTTGGTAGAAGTAAAAAAGACAACCATTTGGTTGAGAAAAAAAGATGCAGAAAAACCTATTGACGGAAGAATAAAAAATCAAGGAGTAATCATGATAGAAAACAAGATAATATTGATTGAAGATGATAAAGAAATAAGAGGAATGATAAACGATTATTTATCAGGAGAATTTGAAGTGACAGCTTTTAATGATGGTATGTCAGCTATCCAGAAAATTACAAGCTATGATGAATATGCGCTCGCGCTTATTGATCTTATGTTACCGGACATAAGCGGGATGGAGATTATTAAGATAATTCGTAAAGTCAGCAAGATACCAATTATTATTATTACTGCTAAAGACAATGATATAGACAAATCATTAGGATTGAATTTGGGTGCTGATGATTATGTGGTAAAACCTTTTTCACTCATTGAGCTTACTGCTAGAATAAAGGCTAACATCAGACGAGCAAGAACCTACCAGGCGTTACCGAATAATTCAATTATCAAAATTAAAGATATAGAAATCGACCCTCATAGTCACATGGTTCAGCGCAAAGGAGTAACCATAGATTTAACGCCAATTGAATTTCAAATTTTATACATTTTAGCAAGCCATCCGGGGCAGGCTTATTCAAAGGAAAGGCTATATGAACTGATTTGGAAAGAACCATATTTTGGAAATGAAAATGTGTTGAATACACACATCAATCGTCTTCGCTTGAAATTGAAGAGCAATGCAGAAGACAGTACAGCCTATGTTAAAACTTTATGGGGCATTGGATATAAGATGGAGGAGAAATAGATGATGATTTTATTTGTGGTTCTTTCATTTGTTATGGTTTTTATATTGATCTGGCAACAGATACAGCATAAAAAATTAGTACGAGAAATTGATTATATTACAAGTAGGCTTGATACTATTTCTGTCATTTCTGAAAATGGCTTTGTACTTATACCTACAGATAATGATAGTATCAAGAAATTAAGCGCTGCACTTAATAAGCTGCTTCAGGATTTTTATACAAAAAAGTCACAATTTGAGCAGAGTAAACAGGCAATGGCGAAAGTCCTTACAAACATCTCTCACGACATCCGAACTCCACTCACTGTTCTAAAAGGAAATAGTGAAATGCTTTCCAATATAACAAACACTTACTCTGCATCTGAAAATGTTCATGCTATGGCTGTTAAAATAGACCAAAAGGCTGATGATTTAATCTCAACAATTAACGACTATTTTACAATGTCTAAAATAACTTCTGGAGATTTTTCTATTAAAATGAAAAAGGAAAATATATCAAGGATTTGCCAAGATACAATTTTGGACTACTATGACCTTCTTGAACAGAAACAATTTGAAGTCAATATTCAGATACCGGATACACCGATTTTTGCCTATACAGATAACGAGGCGTTACAACGCATTTTAAAAAATCTGATAGACAATGCCATCCGACATGGTGGTGATGGTAAGTATATTTCTTTAAGGCTCACCACATCAAATGGAAAAAACATTATTGAAATAGAAGATCGAGGAGATGGGATATCACCACAGCAGCAAAAACAGATCTTTGAAAGGAATTATACAACAGCCCGAAAAACTTCCGGCAGTGGTTTGGGGCTTTCAATTTCAAAATGTCTTGCTGAACAAATTGGGGCAGACTTAGAAGTTTATAGTGTACAAAATGAGCAAACTATTTTCTCAATCATCTTGAAAAAGTTAGAAAATCGTTAGATTTATGACAGAGAAAAGAGAAGTCCATTTTGTATAATGGCAGCTATAAAGGAGGCACACAAAATGGATTATATTATGGAAACCGTAGGTTTGCGAAAAGCCTACAAAGATAATATTGTTGTAGACGATGTAAATATGCATATATCTAAAGGGGCAATATATGGCTTTGTTGGTCCAAACGGCGCAGGAAAAAGCACGGTTATGAAAATGATTTTGAGTCTTATCCAGCCAGATGCTGGAGAGGTTCAGCTTTTAGGCGAAAAAGTTACCAGTCACAGTTATGAAATATTCAAAAAGGTTGGTTCTATTATTGAGAATCCATACTTTTACGATAAAATGACTGCCAGACAAAACTTAGAGCTGCACTGTGAGTATATGGGATTTCCCAACAAGGAACGAATCGATGAGGTTTTGCATTTGGTGGACTTGCAGAATGTCGAGAAAAAACAAGTTTGTCATTACTCGTTGGGTATGAAACAACGACTTGCTATTGCAAGAGCTATTCTGGCAAAGCCAGAATTTTTGATTTTAGACGAACCGATCAATGCTTTAGACCCTGAGGGTATTCGTGAAATGCGAACCCTTTTTCAACGGCTAAATCAAGAAGATGGAACAACTATTTTTATATCCAGCCACATTCTATCCGAAGTGGATCTTCTTGCTGATACGATTGGAATTATTCAACACGGAAAACTCTTAACAGAATTACCTATCGAAGAAATCCATAAGCATCAAACAGATTATATCAGCTTGCAGGTTGACGATGTGACTCGTGTTGCTGCACTGCTTGAAAACATGAGAATCACGAATTTTAGTGTATTAGATAAAGAATTTATCCACATTTATGATTCTGATATTTCAGGTAAAGCTCTGTCAAAAGCCATCATTGAGAACGGGATTGGTTTGGAGAGCATGGGACGCAAGCAAGACACACTGGAAGATTTCTTTTTCCAGCTTACAGAGGAGGAAAAATGAGATGACACATTTGATCAAACTGGAACTGAAAAAATTTGGTATTGCACAAAATATTATCTTTATGTTTGCCGCAATTCTTTTCAGCATCCTTTTCATTACAATATCTTTATGGGATAGCATGACAGACCCCAAACAGGTCAAAGACACATTTGAAAGCACATACCTTGTCATTGGCTTATTGATGTCATTCATTTTTCTTGTGTACTCGTCGGTCTTAACGGCAAAGCTGGTTATTGGAGAATATAATCATCGAACAATTACGATTATGTTTTCTTATCCTTTAAACAGAATAAAATTGATTGCCAGCAAATTAACTATAATCATGGTTTATACAGCGATTTCAATGACGATTGGATATATCTGTTGTAGCAGTTATATTATATTTGCGGATAAATCCTTTAATATGCTGGAGGGAACATTTCAACCATCAATGCTCCGAACATGGATACCAATGGCAATAACCACTGTGATTATATGTATGGTGCTGTCTCTGTGGTCATTTATTATTGGCATGATCAGAAAATCTGTTCCTGCAACAATCGTTACTTCTTTGATTGTTATTGTGTTACGGCAAGTTATTATCACCAAAAACACAACCAATCAGGAGTCCATAATGCAAGTTATCTTAGTTGCTATTGTTACCGTCATTGCTACACTACTTATCTTTAAAAGAAAAGTGCCTGAACTATATTGATTATTTCTATTTTTACAAATGGTAAAAGAAAAAGCCGTCGCAAAGCAGATTCAATTTCATGTATTTATATAACGGCGGCTTTGATTTTTAAAGTCAATGTTTTTAGTGATTACACAAACAGATGACAACTTACATGTATGTGGTAGCTGACGTAAGTTTGGATTATTTTAAAAGATTTCCAATGAATCTTCCGCATCTACCCACATCTGCATATTCCCATCCAGATATAATCGTACATATTCAAGCGGTTCATCAATTGCAAGTGCATTTAATGCACAATCTGAGCCAGGCGTAGTTTTTAAATTCTTTTCTGCTTCCCAACAGTCAATGCGGAGCATATAGCTCGCAGAGGTATAAACATCAACACTATTACGTTGTGGATTGTATTCTGCAAATATTGTTCTCATTGTATCAAATCTCCTTATCATTCAATCAATCATTTCTTACAAAAATCAGAAGCGTTTCAATCAGTTCACCATGTCATTTTCATTTTGTGCTATAATGTGTTATCAGTTTTTTTGCCCTTGTATTTGCCCTTATCAGAGTTCGTAAACACTGGTGGGACGATATAACACAAGGGAAACAATAAGGGAAAGCTCACCTGCGACAAATCCAGTGTTTTCAATGGTTTGCGGAGAATTTAATAACAAAATATAACAGTTATTAAATTTCTTAAAACAGGTGAAATCTCAATTGGAATTTGAGGAGATAAATTTATGAGTGAATGGAATGCAACATTATATGATGAAAACCATGGTTTTGTTGCTGAATATGGAAAGGGACTTTTAGAGTTTGTTCCGAAAAATAAAAAACAGAGTATTTTAGATTTGGGCTGCGGGACAGGTGCTGTATTTCACTGGGTACATGACCACAATGCTTTGTTAAATAATGTGCAAAAAGTATTAAAATCAAATGGTTTATTAGTATGCGAATTCGGAGCTCATAGAAATATTGCAACAATTGAAAATGCATTTATGGAATTTTGTTGACAGTCCCTGATACATTTGATAATATCAATCGGGTAAAATAATATTCCATGAGGGAGTAGTTAGCGCGGAAGTGTGGTTTGTCAACATCCTGATTATATTAGAGAGTATAATCTGGCAAATCTTAAATAACGAGACTCATGTATATCAATTAGCAGCTTGAGTATTATACGTTGGTACTTGATATACAGGAGTCTTTTTTTATCTGCTGGAGATACCTGTAGTAGCAGGTGTTTCGGACCACAGTACTGTTGTAGAAAATAAAAGGGAGGAAACTGATGGAAAAATTCATTAACAACGCTCCATTTGCACTTGTACTTATATTTCTTGTAATGGGGTTTGTGCTGCTTATTAAAGGAGCAGATTTTTTTGTTGAAGGAAGTTCAAGTGTAGCAAAGAGACTACATGTTCCGTCTATAATTATCGGACTTACAATTGTTGCAATGGGAACATCACTTCCGGAGACAGCGGTCAGCGTATCGGCTTCACTTGCAGGTAATAATGAACTTGCTGTAAGTAATGTAGTTGGTTCCAACATATTTAATCTGATGGTTGTTATAGGTGTGTGCGCAATGATTGCCACGGTAAATGTTGCAGAAGAAACAATAAAGAGAGATATCCCAATTTCCCTTGTTTGTGCCGGTTTTTTACTGCTTTTAGGAATTGTCGGATTGGGTGATAAAGAAGGAATGATACTTGGACATTTTGATGGCATTATATTCCTATGTGCTTTTGCAGTGTACATTTTCCATCTGATTAAGACTGCATTAAAAGCAAGTAAAGAAGGCAGGAAGGTTGAGATTGAAGGCGGTTCAGACGAGGATATTAAGCTTATTTCAGTTCCTATGAGTATCTTGTTCATAGTTGGCGGAGCAATTGCAATTGCAATCGGCGGAGATATGACTGTAGATGCCGCATCAAGAATAGCAGGTGACCTTGGAATGAGTCAGACGCTTATCGGACTAACAATTGTTTCAATAGGAACATCGCTTCCAGAACTTGTAACTTCAATAGTTGCAGCCCGAAAGAATGAAGTTGATATGGCACTTGGCAATGCCATCGGTTCAAATGTATTTAACATATTTATGGTACTTGGTGTTGCATCAGCCATCAGTCCAATCAGCATAGTAGCTGAAAATATTATTGATTTGTGTGTTCTTGTAGTATTTACAGTGTGTGTATGGATATTTGCAGGAACCAAAAGAAAAATCGGAAGAATGGAAGGATCATGTATGGTTGCGCTTTATGCATTATATGTGGTCTACATTATAATAAGGTAGAAGAGATATGATGAAAATCATAGATGGAAAAGATTATTTGCCGGAAGTAAAAGAACTCATTAGGAATATTCAGGACGGTTAGGCAGGAATTTATAACCAAAAACAGTCGTATTTTTTTACGATTGTTTTTGCAGTTGAAGTCAGGGGAAGAGGCACGAAGTATATAAAAAAATAGCAAAGGATAAGAAAGGCAGGCAATATTTGAAATACAGAAAAATTGTCAATGGTAAATTTATAGATAGACCCAATAGATTTATTGCCCATGTGGAAATAGATGGAGTTGTAAATACAGTACATGTTAAGAATACAGGACGATGTAAGGAACTTTTGTTGCCGGGTACGGAAGTACAGCTTGAAGAGTCCGACAATATTAAAAGAAAAACCTTATATGATCTGGTGGCAGTGAATAAGAAAGGGTTTGGTTGGATTAACATGGACAGCCAGGCACCAAACAAAGTGGTAAAAGAGTGGCTGGAAGGAAAGGATTACGATTATATTAAACAGGAATATAAGTACGGTGACTCAAGAATTGATTTCTATATGAAAAAGGGAAATGTGGAGTACCTGATGGAAGTCAAAGGATGCACATTAGAGAAAAATGGAGTCGGATATTTTCCCGATGCACCTACTGAGCGCGGCGTGAAACATTTGAGAGAACTTACAAAGGCACAAAAGCTTGGGTATCAATGTGCGATTGCATTTGTTATTCAAATGGAAGGGGTGACAGAGGTACGTCCTAATATAGAAACCCATCCGGAATTTGGAGAGACACTGGAGATTGCACAAAAGGCAGGGGTTAAGGTTATACTATATATGTGTCAGGTAGGAAGAGATACCTTGGAAATTATTAGAGAAAAAGTACAGGAGTAAATATATGAACACAGAAGAAGTACAAAAGAAAGTGCAGCAGGAACTTTTTGAATTGCAGGATTTAAAATACAGAGACTTTCACGCGAAATTAATTCCTACAATGGAAAAAGAAAAAGTTATTGGAGTCAGGACGCCTGCACTTCGTGGATTTGCTAAAAAATTTGGGAAGAGAGAAGAGGCGAAACTATTTATAAAAAAACTGCCTCATAAGTATTATGAAGAAAATAATTTACATGGGCTTTTGATTGAGCAAATAAAGGATTATGATGAATGTCTTGCGGAGCTTAAGAGATTTCTTCCATTTATAGATAATTGGGCGACATGCGACATGCTTGCCTTCCGGGTGGTGAAGAAGCATTTGGATGTATTTGTAGAAGAAATTTATAAGTTTATGGAATCAGAACATACATATACAATTCGTTTTGGAATAAGTATGCTCATGAAGTATTATCTTGAGGATGAATTTAAGATTGAATACCCAAATAAGGTGGCAGATATTTACTCAGAAGAATATTATGTAAACATGATGAGAGCGTGGTATTTTGCTACGGCGCTGGCAAAACAATATGAGCAGATTATTCCTTTTGTTGAGAAAAAACGTCTTGACGTATGGACCCATAATAAGACTATTCAAAAGGCTATTGAAAGCTATAGAATAACGGATGAGCAGAAAACTTATTTAAGAACATTGAAGATAAAGTAATGAAAAAATATGTCCGCATAGATATTTATACTTTAGAGTTTGGGATATATGTGGTAATATGTGTAGGGAAATATACAATGGAGGATCAGAAAATGGGAGTTAATTCAATTGATGCAGAAGATGATCAGTTTGCGTATCGTTATGATACACAGTTATTAATTGACAGAAGAGATAAAGATTTGGATGAGGATGAAATTGCAGACTATATTACAGAGCATTTCGAGGGAAACAGTTTGATTGCAGCAGGAGATGAGGATTTAGTGAAAATTCATTTCCATACAAATGAACCATGGAAAGTGTTGGAATATTGCAACACAGTTGGGGAAATTTATGACATTGTTGTGGAGGACATGATTAGACAGTCCAATGGATTGCAGGGCTAAAATTATGTAAACTTAATATGAATTGAAAATACGGATAAAATGGAAGCAAAGGCTCCTGTTTTATCCGCATTTTTATTATAGATAATTAATTAACAACCAAAGTTAAAAAAGTTGCAAAGAGTATTAAATAACTCGGAACAACTATTGAATTTAAAACACATAGTTACGTCCTCCTTATTTTGAATTTGTACTGGCCAATTACAAAATGAATTGTAACAATTTTGTAATATTTGTTCAATAGGAGATTATTGGCAAAAATCTCTTGACTTAAAGTTAAGTTTAAGTTGTAGTATACAAATATAAATTCGAGAAGGAAACAAAATGAACGAAGTTCATTTTTGGTAAATGTTTCCGACGAATAGCCGCCGCCATAAGGGAGGTGGGAATACATATTAGGAGGATTTATAATGTATAAAGAAAATTTAACTTTAAATAACGGAGTAAAAATACCACAGTTAGGTCTTGGGACATGGTTTATTGAAGATGCATACAAGGAAGGTAAGTTAAAGGCAATAGGTGTTTCAAATTTCCAGATTGGCGATATTGAAAGTATTCTTGAAACCTGCGAAATTAAGCCAATGGTAAATCAGATACTTCTTCACATTAGTAATACACCAATTGAACTTGTGGAATATTGTCAGAAAAATGACATTGCAGTGGAAGCTTATTCACCTATAGCTCATGGCGAAATTTTAAATCAGTCTGAAATCGCAGCTACGGCTGAAAAATATGGAGTATCTGTTCCACAGCTTTGTATCACATATACATTACAATTAGGTGCAATTTCACTTCCGAAGACAGCAAATCCTGAGCACATGAAAACCAATGGAGATGTTGACTTTGAAACCAGTCCGGAAGATATGGAAATTTTAAAGAATTTTAAACATATTGAGAGTTATGGTGACAGCGGAGCATTCCCTGTCTATGGTGGAAAACTGTAATAGTAGAGGAGAGTGAAAGCAATGAAGAAACCATATATTATTTGTCATATGATGACATCTGTGGATGGAAGAATTGATTGTGCAATGACATCACAATTGCCGGGTGTAGATGATTATTATGGAACCCTTAATGAACTTAACATTCCAACGACAGTAAGTGGAAGAGTGACTGCTGAACTGGAATTGGCAGAGCCGGGATTTTTTGAACCCAAAGATAAGGAAGTTTTTGGAAAAGAGGGCTTTTCGAAGAAAAGTGATGCCAAAGGATATGAAGTGGTTGTGGATACAAAAGGGAAATTGCTCTGGCCTGATGCATCAGGTATGGAAAAGCCCTATCTGATTATTACCAGTGAGCAGGTTACAAAGGAGTATTTGGAATATCTTAATAAGCAGAATATTTCATGGATTGTTTGTGGAAAGGAAAAAATAAATCTTGCCGGAGCAAGCGAGATTCTTGCGAATGAATTTGGTGTTGGGCGAATGGGCATTGTCGGAGGATCGGCTATTAATACAGCATTTTTAGATGAAGGTTTTCTAGATGAAATAAGCATTCTTATGGGGGCAGGAATTGATGGAAGAGAGGAAATGCCTTCCGTATTCGACGGCTTGAAGATGAATCATCCATTAATTCATTTAAAATTAATGGACGTTAAAAAGTTTGCCAGCGATGCAGTTTGGATTAGATATAAGCTGTAAAACATATAAATGAAAATAAGAGGAACAGGTAGTTGTTGTTTAGGTTACCCGCAGGGGTACGGATTTTAACAATTGCCTGTTCCTTTTTTGTTGGGAGCTATGTTAAAATGGGATAATACATAGTGTTGTAGATGAAAGAAAACATTAAGAAGGGAAACAGTTTGCATATGAGCAAATTAAAAAAAGACATAGCATACTACCATCTCCCGGGACTGTTTGAGTTTTACGAATTGTATAAGGTGTTTTTGTCAATCTTTCGGGAGCATAGGGAATATTTTTATGATTGGTGCGATATAGGTTCTATATATGGTGCACCGGTAGATTGCATCTGGGGTGGAGGACGGGCAGGATTTGGAAATCACGCCCCTGAAGATGTACTTGAATTAATGCAGGAATATGGAATTTCAGCAAGACTTACATTTAGCAATTCACTGCTTAAGAAGGAACATCTTTCGGATAGTAAATGCAATGAGATTTGCAAAATGTTTGAAAAAAGTGAAATAGTAAAGAATGGAGTTATTGTTCATTCAGAATTACTGTTGGATTATTTGAAAAAGAACTATCCGGGGTTTTATTTTGTGTCTTCAACAACAAAGGTGCTGACGGAGTTTGAGCAATTTATTAAGGAAGTAAAAAGAGAGGATTTTCTTTATGTTGTACCGGATTTTCGCCTGAATAAGGAATTTGAACAACTAAATAAAATGTCGGAAATCCTAAAAGATAAGGTGGAGTTTTTGTGTAACGAATGTTGCTGGGTTGGGTGTCAGGACAGAAAAAAGTGTTACGAAAATGTCAGCCACAAAAATCTGGGAGACAACTGCCTGGACCATCAGTGTTCAGCCTCCAGCGTAAATAACGGATACAGTTTTTCTAAGGCAATGGAAAATCCGGGATTTATTGGAATGAATGATATTAGAAATGTTTATTTACCAATGGGATTTTCAAATTTCAAAATTGAAGGCAGAAGCCTTGGAAGTGCTTTGATTTTGGAATTTTTACTATATTATATGACAAAACCGGAGTATCAGATTCACGTTAGGGAAAAAATATATTTGGACAATATGCTGGATTTGTTTTAAATTTTAATGGAGGTATTTATGGGTAAAAAAAAAGTAGCATTTATTTGCGTTCATAATTCCTGTAGAAGCCAGATTGCGGAGGCTCTTGGAAAATATTATGCTGCAGATGTATTTGAAAGTTATTCAGCTGGAACAGAGACAAAGCCACAAATTAATCAGGATGCTGTGCGAATTATGAAAGAAATGTATGGCATTGATATGGAAAAGGAACAATATTCGAAACTTATCTCAGATATCCCTTCACCTGATATAGCAATTTCAATGGGATGCAATGTTGGATGTCCTTTTATTGGTAGAAAATTTGATTATAATTGGGAATTAGATGATCCAACCGGAAAAACAGATGAAGAATTTATAAGTACTGTTAAAAAAATTGAGAAGAATATATTTGAATTAAAGAATGCTACAAAATAGTAGGAGAATTACATGAATATTCATGAAATAGAGACAAGAACATTTGTCATGGTTGAGAAACTTGTAAAAGTGTGGGAGGAATCAGTTCGTTCAACCCATTTATTTCTTTCAGAACAGGAAATTGGACAAATTAAAGAATATGATTTTGCAGGCAACGGAACTTGGAATTTCATCATGCATTATTTCAAGAGGATATGACACTTTTGATTCAGCAGAGGGCAGGCGATTAATGAAGAACGTGGAATTGTTACTATTAATCAAATGGAACAACGGAAAAAAGATATCTTTCTCTGGTGTGGTGACATTACAAGACTAAAGGTAGGAGCAATAGTAAATGCAGCAAACAGTGGAATGACAGGATGTTATCAGCCATGTCACAATTGTATATGGAAATGCTGTTTTTAATGCTTTGAGTTTCATAAAGTTACCTGCTTTCTGTTGACAATAAATATGTAAAAATAGCATTACGAATGGAAGTATAACATTGTTATATTTAATTTACAATGTAGCTTAATATAAAGATTAAGAAATTAATATTATTGGAAGTTGACAGACTTTAACAGTTATAGTATTCTTAATCAGGCAGGGAATGAAGTTCTCCCTTGGGAAACCTAAAGTGCTTATTTAGCTGATGACTTCTACGATTATTACAGTCGCAGAAGTATCAGCTTTTTTTTCGTTTAAATTTAAGGAGGGATTATATGTTAACATCATTAGCGCTTATTTTTATTGTAGGATTAGCTATGGGGGCTATTTGCAGCCGGCTAAAATTACCGAGAATTATCGGAATGCTTGTAACAGGAATTGTGTTAGGCCCCTATGTGTTGGATTTTTTGGACCCATCAATTTTGTCAATTTCCGAAGAACTGAGAAAAATGGCATTAATTATTATTCTGTTAAAAGCAGGTTTGTCACTGGATATTAAGGACTTGAAAAAAGCAGGACGACCGGCAATTCTTTTGTCTTTTGTTCCGGCAACCTGTGAAATAATAGGATATATTTTATTTGCACCGGCAATTCTTGGAATAAACATGATAGAGGCAGCAGTTATGGGAGCGGTTCTTGGAGCAGTTTCACCGGCAGTGGTTGTACCGCGAATGGTAAATCTCATGGACAGAAAATATGGAACTCAAAAAGCAATTCCCCAAATGATAATGGCAGGTGCATCCTGCGAAGACATATTTGTCATTGTTTTATTTACTACGTTCTTAAGCATGGCCCAGGGTGGAAGTGCCCAAATATTAGATTTTGTAAATATACCGGTTTCGATTATTCTTGGAATTTTACTTGGTGCAGTTGTAGGATATGGATTATATTTATTTTTTGAGACATCCTATGCACATAAGCATTGCGTCAGAAACAGTATGAAGGTAATAATCGTACTTGGTTTTTCATTTCTTTTAATTGCAATTGAAGGTTGGCTTAAAGGAAAGATTTCCGTGTCCGGATTACTTGCAGTTGTGAGTATGGCATGTATAATAAAGATGAAAAGTACGGCTTTTGTTTCAAAAAGACTGTCGGAAAAATTTGGAAAATTATGGTTGGCAGCGGAAGTCATGCTTTTTGTTTTGGTTGGAGCGGCAATAGATATCAGGTATACGTTAAGTGCAGGTATTGCAGCGGTTTTGATGATTTTGGTAGCCTTAATCTTTAGGGCAATTGGCGTTTTAATTTGTATGATAAAGACAAATCTTACATGGAAAGAAAGAGCATTTTGTGTTATTGCATATCTTCCAAAGGCAACGGTTCAGGCGGCAATTGGTTCAGTACCCCTTGCGTCAGGTCTTGCATGTGGAAAAATTGTTCTATCAGTTGCAGTGCTGGCAATTATTATAACCGCACCGTTAGGGACAATAGGAATAGACAATACCTATAAAAAGTTTTTACAAAAAGAAAGTTAGGAGATAGCTATGGGAAAAAATAATTATATTGATACATCAAAAGAACTTATGGATTTTATTAAGAAAAGCCCAAGTGCCTTTCATGTGGTTGCTAATTTTGCAACTATGTTGGAAAATGCAGGTTTTGTGCCTTTGAATGAAAGAAATAAATGGAATTTGGTTTCGGGAAAGAAATATTACATTACAAGAAATGGCTCATCAATTATAGCTTTTCGCATGCCGGAAAATAAGGATTTCTATAATTTTCAAATAGCGGCGGCTCATAGTGATTCACCGGCGTTCAAAATTAAAGAGAATCCTGAAATGGTGCAGGATAATAACTACGTAACATTGAATGTGGAAAAGTATGGTGGAATGCTTATGGCACCATGGCTTGACAGACCATTGTCTGTGGCAGGACGTGTTATTGTAAGGGATAATGGGTTGTTGAAACCCATACTTATAAATGTGGACAGGGATTTGTGTGTGATTCCAAATCTTGCCATTCACATGAACAGAGATGCTAATAATGGCATTAAATATAATCCGCAGAAAGACATGATTCCATTGTTTGGTGAGATTTCATCAAAGGATAAATTTGAAAAAATAATTGCAAAGGAAGCCGGTACAGAGGCGGAAAATATCATCGGCAGGGATTTGTTTTTATACAACAGAGAAGAGGGAACAATCTGGGGGACCGATAATGAATTTATATCATCTCCAAGGCTTGATGATGTTATGTGCGCATACAGTTGCATGAAAGCCCTGATAGAAGAAGGTAATGAAAATAAGGAGAGTGTTAACGTATGTACGGTTTTTGACAATGAAGAAGTGGGAAGCACAACTAAACAGGGAGCAGATTCATCATTTTTATCAGATGTGCTTTCAAGAATAGCAATGTGTTCGGAAAAGACGGAGGAAGATTTTGTAAGAGCAGTAGCTTCATCATTTATGCTTTCGGCAGATAATGCTCACGCAGTTCATCCAAATTATCCGGAAAAGGCAGACCCAACAAACAGACCATATATGAATAAGGGAATTGTCATCAAATATAATGCAAATCAGAAATATACAACAGATGCAATATCGGCAGCTGTATTTAAAGAAATTTGTGGAAAAGCCCGGGTAGAAGTTCAGTCATATGTTAACCGTTCAGACATTACGGGAGGCTCAACTCTTGGCAATATTTCAAACAGCCACATTTCCCTGAATACTGTAGACATAGGGCTTGCACAGCTTGCAATGCACTCACCTTATGAAACGGCGGGTGTGAAAGATACTGAATTTATGATAAAAGCTGTAAAGAAATTCTATGAGACAGCCATTGTAACAGATGAGGAAGGAAGATATAGTCTGGGAGGAAAAATTACCCGGAAATAATATGAAAAAAACAGGGGCTGCCCAGAAAAAGTGTGGTAAACCAGATTAAGTTGACCCGAAAAAATGTAGAGATTACAATGAAAGTGACCCGAAAAAATGTAAAAAACCAACTTGTATACCCCCGAAAAAATGTGATATACTTAATAATAAGTAATGTGAGAAGGTGGATAAATGAAAAGATTTGCAATGGAAAAACTGTTAAAGTGGAAGGAAAGCAAGCGTAGAAAACCACTTATTATAATGGGAGCCAGACAGGTTGGAAAAACATGGCTGATGAAAGAGTTTGGCAGAAAATATTACAAAAAGGTAGCTTATATTTCTTTTTATAATAATGAACGTATTAAATCCGTATTTGAAATGGATTTTGATATAAAGAGGATTATAATGAATTTAAACATTGAGTCGGGAGTTACAATAAATGCCGAAGATACTCTTATTATTTTTGACGAAATACAGGATGCACCTAAGGTGCTGGAGTCTTTGAAGTATTTTTGTGAAGATGCACCGGGATACCATGTGGTTGCTGCGGGCTCACTTTTGGGAGTGGCTATACACGAGGGTGTTTCATACCCGGTAGGAAAGGTAGATTTGTTGGATTTATATCCTCTAAACTACAGAGAGTTTTTGTGTGCAATGGGAGAAGAATCCTTGGCAGAAGCTCTTGAAACGAAAGATTATAGCGTAATTGACAACTTCTCGGATAAATATTTGTTTTGGCTGAAGAACTATTATTATGTAGGTGGAATGCCGGCAGTGGTGGATTATTTCAGAGAAGAGAATGATTATTTAGGAGTCAGGGAAATCCAAAAAGATATAGTAAGGCAGTACAAAGGTGATTTTGGAAAGCACGTTGAAACTAAAGAATTGCCAAGAATAAATATGGTCTGGGAGTCAATACCAATACAGTTAGCAAAAGAAAACAAAAAGTTTTTCTTTGGACAAATAAAGAAGGGTGCCCGTAGTAGTGAATTTGAGGTGGCAATACAGTGGCTGCTTGATTGTGGCTTAATATACAAGGTATATCGTGTTAATGAACCCAATGTGCCGTTAGCATCATACAAAAGTTTTAATGCATATAAACTTTTTATGCTAGACGTAGGATTATTAGGAGTGTTAAGTGAATTAGATGCAGAATCAATATTAGATGGAAACGATATATTTATTGAATTTAAGGGTGCCTTAACAGAACAATATGTATTACAACAAATAATTTCGGATACTAAGTATACGCCATACTATTTTGGAACTGATAAAGGAACATATGAACAGGACTTTTTGATACAAAAAGGAAAATCAATAGTTCCAATTGAGGTAAAGGCAGAGACTAATATAAAATCAAAAAGTCTGAAAGCATTTTGTGATAAGTACAAACCGGAGATGGCAGTTAGATTTTCAACAATGAATTATATAGAGCAGGAATGGATGAAAAATATTCCGTTATACGCAGTTTGCAATTTATAAAAAATAAAGTAGGAGAAACCATGAAAATAGCACTTGTCCAACTAAGTATGAGCAAAGATATAAATGCCAATTTGAAAAAAAGTTTGGAATATTGTGATAAGGCCAGAGATAGCTATTTGCTGTTCTTTCCGGAGATTCAATTGTCTCCGTTTTTTCCACAGTATGAAAAGCAGAATGTGGACAGGTATTGCTTAAAAATAGAATCAGATGAGCTTGTATTAGTATATCAGCTAGGAGTTTTAAAAGCAGGAACAGTAGTTGAGATAAGTAATCTTTCAGTTGTGGAAACAGATGAACAAATAACAACAGCACCTGTGGTAACAACCGCAGACCCTTATGCACCAACTGAGTCGGCACCTGAAGGCTATACAATGATTACACCAAACCTGAATAATTGGGATACCTTTGGTTCAAAAGGACAGTGGAAGATATATACAGGTTCAACCTCAGAGGAATCACACGCATATGTTGCAGCAAAAGAGGGGGACACTCCATATGACATTAATTTAAATTTTGTAAAAACAACAGCTAATGATGAATGGCAATGCTAAAGGATACAGAGTACAGATTTCAAAGACAAAGAAATTTAAGAAGGTATTACTTACAAAAAATGTAAAGAAAGCATAATTTACAATAAGCTCTAAGAAGATTAAAAAGGCATCAAAGCTTTATGTCAGAGCTCAGGCGTATGTTGTAGAGAATAAAACTAAGATATATGGAAAATATTCAATTCCTAAGAAAATGAAAATAAAGAAATAATTTCTTTTAATGTCAATCAACTAAGGGGCATATCCGTGGGGTATGCCTCCTTTTATAGCAAAAGCTCACAAATCGAGGAGTCAGCCCCCCCATTTCTAAAAATACATTGAAATAAACTATAAAACAAGATAAGATTATATAGAATTACATATAAGATGAGGAGAATTAATTATGGGTGGTTTTTTTGGAGTAGCTTCTAAAGAAGATTGTGTGTTTGATTTGTATTTTGGAATTGATTATCATTCACACCTTGGAACAAGACGTGGAGGAATGGCAGTTTTAGGTGAAAGAGGTTTTAATCGCGCAATTCACAATATTGAAAATTCACCATTTAGAACTAAGTTTGATAAAGATTTCCAGGAAATGGAAGGAAATTTTGGAATAGGCTGTATATCTGATTATGAATCACAGCCTCTTATTATTCGTTCAATTCATGGAACATATGCACTGACAACAATCAGTAAAATAAACAATATGGATGAATTGACACATGATTTATATAAGCATGGGCATACACATTTTCAGGAAATGAGTGGAGGAGATATTAATGCTACGGAGCTGGTGGCAACACTTATTGACCAGAAAGACAATTTGATAGAGGGAATTAATTATGCATTAGAAAAAATAGATGGTTCCCTTTCATTACTTCTTATGAACAGTCAGGGAATTTACGCTGCACGTGACAAGCGTGGACGTACTCCTGTTGTTATTGGAAGAAAGAAGGATTCATTCTGTGCATCATTTGAAAATTTCGCATATAAGAATTTGGGATTTTCTGATTATAAAGAATTAGGACCGGGAGAAATTGTAGTGCTTACGCCAAAGAATTGCGTTACTCTTTCAAATCCAAACAGTGATATGAAGATTTGTACATTCCTTTGGGTTTACTATGGTTATCCTGCAAGCTCATATGAAGGAATCAGTGTTGAAAAAATGCGTTATAATTGTGGAGAAAGAATGGCACAGCGTGACAATGTAAAGCCTGACATAGTAGCAGGTGTACCGGATTCAGGTATTGCCCATGCGGTAGGTTATGCCAATGAATCAGGTATTCCATTTTCAAGACCATTTATCAAGTATACACCGACATGGCCGCGTTCATTTATGCCTACAGTTCAGAGCAAGAGAGATTTAATTGCTAAGATGAAGTTGTTGGCAGTAGAGGATTTAATTAAAGACAAGAGTCTTTTACTTATTGACGACTCTATTGTACGTGGAACACAGCTTAGGGAAACTACAGAATTCTTATATCAGAGTGGAGCAAAGGAAGTACATATCAGACCTGCGTGTCCACCACTTCTATATGGCTGTAAATATCTTAATTTCTCGCGTTCAAGATCAGATATGGATTTGATTACAAGACGTGTAATAGAGAGACTTGAAAAGGGCAATGTTACAGATGAAATTTTACAGGAATACGCTGATCCCGAATCAGAAAAGTATGAAAATATGGTAGAAGAAATAAGAAAAGAACTTAATTTCACTTCTCTGAGATTTAACAGACTGGATGATATGCTGGATTCAGTTGGAATAGATAAATGCAAGCTTTGCACTTATTGCTGGGATGGCAAAGAATAATCCTTATTTCATCACATTTTGACATTATAATTTTTGGAGACAACAAAAAGAGGAAGCGAGGGTATGATGAAAAATAAAATAATGAAAAGAATTGCCATGGCACTTACAGTTACACTGATGGTGCCAACAGGAATGGTGATTAATACAAAAGATGTTAAGGCTAAAACTGTTGGAAATGTAGTAAGAGAGGCTGAGGCGCTACCGCAGGTTACTACTATAGGAAGTGAAGAAACAACTACTTCAGGAAATGCTGAAGAAACAACGACGGAAAATCCAACAACAGAAAACCCGACAACAGAAAATCCAACAACGGAAGCACCTACAACAGTACCTGCCGATTATGAAATAATAAACGGAGTGTACAAAGTAAAAGATAATGTTCTTATAGAATATTTAGGAAACAGAGAAGACAAAAATATTACAAATCTTGAAATACCTGCTTCTATCCAAAAAATTGATCAGCAGGTGTTTAAAGGATGTAAGTATATTGAAAAAATAACTTTTGAAACTTCAAGTAATCTTACAGAGATTTCCGATTATGCATTTAACGGATGTAGTGCGTTGAAAACAATAGTTTTACCTAATGGATTGAAAAAATTCGGATACAGAGTGTTTAAATTATGTACATCCCTTACGGAAATTACAATACCTAATACAGTGACAGAAGGAAATCAGATTTTCGGTATTGATGGGGCGATTAAAAAGGTTACATTTGAAAATGGTATAAAAACAATTCCGGCAGAGTTCTTGAGGAATGCCTATACATTGGAAAGTGTTTCTTTTGGAAGAACAGTTATATCAATTGGAACAAGAGCATTTTATAATTGTAAAAGTTTGAAAAGTGTATCTCTTCCGGCAACAGTGACCAAGATAGGGACCTCAACTTTTTACAACTGTGCAGCTATGACAAAAGTTACAATGTCTAAGAATGTTACGAAAATAGGAAAATATGCATTTAAGAAATGTTCGAAATTAAAATCACTTACGCTGTACAAGAAAGTTGCAAGTATTGGAGCAGATGCATTTGCAGAAGACAGAAGTCTTACATTGAAAGTTTATGCCAACTCCTATGGAAAGAGCTACGCCAGAAGGAATAAACTTAAATGGGAATTTACTAAATCCGAATTGGAAAGACAGGCAAAAAACAAAAAGCAGTATAATGACTATTTAAACAAGATAAATGCAAAAGACAAAACAAAGTACAAACTAAAATATCTGAAGAATTATGTTCCTCAGGGAAGTTGTATAATTGGAAAATATCTTGTTGTGTCCATGTATGCAAAAGGATTAAAGAAGAAATCTATTTTACTTGTATATAAGTTAAGTTCCGGAAAATACGTAAAGAAAGTGGTTCTTCCATCAAAGGATCATGTAGGATCAGTCACAAACATAAAAAATAGATTGGCGGTAAGTTTGAATAATATTTCAACCAATGATTATTTGGGTATTATTAGTTACTCAAAGCTCAAAAAGACTAAGCCGGGTAAAAAAGTAAAATATGATTACATGGTTCATCTGCCGGGGCGTGCGGATTTTGCAACCTTTGACGGAACTTATTTCTGGTCGGGACATAGTGCAAATATTTCTGCTCCTAGAATGTATGGATATAAAGTGTCAGTAAAGAAAAAGAAACTGAAATTTACAAAAAAACACAGTTTTGCAGTGCCTTCCAATTCCCAGGGACTGGTTGTAAAGAAACTTAGTAAATGGAGAAGGGAATTTATTTTCTCCCAGTCTTATGGTCTTATAAGTAATTCGACCATGATTACATACAGGACAAATATAAGAAAGGCATCATCACTTGGAACAACAAAGAAGAATATTGTTATTCCAGCAATGTCAGAAGGAATAATATTAAACAAAAATTATATGTATATTGTTTTTGAATCTGCAGCAGGACTGTATTGTGACAATCCTGACAAGGCTACAGAGATTAGAATAAACAATGTATGGAAAATAAAATCTGGCAGTTTATAAGATGCAACCGTGCAGAAAAGATATGTGAAAAATATAAACAACAAGAATACAAAAAAGTATTGTTAATTGAAATAGAAAAAAATGGTTTTTGTTGAAAAAAAGCCATTTTTTTTATTGCCTTTAAAATTAATAAAAATCGATGTAAGCAATGGTATATAATTGCATTGCCTAAAACAGGTCAAAAGGTTATAATGTAACAAGTATTAAATGGAGGTACTTTAAGATGAATGTATTAATGCTTGTTGTGGTACCTGTTATTATTTTGGCAATAGTGGCAGCTCTTGTAATAGCACAATATGACATTTCAAAGAACAACAGACGTGGAAAACTTGTTATTCCAATACTGTCTTTAGCAATACCAATAGCATTTCTTATAATATTTATATTGATTTATAAGATTAGCGGTGTCGTAATTATGAAGAGCAGCATGCTGTTGATAAGTGTACTTTTATTTATAGGAGTGCAGGTTGCCATAATAGGATTTATTATTGAGATGGTATTTCGTTCAAACAGGAAAAAAGCTTAGTTTACAAAAGGAGTAGCAGTGCAATGGAAAAGGTAACAGATACAATAATTAATGTGGGAGTTAATGACTATGATATAACTTTGTTTGAAAGCCAGTATATGTTGGAAAAGGGAATGGCATATAATTCATATGTTATTCTTGATGACAAGGTTGCAGTAATGGACACCGTTGACAGTGATGTAACTGACGAATGGCTTAAAAACTTAGAAGAGACGTTGGATGGAAGAGATGTTGATTATGTTGTGGTACAGCATATGGAGCCGGACCACACAGGAAGTCTTCTTCAGTTAATTGAAAAATATCCTGAAATGAAGGTAGTTGGAAATGCAAAGACATTTCCAATGATGGAACAGTTCTTTGGTGTTGATATAGAAGACAGAAAAGTTACCGTGGCAGAGGGAGATACTCTGGAACTTGGAAAACATACTTTAACATTTGTAATGGCACCAATGGTTCATTGGCCGGAAGTTATGGTTACATATGAAAAGAGTGAAAAGGTTCTTTTCAGTGCAGACGGATTTGGAAAATTCGGAACAAGAGATGCAGACGAAGATTGGACTTGTGAGGCAAGAAGATACTACTTTAATATTGTTGGAAAATATGGTATGCAGGTTCAGATGCTTTTGAAAAAACTTGCAAACATAGAGGTTGATATAATATGTCCGCTTCACGGGCCGGTTCTTACGGAAAACATCGGCTATTATGTGGATAAATATAATACATGGAGCAGTTATGAACCTGAAGATAAGGGAATATTTATTGCATGTGCGTCAATACATGGAAATACAAAAAAAGCAGCTGAGAAACTGAAAGAAATGTTAGAAGAAGCCGGCGCAGAAAAAGTGGCAATGGCTGATTTATGCACAGAGGACATACATGAGGCAGTGGAAGATGCCTTTAGATATGACAGGATGGTTCTTGCAGCATCATCTTATGACGGAGGGGTGTTCCCGCCAATGGCAGAATTTTTACATCTCTTAAAGATAAAAAATTTCCAGAAGAGAACTGTAGCTATCATTGAGAATGGTTCATGGGGACCTACGGCAGCCAGAGTAATGAAGAGTGAGCTGGAAGGTATGAAGGCAATAGAAATTGTAGAGCCTGTTATTACAATCAGATCTGCAATGAAGCCTGAAAATGAAACTCAGATGAAGGAGCTTATAGCAGCACTGGTTAAATAAATTAAGAAAAAAGTTAATATAATTAACAAAATAGCAAAGCTGCTTGTATTTTTTTAGGTCAGGTGGTAGACTTTGCAATGAGCAAGGACGTTCGACATTAAGTTGTCGCACGTCCTTATTTTTTGTTAAGATATTCCCCCCTATATAATATCTTAACATTGAGATTGAGAAATATGTTTAGGAAATGGAGGTATTTGGTATGAACTCAGGAGACACAGGGTTTATGATGGTGTGCTCTGCCCTAGTATTTTTTATGACACCGGGTCTGGCATTCTTTTATGGAGGATTGGTAAGAAGGAAAAACGTAGTTAACACAATGATGGCAGCAGTGATGATAATGGGTCTGGCAGTTGTTATGTGGGCATTGTTTGGATACTCATTGGCATTTGGCGGAAATCACGGAGGTATTATTGGTGATTTCAGATGGTTTGGTTTAAATGGAGTAGGCTGGGATGCAGGTCCTTACGCAGACTCAATACCTAATCTGGTATTTTGTGGATTTCAGATGATGTTTGCAATCATCACTCCGGCACTTATAACCGGTGCAGTTGTAGGAAGAATGAGATTTAAGGCGCTATTTGTTTTTATAGCCCTTTGGTCATTGATTGTATATTATCCGTTAGCACATATGGTGTGGGGACAGGGTGGACTTCTAGCAGAACTTGGCTCAGTTGATTTTGCCGGAGGTGATGTTGTTCATATCAGCTCAGGTATTACGGCACTTGTTCTTGCGATTATTTTAGGCAGAAGAAAAGGATATGAGAGAATGACATATCGTATTCATAACATACCATTTGTTGTATTGGGAGCAACAATTCTCTGGTTTGGATGGTTTGGATTTAATGCCGGAAGTTCATTGAAAGCAGACGGTCTTGCAGCACATGCATTTATGACTTCGGCAATTGCTTCTGCATCTGCATTGTTATCATGGATGTTACTGGATGTGATAAATGACAGAAAAACTACATTGGTAGGTGCATCAACAGGCCTGGTGCTTGGACTGGTAGCAATAACGCCGGGAGCTGGCTTTGTTCCTATTTGGGCATCCTTTATTATTGGAGCATTAGTAAGCCCAATCTGTTATTACGGCGTAATATTAGTTAAGAAGAAATTAAAAATTGATGATGCTTTGGATGCTTTTGGATGTCATGGAATCGGTGGCATCTGGGGAGGAATCGCCACAGGAATATTTGGAAAAAGTTCTGTTAATTCAGTAGCAAAATGGGATGGACTTGTATTTGGTGATTGGAGATTATTTGCAGCCCAGATAGAAGGGATAGTTATTACCATTGCAATTGCCGTAGTAGGAACTCTTATATGTGTAGGAATTGTAAGAATATTTACACCACTTAGAGTAACTGACCGTGAGGAAAAACTTGGATTGGATATTTCACAGCATGGAGAAAATGCATACCCAAGCTTTAACGGAATGGATCAGTAAAGGAGGATAGAAATTATGATAATGAAGATAGATGCAATTGTAAGGGAAGAAAAGTTTGAAGATGTAAAAAATGCATTGATGGAAATAGAAGTAAATGGGCTTACAGTGTCACAGGTTATGGGATGCGGATTACAGAGAGGTTACAAGGAAATAGTAAGAGGAATGGAAGTTGAACCTCAGATGCAGCCTAAAATAAAATTCGAGATAGTCGTTTCGTCCGAAGAATGGGCAGATAAAACCATAGAGGCAATTAAAAAAGCCGCATATACAGGGGAATATGGAGATGGAAAAATCTTCAGTTATCCTGTTGCCAGTGCCGTGAAAATACGTACGGGCGAAACAGGTTATGATGCAATTCAGCGTCAGGAATAAAGTTAGGAGGAAACATAAATGATTATTAAAGTAGAAGCGATTGTAAGGGAAGAAAAGGCAGAAGATGTTATTGCAGCTTTAGACCACATTCAGGTAAATGGTGTTACGGTAACAAAGGTTGAAGGATATGGTGCACAAAGAGGAGCAGACAACTGGACCAAGGGAATGAAACTTGAAACAAAAGTAAGACCTAAGGTGAAGGTTGATGTTGTTGTTTCATCTGAAGAATGGGCAGATTTGGCTGAACAGGCTATTAGAAAAGCAGCATACACAGGAGATTATGGGGATGGAAAGATTTTTACATATGAAGTAAGAAGCGCACAGAAAATCAGAACCGGTGAAACAGGTTATGATGCAGTTCAAATGCAGGAATAAAAATATACGTTAAAGTACATAAAGACTCAATATTACTGTTAGAAGTTATGATAGTGGTATTGAGTCTTTGTTTTTCCTATCATTTATATAGAAATAGGTTCTGTCCCTATACAGAAACAGTTGTTTTAAGAGGGGGTTGATGTTATAATAGGGGAAAATTTGCAAATAAAAGGTATGAAAGGAATTCTATTATGAGTGATTATGTAATTAGTTGTTGCTCAACAGCAGATCTTACAGAAGAGCATTTTAAGGAAAGAAATATTGAATATATATGTTTTCACTATGAGTTAGATGGTGTTCCACATCTTGATGATTTGGGAAAGACAATGCCATTAGATAAATTTTATCAGGCTATGGTTGACGGAGCGGAAACTAAAACTTCACAGGTAAATGCAGAAGAATACGAAAAACATTTTAGAAAAATTCTTGATTCAGGTAAAGATCTTATACATTTAACCTTATCTTCAGGAATTTCAGGCTCCATTAATTCAGCAATGGTGGCAAAGGCAAATGTTGAAGAAGATTATCCTGACAGAAAGATATACGTTGTTGATTCATTGGCTGCATCTTCAGGATACGGTTTGCTTATGGATAAGCTTGCCGATTTAAGAGATGAAGGAATGGGCATTGATGAGTTATATGATTGGGTTGAAACCAATAAAAGAAGACTTAATCACTGGTTCTTTTCAACAGACCTTACTTTCTATATAAAGGGTGGAAGAGTTTCCAAAACAGCAGGAGTTGTAGGTGGAATTCTTGGAATTTGCCCATTACTTAATGTTGACAATGAGGGAAGACTGATTCCGAGAGCAAAGATTAAAGGAAAGAAGAAAGTATATAAAGCAATTGTCAAAAAAATGGAAGAACTGGCAGATGACAGATATGATTATTCTCAAAAAGTATACATATCTCAATCAGCTTGCATGGAAAGTGCAGAAGCAGTAGCACAATTAGTTGAGGAAAAATTTCCGAAAATGAATGGAAAAGTTGAGATAAATAATATTGGCACAACAATTGGAAGTCACACAGGTCCAGGAACAGTTGCGCTGTTTTTCTGGGGTGACGAGAGGGTAGATTAAATGTCTGCTCCAACATATGTGAATAATTGAATCATACAAGGATTGGAGAAAATAAATGAAAACAGCAGTTTTGATAGACAGTAATGCGGGGATTAAAAAAGATGAAGCAAAGGAATTAGGAATATACCTTGTTTCTACACCTATTATTATTGATGGAGAAGTGTATTTTGAAGAAGAAAATCTTACGCAGGAACAGTTCTATGAAGCACTGATGTCTGACAAGGATATTACAAGCTCAATGCCATCACCGGGTGATGTTATGGATATGTGGGATGAACTATTAAAAGAATATGATGAGGTAGCGTATATACCGTTGTCCAGTGGATTAAGCAATTCATGCTATGCAGCAATACAGCTATCTGATGAATACGATGGAAAAGTACAAGTGGTGGATGACCATAGAATATCCGTCACAATGCGTCAGTCTGCATTAGATGCAAAGTGGATGGCTGACAATGGAAAGTCTGCAAAGGAGATTAAGGAAGCTTTAGAGCAGAACGCATATAATTCCGCAATTTATCTTACAGTTGAAGATTTGAAATATCTTAAAAAAGGTGGAAGGGTAACACCGGCAGCTGCGGCTTTAGGTGCAGTACTTAATATAAAACCGGTTCTTGCTACTAAAGGTGGGAAATTCGATGCTGTAGAAAAAGTAAGAGGGATGAAAAAGAGCATTGCTAAACTTTTGGATTACACAGAACAGACTCTTGATAAACTAATAGAAAAGAACAATGTGTCGCAGATTAGAATTGGTGTGGCAGGAACCTTCTTAAATCAGGAAGATGCAGATAACTGGTATAATATGGTAAAAGATAGATTCGTCGACATTGAAAATATCGAATATGATCCACTGTCTCTGGTTGTAGCAGTTCATACAGGACCAAATGCAGCAGGAATTGGAATAAGCGTAATATTAAGAGATGAATAGACATGAGTTACAAATTTTTTCAAAATAAAGAATGTGAATATTTCCCATGTCATAAGGTGGACACCCCGGAGAACTTTAACTGTCTGTTCTGCTATTGTCCCCTTTATCACTTGGGAGACAAATGCTGTGGCAATCCTAAATTTTTAGACAATAAAATCAAGGATTGCAGCAATTGTACATTTCCTCATAAGAGGGAGAATTATGACAAAATAATAAGTATGTTACGATAATAATATGACACCACAGGAAAAGAATTTTGGTCGTTTGCCAATATCTGTACCGGAGGTGTCATATTAATTTTTAAGATATTAATTTTTAAGATATTTATTTTTTAGCTTTATTTTTTTTTATCTTTAACCTTTTTTTAGGTTGTTTAACCTTTTTTCCGGTTTTAAGAGCGAAAGTTTTACTCCATTTTCCATTGCCGATATTGCTCTTGTATGCCCGGATTTTAAAATAATATTTTTTATTATATTTAAGCTTGGCAATTGTTCTGCAGGAATTTTTTGGATTCCTTATATTTAGATAAATCACATTCTTTTTAAATTTTTTGTTTGTTGAATATTTTATTGTGTAGCCGGTGGCATTTTTTTGACCAATCCATGTAAGTTTAATTTTGTTTTGTTTTTTAACCTTGCCGGTTAATTTCTCTTTCGCAGGCAAAATCATAAATGTTGTACTGCAGGCACTTACATATTTTACTTCCGTGGCAACTAATTTGACTGTGGCAAATCCCGTATGTTTATTTGAGTAATATTTAACCTTGTAATGAGATGATGGAACAACGGCACCATTAACAGTCAGGGTGACCTTTGGCTTTCGTTCTTTACCGTTATCATAAAACACATTGTTGCTTAATGTAATGGTTCCTTTTTTTATGGAAACATATCCATTATTTTCTTTGTTGTTTGTGGTAATATTGCCGTCTTTACATCTAATCAGAACATCGCCGTCGGTAGTTCTGTAAGTTTTAATAAATCTTCTGGCAAGACGCATAAGGGTTGAAGCTTTCGGTAATTTGGCAATTTCGCTCTTGGATGAAGAAATAACGGCATACTGAGGGCTTACAGCATCTAAAAATTTGGCGCATGAAGAAGCCGCAGCACCATGGTGTCCGATTTTAATGACATCAGCCTTGAAATTATACCCTGCATCCATAAGCTGTCTTTCCATTGTAGATGGCAAATCACCCATTAACAGAAAAGTTTTACCGTCACAGGTAGCCTTTAAAACAATACTGCATTCATTATAGGTAGAACCCTTAAAACCATCATAAACAATTGTGATTTTAGCATCTCCAAGAGTCCATGAGTCCCCTTCTACAGCTACGTTAAAAGGAATATCCAGTTTCTTTACGGAATTAATAAACTTAGAGTATGAATCCGATTTCTTTGTACAGGGAGAATAAATAACCTGTCCGACTTTATATTCCTTAAATACACTTTCAAATCCACCAACATGATCTCCGTCCGGGTGGGTTGAAACAAGGTAATCAATTTTTTTGTCAGGAATATTTAGCTTTTTCAGATAATTCATAAGAAGAGGGGCACCTTTAGTTGTTCCAGAATCTATAAGCATGTAATGGTTACCGCTGTTTATAAGAAGTGCATCGCCTCTTCCCACATACACTGCGTGGAGGTTCATTTCTCCTGCAGATACATTATTTTTCTCTACAAAAAAGACACAACATACAATAAAAGTCAAAATAAAAAATTTAATTGTTTTTCTAATCATTGAATTTAGTTTTTCCACGTCAACACTACTTTCTTTTTATTTATTTGCATCACAAAAGGCTTTTGCTAAATAGTAATATGCGCGTTTTAGTATTTTCCAAAAGATAAAAATGTCTAAAACAAGCATTGCTTCAAAGAAATATCCGACTTTTGCCAATGCACCGAAATCAGAACTAACCCACATTATAAACGTTACGAGAATCATTAAAACAAATGAAACAAACCATGCCATTTTTCCCCATTTTCTTTCATCACGACAACAAACATCAGGAATCATCTTAAATAATCCCCTTGTAAACAAGAATGAAGTTGCAAGGCAGACGCCTAAGTATGAAATTCCCATTATCATTGAAATGTTGCACAATAATAATCCATTGATAAAAAACGGAAGTGATGATAGTATTATGCGCAGGATTACTCCACAAAATGCACAGAGAGCTGCAAGAGAAAAAGTTCTATCCACTTTTCTAAACATAAGACATGCTATTATAATAAGTACAAATCCCACAAAATCATTAAAAATATCAATGTGAATATTGTCAAAAAATACCTTATCAATAACTTTTGTCTGAGCAGCTTCGGCAGCGTTTACAGTTACGTTCTGTTGAGTGGCAGATGTCTGGTATTCGCTTAAAGCAGAATTTCCCTTTTTGGATGAATCTGAATTATCTATATATTTATAAGTACATTTAGCACCATAATTTGATGCAATATTGTAGAATTGGTATTCACCGATAACTTCATTAGTATTTTTGTACTGAGTCGGATAGGAAAATCCAGTTCTGACATCCACATCTAATGCAATTAAAATAAACCCGATTATAAGCATAAAAAAAGCAATTTTAAATTTTTTATTTAGCATAGCACCTCCATATTGTTAATTAAAAATCAATTTAAATACATATAAGGTTAATTATATATGCAGTTAAACACAAAAAGCAATATAATTAAATTGTAAAATAAAAAGAATGATAGTATAATGGAGCATATTTGATGAATGGAGGTTTGTTATGAACAAAATATTAAAAAAAGTCATCTCATCCCTATTAGTAGTTGTAATGGTTATGGGAGTTCCCGTAATATCACCAACTAAAAATACGGTGAAGGCAGATAGCAAGGCATATACAATAAAGGTTAACTTAGGAACAAACTGTACTACTATATATAAAGGAAATAAACCTATTAAAGCGATGATTTGTTCTCCAAGTTCAGAGACACCTACAGGAACTTTTTATGTACCTGTAAAATACAGATGGCATGAAATGATTGGTAATTGTTATGCACAGTACTGTACAAGAATTGCCCCTGAAATATTATTCCATTCAGTGTGGTATTACAAAAATGGAGATAAATCCACAATGTCAGTTTCAGCTTATAATGTTATGGGACAGAAAGCATCCCACGGTTGTGTAAGACTTTTGTGTAAAGATGCAAAGTGGATTTATGATCATTGTGCCGTTGGAACAAAAATCAAAATTTTCTGGGGAAAGAAAAAAGATGATCCATTGAAAAGACCGGGATTTACACCAATAACTAATGGAAAATTTACCGACTGGGATCCTACTGATCCTGACCCAAAGAACCCATACAGAAAGAAAGCACCAACAGTAAAAGCTAAATCTAAAACAGTTGAATATGGATCAAAGGTTAAGGCACTAAGCCTTGTTACAATTAAAGACAGTGCAGGAAACACTGTTACAAACAAAAACGGAAAGATAAAAGTATTAGGAAAAGTTAATACAAAGAAACTCGGTACATATAAAGTTAAATACATAGTAAAAGATTCATTAGGAAACAAAAAAACAAAGACAATTAAATTTAAAGTTGTCGATACAAAGAAGCCAAAGATTACAGGAGCTGCAGTAAAGAAGAATGTTCCTATGGGAAGTAGTCTGAATGTATTGTCAGGCATAAAGGCTGTAACAGCATCCGGAGCCAATATTACTTCAAAGATAAAGGTATATGTAAAACACAACGGAAAGAAAGTTGTAGCAAAGAACGGTGTCGTACAGTTTAGTGAAGCCGGAAGATATACAATTACATATAAGGTAACAGGAAAGAATAAGAAGAAAATATCAAAGACCGTTAAATACTATGTTACAAACCAGAAAGTTAAATTTGCACTTAAGTCAGGCACTGTAACAATAAACCAGAATGATAAATTTGATTACAACAGTTATGTTAAGTCATTAACAACATATAATGGAAAGGCACTTAACATTGCTCAGAATGTAAAACATAAAGGTAGTGTAAATACATCAAAACCTGGAACATATAAGATTACTTATACAGCACAGAACGGCAATCAGGCTTACACTGCAGTATCTTTAACACTTACTGTAGTTGTAAAAACAAAGGTTCCTGAAACAACAATTCCTGGTACACCTGAAACAACAGCTCCGGAGAATCCTACAACAGCCGCTACATCAAGTGGGGAAAACGGCAATGAAACAAGTGGCTGGACAGAAAATTACTAAAAATTGAGGCGAAAGAGATGTATACATTTGACACAATAGTCACATACAGTCGTATAGATGGCAGTGGAAAAGTTCCATACCATGAGATTTTAAATTATTTTCAGGACTGCTCGACATTTCACTCTGAATCGTTGGGAGTGGGAGTAGAATACATGAAAAAAGAAAAGCGGGCATGGGTTGTACTTGCATATAAAGTTCAGATATACAGGGACTTGCATATGGGAGATAAAATTCAAATTGGAACTTCCGCTTTAGAATTCAAAAAAGTATTTGCCACAAGACAGTATTTCATTAAAAATGAAGATGGTGATTATGTCGCAAAAGCAGAAACTATATGGGCACTGATTGACACTGAAACAAGGGCACCTCTTCGAATTACAGGAGAAGATTCAAGTGCCTATACAGAAGAAAAAATGTTTGAAAGTATTGGCGTATCCAGAAAAATGAAGTTTCAGACTGAGGGCAGAGAACAGAAAAGCATGGTTATTCCAAAGGCTTTTATTGACACTAATGGGCATGTTAATAATGCAAATTACCTATTGATTGCAAATGAATATCTGCCAAAGGACAGTGAGTATAATCAGATTGAAATAGTTTATAATAAAGAAGCCGTCGAAGGTGAGAGTGTTGTTCCGTACATTCACCATGAAGAGGATTATATGGGCGTCAGACTGGAAGACAGCGTAAGAAAAGAGTTACTTGCAGAAATAAAATTTTCAAATATATAAACAAAAGACAGTTTGCAGTAAAATGTAAACTGTCTCTTGTCATTAAGGAGGACCTATGGAAATAGGAAAAATACAAAAATTACAGGTAGTTAAGAAGACAGATTTTGGTGTATACCTTGGAACGAATGAGGAAAAAGTATTATTGCCAAAGAATCAGGTTCCTGAAAGCACTGAGATGGGAGATACAATAGAGGTATTTATATGTAGAGACTCTGAAGACAGACTTATTGCCACAACAGAAAAGCCTGTAGCTCAGGTGGGAGAAACTGCTTATATTAGGGTTAAGGAAATAACAAAGTTTGGGGCTTTTTTAGACTGGGGCCTTGGAAAGGATCTGTTTTTGCCTTACAAGGAGCAGACAACTGATATCAAAGAAGGCGACATGGTACTTGTGGGAATTTATACGGACAAAAGTGACAGACTTTGCGCAACAATGAAGGTTTATAACTATTTACTATGCACTTCTACATATGAAGAAGATGATATTGTTAAGGGTGTAGTATATAACTTTAATCCACAGTATGGAGCTTTTGTTGCGGTAAACAATAAATATCATGGACTGATACAGATGAAGGAACTGACAAGCAAGGTTTACGTAGGAATGGAAGTAGAAGCCAGAGTTAAAAGTGTAAGAACAGATGGAAAGCTTGATCTGGCATTGAGAAAGAAAGCATACCTTCAGATTGATGATGACGCAAGAAAGATAATCGAGTATATGGAAAAAAATAATGGTGAAATAGGATATACTGACAAGGCAAGGCCTGAAATTATCAAAGAAGATTTCGGAATGAGCAAAAATGAATTTAAGCGTGCTATTGGCAGATTGCTCAAAGAAAGACGTGTGATTATCAAGGAAAATAGTATAAATTTAATTAAATAATTACCGGGCTATGCAAAATGACCAAACTTTTTTTCATTATTTTGTTTATTTACAATATAGTAATTTACAATAATGTGATTTAGAATACTGTCATACGAGAGTACAGAGAATATGTATTATCAGGAGGAGAGAAAGAATGGCAAGTTTATCATTAAGAAACATTAGCAAGGTATATCCTAACGGATTTGTCGCTGTTAAAGATTTTAACCTTGAAATAAAAGACAAGGAATTTATTATTTTCGTAGGACCTTCAGGTTGTGGTAAATCAACAACACTTCGTATGATTGCAGGACTTGAAGAAATTTCATCAGGAGAGTTATATATTGGAGACAAGTTAGTTAACGATGTAGAA